>Ga0180223_1000312_pt1 | contig 72478 bp, 59 predicted proteins | sample eDN5th30CKraftOP_FD_151337 | JGI IMG/M metagenome (GOLD analysis project Ga0180223, IMG submission 151337) | Enriched Organic Plus compost microbial communities from Emeryville, California, USA - eDNA 5th pass 30_C Kraft OP (version 2) (version 2) ...
CGAATTCGGTCGACAGCCCCAGCGCCACCAGCGGCGCGAACGCGGCGCCGAACAGCCAGGCCATGTCGGCGGTGAGCGCCGCGCCGGTATAACGGAAATACATCGAGAAATTCGACGTCACGGTGCCCGAGGCCTGGCCATACGACAGCCCCAGCAGGGCGAACCCGCACAGGATGAAGATATTCTCGCCCGCCGCGCCACCGCCCAGCAGCCACGGCACGGACAGCGCGAACAGGCCGATCAGCACCGCCAGCGTGCCCAGCGTCTTGCGGCGGCCGGCGCGGTCGGCCATCCAGCCGGAAACGAGGGTGCCGACGAAGCTGATGGCGGCGCCGACGATCTGCACGCTAAGCACGCTGGCCAGCGACCGTTCGCCGCGTAGGCTGATCCATGACAGCGGGAAGATCGTCACCAGGTGGAACAAGGCGTAGCTCGCCAGGGCCGCGAAGGCGCCGATGAAGACGTTGTAGGCCTGCTCGTCGATGACCTCGGACACCCGGATCGGCGACAGCTCGCGCTCTTCGAGCAGGCGCGTGTACTCTTCGGTGAGCACCAGCCGCAGCCGCGCGAACAGCGCCACCACGTTGATCGCGAACGCCACGAAGAACGGGTAGCGCCAGCCCCAGTCGACCAGGTCCTGGCGGCTGAGCGTGCTGAACAGGTACAGGAAAATCGCGCCGGCCAGCATGAAGCCCACCGGGGCGCCGAGCTGGCCGATCATCGCGTACCAGCCGCGCCGGTCGGGCGGCGCGTTCAGCGCCAGCAGCGACGGCAGGCCGTCCCACGAGCCGCCCAGCGCGATGCCCTGCAAGCAGCGGAAAATCGCCAGCAGGGCGATCGCCATCGGCCCGAGCGTCTCGTAGCCGGGCAGGAACGCCATGCCCGCCGTGGCCGTGCCCAGCATGAACAGCGCCAGCGTCAATTTCGGCCCGCGCCCCCAGCGGCGCTGCACCGCCATGAAGATGGCGGTGCCGAACGGCCGGCAGATGAACGCGAACGAAAAGATCACGAACGACCACAGCGTGCCGTACAGCGGGGTTTCGAAGGGGAAGAAAATCTGTGGGAAGACGGCAACACAGGCGATGCCGAACACGAAGAAATCGAAGTATTCGGATGCCCGGCCGATGACCACGCCGACCGCGATTTCCCCGGGCGCGACATTGGAATGGCCGGCTTCGTGGGCGCCCGCCGGGTACTGCGACACGGTGCTGGACATACGTTGGCTCGCTCCGTCTGAGGTGGAAAACAGCCTTGTCGCCCGCGCGAACGCCGGCGCCCTGCAAACCGGTGCCTTCCTTTTTACTCTAGATTTTTCACATCTTCCAGAGTAGGGTTGCGAATATCCGTCGTCCGGGCTGAGCTTATCTCTCAGGGGGGCTGCATGTTCGTGCCGTTCTTCAGAAAGCTGCGATGCGCACTGATCCTTGCCGTGGCCGGCGCCCTCGGCGGCTGCAGCAAGGCCGTGCTGCTGTCGCCATCCGGCGACGTGGCGTGGCAGCTGCGCGACATCATCCTGGTGTCCACCGGCCTGATGCTGCTGATCATCGTGCCGGTCATCGCGGCCACGCTGTGGTTCGCCTGGCGCTACCGCGAAAGCAATACCGACGCCCCCTACTCGCCCGACTGGGACCACTCCACCATTCTGGAATTGCTCATCTGGGCGGCGCCGCTGTTGATCATCATCGCGCTGAGCGCGCTGACCTGGGTCAGCACCCACCAGCTCGACCCCTACCGCCCGCTGGCGCGCCTGGATGCCCAGCGCCCCATCCCGGCCGACACCCGGCCGCTCGAAGTGCAGGTGGTGGCGCTCGACTGGAAATGGCTGTTCCTCTACCCCGAACAGGGCATCGCCACCGTCAACGAGCTGGCCGCCCCGGTCGACCGCCCCATCGAGTTCAAGATCACCTCGTCGACGGTGATGAACTCGTTCTTCATCCCCGCGCTGGCCGGCCAGATCTACGCGATGCCGGGCATGCAGACGCGCCTGCACGCGGTCATCAACCATCCCGGCGTCTACGACGGCTTCTCGGCCAACTACAGCGGCGCCGGCTTCTCGCAGATGCGCTTCAAGTTCCATGGCCTGTCGCAGGCGGAATTCGACCAGTGGGTGCAGGCCGGCAAGGCGTCCGGCAACACCCTCGACCGCGCCGCCTACCTGCGCCTCGAGCAGCCCAGCGTGGCCGCGCCGGTGCAGCGCTACGGCGCGGTCGACCCCGACCTGTACGGCGCCATCGTGGACCGCTGCGTGGAGCCTGGCAGCCGCTGCATGCGCGACATGGCCGAGGCGATCTGCCGCGCGCCCAGGCAGGCCGCGCTGGAAGCGCCGCCGCCCGGGCCCGCGCGCCCCATGTAGGGCCGGCCGCGCGCTCGCCCAGTTGATGTTCGATGAACGAACCTTGCGGGAACACCAAATGTCCGATCATCCAGCCACCGAGAGCCTCTTGTTCGGGCGCCTGACCTGGGAAGCGATCCCGTTCCACGAGCCGATCCTGCTGGTGACTTTCGTGGTCGTCGCGCTGGGGGCCATCGCCATCCTCGGCGCCATCACCTATTACCGCCTGTGGGGCTACCTGTGGCGGGAATGGTTCACCAGCATCGACCACAAGAAAATCGGCATCATGTACGTGGTGCTGGGCCTGGTCATGCTGCTGCGCGGCTTTGCCGACGCCCTGATGATGCGGGCGCAGCAGGCCATCGCGTTCGGCGACAACCTGGGCTACCTGCCGCCGCACCACTACGACCAGATCTTCACCGCCCATGGCGTGATCATGATCTTCTTCGTGGCCATGCCGCTGGTGACCGGCCTGATGAACTACATCGTGCCGCTGCAGATCGGCGCGCGCGACGTGGCCTTTCCGTTCCTCAACAATTTCAGCTTCTGGATGACCGTCACCGGCGCCGTGCTGGTCATGATGTCCCTGTTCGTGGGCGAGTTCGCGCGCACCGGCTGGCTGGCCTATCCACCGCTGTCGGGCATCCTGCACAGTCCCGACGTGGGCGTCGACTACTACATCTGGGCATTGCAGATAGCCGGGGTGGGCACGCTGCTATCGGGGGTCAACCTGCTGGTGACCATCGTCAAGATGCGCGCGCCGGACATGAACATGATGCGCATGCCGATCTTCACCTGGACCTCGCTGTGCACCAACATCCTGATCGTCGCCGCCTTCCCGGTGCTGACGGCGGTGCTGGCCCTGCTGGCCCTGGACCGTTATGTCGGCACCAATTTCTTCACGGCCGACGGCGGCGGCAACGCCATGATGTACGTGAACCTGGTCTGGATCTGGGGCCATCCCGAGGTGTACATCCTGATCCTGCCGGCCTTCGGCATCTTCTCGGAAGTCGTGCCCACCTTCTGCCGCAAGCGGCTGTTCGGCTACGCCTCGATGGTCTACGCCACGGTCGTCATCACCGTGCTGTCCTACTTGGTCTGGCTGCACCACTTCTTCACCATGGGGTCGGGCGCGAGCGTCAACTCGTTCTTCGGCATCACGACCATGATCATCTCGATCCCCACCGGGGCGAAGGTGTTCAACTGGCTGTTCACCATGTACCGCGGCCGCATCCGCTTCGAGGTGCCGATGCTGTGGACCGTCGGCTTCATGGTCACCTTCGTGATCGGCGGCATGACCGGCGTGCTGCTGGCGGTGCCGCCAGCGGACTTCGCCCTGCACAACAGCCTGTTCCTGATCGCGCACTTTCACAACGTGATCATCGGCGGCGTGCTGTTCGGCCTGCTGGCCGGCATCACCTACTGGTTCCCCAAGGCCTTCGGCTACCGCCTCGACCCGTACTGGGGCAAGTGGTCGTTCTGGCTCTGGCTGGTGGGCTTCTACCTGGCCTTCATGCCGCTGTACGTGCTCGGCCTGCTGGGCGTCACGCGCCGCATGAGCCATTTCGAGGACGCCTCGCTGCAGATCTGGTTCCAGCTGGCCGCGTTGGGCGCGCTGCTGATCGCCGGCGGCATCGCCTGCTTCATCATCCAGCTGGTGGTCAGCTTCCGGCGCCGCGAGGCCCTGCGCGACCACACCGGCGACCCCTGGGACGGCCGCACCCTGGAATGGTCCACCGCCTCGCCGCCGCCGGTCTACAACTTCGCCTTCACGCCGCTGGTGCACGACCGCGACGCCTGGTGGCAGATGAAGCAGCTGGGCTACGCGCGGCCGGTGGACGGCTTCATCCCCATCCACATGCCGGCCAACACCTGGGCCGGCATCGTGCTGGCCGGGCTCTCGCTGGTGCTGGGCTTCGCGCTGATCTGGCACATGTGGCCGGTCGCGGTCCTGGCCTTCGCGGCGCTGGTCGGCGTCACGGTGTTCCATACCTTCAACTACAACCGCGATTACTACGTGCCGGCCGACTACGTCGCCCGCTGCGAGGACGATCGCACCCGCTTGCTGGCTGCCCATGTCTGAACTCTCCGCTTCCATACAGGCCGACTCCGGCCGGCAGTTCTACCTGAAGGGCGAGCACCATGTGAAGAACGGCACCCTGCTGGGCTTCTGGGTGTACCTGATGAGCGACTGCCTCATCTTCGCCTGCCTGTTCGCCACCTACGGGGTGCTGGGCCGCAACTATGACGGCGGTCCGACCGGCGCCGACCTGTTCGACCTGCCGCTGGTGGCGATCAACACCGCGCTGCTGCTGTTCTCCTCCATCACCTACGGTTTTGCGCTGCTGCAGGGCCGCAAGGGCCGGGTCGGCTCGCTGCTCGGCTGGCTGGGCGTCACCGGGCTGCTCGGCGCCGGCTTCCTGGGCCTGGAGCTCTACGAATTCTCCCACCTCATCCACATCGGCGCCGGCCCGCAGCGCAGCGCCTTCCTGTCGTCGTTCTTCACCCTGGTCGGCACGCACGGGCTGCACGTCACCTTCGGCATCATCTGGCTGGTGGTGCTGATGGCGCAGATCCGCATGCACGGCCTGACCATCCCCAACAAGCGCCGCCTGATGTGCCTGTCGATGTTCTGGCACTTTCTCGACGTGATCTGGATCGGCGTCTTCACCGTGGTCTACCTGATGGGAGTACTGCCATGAGCGCCCCGACGACTTCCGGCCATCAACCCCACCACGAAGAAGAAGACCCGCTGGCCCATGCCTCGCTGCACGGCTACCTGCTGGGCTTCGCGCTGGCCGCGATCCTGACCGCCATTCCGTTCTTCATCGTCATGGGCGGGCTGTTCTCCAGCTCGCGGGTGACCAGCATCGTGATCCTGGCCATCGCCGCGGTCCAGGTCGTGGTGCATGTCATATACTTCCTGCACGTAGACTTCCAGGCCGAAGGCGGCTGGAACATGCTTTCCATCGTCTTCACGCTAGTGCTGCTGGTCATCACCCTCAGCGGCTCGATCTGGATCATGTACCACCTGGACCACAACATGATGCCCATGTCGCCGCAAGACATGCGAAAAATTCCTTGAACGCCACCGACCCGACGCATTCCCCCGGCCGGCCGCGCCGCGCGGCCAAACTGATTTTTCTGGTCCTGCTGGCCGCCATCCTGTTCGTCGGGTTCTGCTCGCTGGGCGTCTGGCAGGTGCAGCGCCGCGCCTGGAAAATGGAACTGATCTCGCAGGTCGAGCAGCGCGCCCACCTGCCCGCGGTCGAGGCGCCCGGGCCGGCGCAATGGCCCGCCCTGAGCCGCGGCGGCGACGAATACCGCCCCGTCCGCGCCACCGGCACGCTGCGCCACGACCGCGAGACCCTGGTCCAGGCCACCACCGACTACGGCAGCGGCTATTGGGTCATGACGCCGATGGAACTGCGCGGCGGCGGCACGGTGCTGGTCAACCGCGGCTTCGTGCTGCCGGCCTGGCGCAAGCGGCCGGCCGCGGCGGCGCCGACCGGCGAAACCCAGGTGACCGGGCTGCTGCGCATGTCCGAGCCCGATTTCCCGTTCCTGCGCCACAACGACCCGGCCCAGGACCTCTGGTATTCGCGCGATACCCAGGCCATCGCCGCGGCGCGCGGCCTGGGCCAGGCGGCGCCCTACTTCATCGATGCCGCCAGAGGGCCGCAGCCGGCGCCCGACCCGGCCGTGGCGCCGGTGCCGGGCCTGACCGTGCTGCACTTCCGCAACCACCACCTGTCGTATGCCATTACCTGGTTCGCCCTGGCGGCCATGGTGATCGTCGGCGCCGTCATCGTCGTACGGGTCGAGCGCCGCTCCCGCTCCGGGGCGTAGCGGGCGGGCTTGCGCACTCTCGGGTACAATCCACCCCCGTCGCCGGTGCGGAAAGGCAGTCATCCCGCCCGGCAAGCAGCAGTTCCGTCGGGGCGTAGCGCAGCCTGGTAGCGCATCTGCTTTGGGAGCAGAGGGTCGCGAGTTCGAATCCCGCCGCCCCGACCAATCAATTCAATGGATCACGCCGTCTTGCGCAGTCGTTCGATATTGCGCAAGACGGCCTGCCGCCTTGCGCCGTCGTGCCGCGCGCCGATACGTCCGACATTACCAAAACTTCACTGTTTATAGCGGCGCGCCCTCACTATCATCCCGCGTATGTTGACGAGTATGACAGCGCGGGAAGCGGCGAGCGCCGCCTCCTTCTGGTGGAACGCCCAAGGCTCATGGGTGGAGCCGGCCAACCGGCGGCGTGGCGGTGAAAGCGGCGTGCAGCGCCTCGAACTCGATTCCGGCGCCTACTACATCAAGCGCCAGACGAATCATCTGTTCCGGTCGTTGCGCTACCCGGGCGGGCGCCCCACCCTGCTGCGCGAATGGCACAACCTGCGAATCTGCAAGCGCCTGGGCATTCCCACCCCGGCCGTGGTCTGCTTCGACATGCGGCGCTCGCACGCGGCCTGGCAGGCGCTGCTCGTCACCAAGGCCCTGGACGGCTACGTGAGCCTGCAAAGCGGCTTGGCCGCCGGATACTGGAGCCGCGCGGACCTGGCCCGGATACTCGGCAGGATCGTCAGCGCCATTGCGCCCCTGCACCTGGCGCGCCGCAAGCATGGCCACCTGTATCCCAAAGAGGTCTTCGTCCTCCCGCACGCATCCCGCGAACAGGTCGCGTTCGTCGACCTGGAAGTCAGCCGCCGCGTAGCCACCCGCCGGCACGCGGCGTGGGCGGATATGCGGCGGCTTTGCCGGTCGCTGCTGGAACTCGGGCTCGATGAAAGCCTGCTGTGGTCCGCGCTGGAACAATACCGCGCCCACGGCATCGACCTCCCGCGGGACCGGCTCATCAGCCCGCCGGCCTTGCCCCGCCTGTCGCTGAACCGGCGCTAGCGGCCCGGCGCGCCGGTGGCGGCTAGCGCAGCCGCCCTACCCGCCCTGGCGGCACGCCGTAGCGCCGGCGAAACGCCGTGGCGAAGTTCTCCGGGCTGGAATAGCCGGCGATCCACGCGGCCTGGGCCACGCTGACCGCCTCGCGCTCCAGCGCCAGCCGGGCGCGCGCCAGGCGCGCGTCGCGCAGGTAGGCGAACACGGTCGTGCCCCAGGCCGCGCGGAAATGCCGCTGCAGCGTGTTGACACTGACGCAGGCATGGCGCGCGATCTGCTCCAGCGTGAAATCGTCGGCCTGGCCGCTGTCGAGCAGTTCACGCACCTGCTCCATGCGGGCGCGCTCGCGCCGGCCCAGCCCGGCGCCCACACGCACGGGCGCGCCGCCGCCCAGGCAGGCGAAGGCCTCGACCGCCAGGTCGAGCGCGCGCGACTCCTGGTATAGCCGCCACAGCGCCGGATCGAGGTCGGGCGGCGCCAGCATCTGCTCGACCAGCGCGACCGCCTGCGCCGAAGCCTGCCACGGGCAGAGCGCCAGATGCCGGCCGGCGAACGCCAGGCAGGGGTGCCCGGCGTCATCGCCGAAACGGCGCCGCAGCCAGTCCGCAGCGAAAGTCAGGCTGACGGTGCGTTCGATGTCGCCGCGCCGCGACTGGCGCACGAAGGCGGTGGGCTCGGCCACCGCCACCAGCGCGCCGCTGGCGCCGCCGCCGGGCCGCGGCCCCAGCAGCAGACGATGTCTTCCGAAACTGACATCGGCTTTGCCGCCAATGGTCAGCGCCACCCGCAGGCCCGGCCGCAGGACGGCATGCACGGCCACCCCCTGCAGGTCGCGCGCGTCGACCCGGTGCAGGATCAGGCCATCGGCCAGCGGCACGGTATGGACCAGGCCCTCGAACACCGGCCGCTGCGTGCCGGGCGCGACGACCGCGTACTGCGCCGTGCCGTGGCGCGCCTGTTCGCGCAAGGCCGGCACATACAGCTGGGCTGCGCGCCGCGGGGAAGAACCGATTTCGGGGAACGCTGATGTCATGGCAAATGAGGATCAGGCAAAGCTTTCTGGCGGCCCGACAAAGCCCGCCATGATGCTTGCCTGACATAATGTTGAACGTCAAATGATATTAGAAATCATTACCGATTAAACCATATCGGGCGCGTCGCCGGGCAACCGGGGCGCGCCGCTTATTGCGCACTCGGAGAATCCGGCATGTCCACGCCCCCTTACACGCGCCCTTGCGTCGGCGCCGTCGTCAGCTTCGCCTTGTCCGGCGCCGCCCTGGCCCAGCATGCGGCCCCGGCGCAAGACCCCGCCCAGGTCCAGGAAATGGCCGCCGTGCAAGTGCTGGGCACGGCCGAGGAAGAAATCAAGGAATCGCTGGGGGTATCGGTCATCACGGCCGACGAAATCGAGCGCCGCCCGCCCACCAACGACCTGTCGGACCTGATCCGCCGCGAGCCGGGCGTCAACTTGACCGGCAACAGCGCCAGCGGGGCGCGCGGCAACAGCCGCCAGATCGATATCCGCGGCATGGGCCCGGAGAACACCCTGATCCTGATCGACGGCAAGCCGGTCAACTCGCGCAATGCGGTGCGCTATGGCTGGAGCGGCGACCGCGACACGCGCGGCGACAGCAACTGGGTGCCGGCCGAGGAAGTGGAACGCATCGAAGTGATCCGCGGCCCGGCCGCGGCGCGCTACGGCTCCGGCGCCATGGGCGGGGTGGTGAACATCATCACCAAGCAGCCCAGCGACAAGCCCACGGCGTCCGCCACGTATTACCTGAACCAGCCGGAAGACAGCGACGAGGGCAACACCAACCGCATCAACATGCGGCTGTCCAGCCCGATCAGCGAGACGCTGAGCATGCGCATCTACGGCAACTACAACAAGACCAACCCGGACTCGCGCGATATCAACGCCGGCCACGCGGCGACGTCCGACAACGGCAACCCGGAGACCTCGGGCCGCGAAGGCGTGATCAACCAGGACCTGAACGCGCTGTTCTCGTGGCGCCCGGACACCCGCAACACGGTCGACCTGGAAATGGGGTTCAGCCGCCAGGGCAACCTGTTCGCCGGCGACACCATGAACAACGCCAACAGCGATTTCTCGGACAGCCTGTACGGCGAAGAAACCAACGCCATGTACCGCGAGAACTTCGGCTTGACGCACCGCGGCGACTACGACTGGGGCACCTCGCGCGCGTCGCTGTCGTACGACTACACGCGCAACGCGCGCCAGATGGAAGGCCTGGCGGGCGGCCCCGAGGGCGCCCCGGTGGACCAGGGCCGCGACACCGCGCGCCTGAAGAACCTGCGCGCGGCCGGCGAGGTCAGCGTGCCGTTCCGGCTGGGCTGGCAGCAGGTGGCCACGATCGGGGTGGAATACCTGCGCGAATCGCTCGATGACCCCGCGGCCATGCGCCAGACTTACTCGGGCACGGGCGGCACCATCGGCAACACGGCCGGCAGCGACCGCCCCACCAAGACCAAGCAGAACAGCTACGCCCTGTTCGTCGAAGACAACATCGAGGCGGGCTTGCGCACCACGCTGACGCCGGGCCTGCGCTTCGACCACAATAGCGAGTTCGGCAGCAACTGGAGCCCCAGCCTGAACGCCTCGTACGCGGCCACCGACGCGTTCCGCATCAAGGGCGGCATCGCGCGCGCCTACAAGGCGCCCAACCTGTACCAGTCCAACCCCAACTACCTGCTCTACAGCCGGGGCAACGGCTGCCTGCAATCGGAGACCAATTCGGGCGGGTGCTACCTGGTGGGCAACGAGAACCTCAAGCCCGAGATCAGCGTCAACAAGGAAATCGGCTTCGAGTATGACCCCGGCACGTGGCGCACCAGCGCGGCGTACTTCCGCAACGACTACAAGAACAAGATCGTGGCGGATACGGAATTCATGTACCGGCTGCCCAATGGCGCGCGCGTGCTGCAGTGGACCAACAGCGGCAAGGCGGTGGTGGAAGGCCTGGAAGGCAACCTGTTCATTCCGCTCACGCCGGCCCTGGACTGGAACACCAACTTCACCTACATGCTGCAGTCGAAGAACAAGGATACCGGCGAACCGCTCAGCGTGATCCCGGAATACACCATCAACAGCACGCTGGACTGGTACTACACCTCGCAATGGTCGTTCCAGGCCAACCTGACCTACTATGGCAAGCAGAAGGGCCCGAAGACCAACCTGCGCACCGGCGAGAACCTGGAGGACAGCGGCTTGCAGACCATCAGCCCCTACGCCCTGGTGGGCCTGAGCGTGGGCTACGTGCCCAACAAGAACCTGCGGTTCCGCGTCGGGGTCAGCAACCTGTTCGACAAGCAGCTCTACCGCGAAGGCAATGCCTCGTCGGCCGGCGCCGCCACGTACAACGAACCGGGCCGCGCCTATTACGCCACCATGACGGTGACCTACTAATGCGGCCGCGCAGCCATCGCCGGCGCTGCGCCCTGGCGGCGCTGTGCGGCGCGCTGCTGGGCGGCGCGCCGGCCGCGGCGCAGCCGGTGCTGGACGACGGCATGACGCCGGCCCAGGCGCGCGCCCGCCTGGGGCTGCTGGGCCTGGCGCAGCAGCATGTGCTGCCGCGCGGCGACGGCCAGCGCGCGGTGCGCCTGCAGATCGTCGTGCCGCCCGGCCCCGCGCCCGCCGGCGGCTGGCCGGTGCTATACCTGCTGGATGGCAATGCCACCCTGCAAGTGCTGGCCGCCGCCGGCCGCGCGCCAGGGGCGGTGCTGGTGGGCATCGGCTACGACGTCGATGCGCGCCTGGACGTGCACGCGCGCGCCTGGGACTACACGCCCCGGCTGCCCGACGCGCCCGCGCAGGGCAGCGCCGATCCGCGCCAGCCCGGCCGCCGCAACGGCGGCGCCGACGCCTGGCTGGAGCTGATCGAGCAGCGCGTCAAGCCGCTGGCGCGGGCGGCCGCCCGCCTCGACGAGACGCGCCAGACGCTGTACGGCCACTCGTACGGCGGCCTGTTCGTGCTGCACGCGCTGCGGACCCGCCCCCAGGCCTTCCAGCGCTATGTGGCGGCCAGTCCGTCGCTGTGGTGGCATGCGCCTTACATGACGGAACGCCTGCGCACGCTCGACACCGCCGGCTGCTGCGGCGCCGCGCCGCGCCAGCTGTACCTGTGGGTCGGCGAAGAAGAGCGTTCGCGGGCCGGGCGCGCGACGTCCCGCCCCGCCGGCGCCACCGCCAATGCCCGCGCCCTGGCAGCCGAACTGGCCGACACGCCGGGGCTGGCGGTGTATTACCGTTCCTTCCCCGGCCTGGGCCATGGCGCCATGCTGGACGCATCGGCCCGCGAAGCGGCCCGCATCGCCGCCCTCCCCTGAGCCACCTGGAGCGCGGCGGCGGGGAGCAGGCGTCCTGGCGTGCATGCAGACGCCCCGGGGCGGCATGAGGTGTCTGACACCCCAGGAGACACCCACGGCATGCCGCCGCCGCGGCCGGGGTGTCAGACACCTTCGGAGCGAGGCACCTTCCAACGCGGCATGAGGTGTCTGACACCCCAGGAGACACCCACGACATGCCGCCGCCGCAGCCGGGTGTCTGACACCTTCGGAGCGAGGCACCTTCCAGGCCTTCGGCGCGGCGCATCGGCTGCCGACGCAAAAAGGGCCCGGCTCCCCTGCGGGAACCAGGCCCCCTTGGACCACCGGTCCGGCGGTTCAGCCGAAACGGCCGGTAATGTAGTCTTCGGTTTCCTTGCGGGCCGGCTTGACGAAGATCTGGTCGGTCTCGCCGAATTCCATCAGTTCGCCCAGGTACATGTAGGCGGTGTAGTCCGAGCAGCGCGCCGCCTGCTGCATGTTGTGGGTAACGATGACCACCGTGTAGTCATTCTTCAGCTCGGCGATCAGCTCCTCGATCTTGGCGGTCGAAATGGGGTCCAGCGCCGAGCACGGTTCGTCCAGCAGCAGCACTTCGGGCTTGATGGCCACGCCGCGGGCGATGCACAGGCGCTGCTGCTGCCCGCCCGACAGGCTGTTGCCGCTCTGGTGCAGCTTGTCCTTGACTTCGTTCCACAGCGCCGCCTTGGACAGCGCCCATTCGACGCGCTCGTCCATTTCGCCCTTGGACATGCGCTCGAACAGGCGCACGCCGAAGGCGATGTTGTCGTAGATGCTCATGGGGAACGGCGTCGGCTTCTGGAACACCATGCCGACCTTGGCGCGGATCAGCGAAATGTCGGTCCTGGAAGTCAGCAGGTTCTCGCCGTCGAGCACGATCTCGCCTTCGGCGCGCTGGCCGGGGTACAGCTCGAACATGCGGTTGAAGGTGCGCAGCAGCGTCGACTTGCCGCAGCCCGAGGGGCCGATGAAAGCCGTGACCTTGTTTTCGCGGATCGACATGTTCACGTTGCGGATCGCATGGAACTTGCCATAGTAGAAGTTCAAGTTCTTGACTTCGATCTTGGCTTTGGCGGAGGCGGTGTTTTCCATAAGTCTTCCTGAAGCCGGCGCGGCGCGCCGGCGTGGCGATCACGATTTGCGGAACAGGTTGCGAGCCAGGATGTTGATGCCCAGCACCAGCAGGGTAATCAGGGTGGCGCCGGCCCAGGCCAGGTCGTTCCAGTCCTGGAACGGGCTGGCCGCGTACTGGTAGATGACGACCGGCAGGTTGGCCATGGGCTGGTTCATGTTCAGCGACATGAACTGGTTGGACAGCGCGGTGAACAAGAGCGGCGCGGTCTCGCCCGAGATGCGGGCGATGGCCAGCAGGATGCCGGTGATGATGCCGGTCTTGGCGGCGCGATAGCACACCATGGTGATCATGCGCCACTTGGGGCAGCCCAGCGCCGCCGTGGCTTCGCGCAGGCTGTTGGGCACCAGCATCAGCATGTTGTCGGTGGTGCGCACCACCACCGGGATCACCAGGATGGACAGCGCCAGGGCCCCGGCCCAGCCCGAATAGTGGCCCACTTGCGCCACGTACACGGCATAGATGAACAGGCCGATGATGATCGACGGCGCCGACAGCAGCACATCGTTGAGGAACCGGGTGGCGGGCGCCAGCCAGCCGCGCTGGCCATACTCGGCCAGGTAGGTGCCGGCCAGGATGCCGACCGGCGTGCCGATCAGCGTGCCCACCCCGGCCATCAGCAAGCTGCCGGCGATGGCGTTGATCAGGCCGCCCTGCTGTCCGGGCGGCGGCGTGATCTCGGTGAACAGCGTCAGCGACAGCGCGGGCGCCCCCTTGAACAGCAGCGTCAAGATGATCCAGAACAGCCAGAACAGCCCGAACAGCAGCGTGGCCAGCGAGATGGTCAACATGACCTTGTTGACCATGTGGCGCCGGCGGTAGATGCCGTTCTTCATGTTGAGTACGGATTCAGCCATATTTTTTCCCGGTGCGTGCTCAGGTCTTCTTGCCTTCCGCCGCCGACAGGCGCAGCAGCAGGACCTTGGAGAGCGCCAGCACCACAGTGGTGATCAGGAACAGGATCAGGCCCAGCTCCAGCAGCGCGGATTTCTGCAGCCCGCCGGCCTCGTTGAACTCGTTGGCCAGCGCCGAGGCGATGGAGTTGCCCGGCGAGAACAGCGAATCGGGCCAGCGGAATGCGTTGCCGATGACGAACGTGACCGCCATGGTCTCGCCCAGCGCGCGGCCCAGGCCGAGCATGATGCCGCCGATGACGCCCGACTTGGTGTACGGCAGCACCACGCGCCACATCACTTCCCAGGTGGTGCTGCCCAGGCCGTAGGCCGATTCCTTCAGCATGGGCGGAACCAGTTCGAACACGTCGCGCATCACGGCGGCGATGAACGGGATGATCATGATGGACAGGATCAGCCCCGCCGTGAAGATGCCGATGCCGAACGGCGGGCCGGCGAAGATGCCGCCGATGACCGGCAGGCCGCCCAGCGCGGCGATCAGCCCGGGCTGCACATACTGCTGGAAGATCGGCACGAAGATGAACAGGCCCCACATGCCGTAGATGATCGACGGGATGGCGGCCAGCATCTCGATGGCGGTGCCCAGCGGACGGCGCAGCCAGGAGGGCGACAGTTCGGTCAGGAAGATGGCGATGCCGAACGACACCGGGACCGCGATGATCAGCGCGATGGCCGAAGTGAGCAGCGTGCCGATGATGGGCACCACCGCCCCGTAGTTCTGCTGGACCGGGTCCCAGTCGTTCAGCCACAGGAACGACAGGCCATACTTGGCCAGCGATTCGCGGCTGCCGTAGATCAGCGAGATCATGATCGCCGCCAGCAGGATGAACACCAGGAAGGCGAACAGGCGGGTCAGGTTCTTGAACAGCGCATCCATTAGCGCGTTGTTGTTTGGCTTCATAGGCGGGGGCGTGCCGGTGGTGACGGAGTCCGTCCCGCGGGACGGTAGCGACACGCTATTATCCAATACCGCGCTCATGGATGGGCTTTCCTTGGTTTCGCTGCGGGGGCGTGCAGAGGGGCACAGTCTGGCGCGCGGGCCGGCAGGGCCCGCGCGCCGTGTTACTACTGCAGGCGGCAGTTACTGCCAGACCGCCTTGCCGTCGGCGCTCTTGATCTGGCCCCAGGCGGCGCGGATCTCATCCGTGACGTTGTCGGGCAGCGGCACGTAGTCCAGCTCGGCGGCAGCCTTGTCGCCGTTCTTGAAGGCCCAGTCGAAGAACTCGAGCACGGCGCGGCCTTGCTCGGGCTTGTCCTGCACCTTGTGCACCAGGATGAACGTGGCGGCGGTCACGGGCCACGACTCGGCGCCCGGCTCGTTGGTCAGCACCACGCCCATGCCGGGCGCGCTCTTCCAGTCGGCGTTGGCGGCCGCGGCGGCGAAGGCCGACTGCTCGGGCTGCACGAACTTGCCATCCTTGTTCTGCAGTTGCGTCCAGGACAGCTTGTTCTGCTTGGCGTAGGCGTATTCGACGTAGCCGATCGAGTTCTTCAGCTGGCCCACGTACGCGGCCACGCCTTCGTTACCCTTGCCGCCCTGGCCGGTGGGCCACTTCACGGCCTTGCCCTCGCCCACTTTCTCTTTCCACTCGGGCGACACTTTCGACAGGTAGTTGGTCCAGCCGAAGGTGGTGCCGGAACCGTCCGAACGGTGCACCACCACGATGTCGTTGGAAGGCAGCTTCAGGTCGGGGTTCAGCGCCTTGATGGCGGCGTCGTCCCACTTCTTGATCTTGCCCAGGAAGATGTCGGCCAGCACCGGGCCCGACAGCTTCAGTTCACCGGGCTTGACGCCGTCGACGTTGACCACCGGCACCGTGCCGCCGATCACGGCCGGGAACTGCAGCAGGCCGTTCTTCTCCAGGTCGTCGGCCTTGAGGGGATCGTCCGAGGCGCCGAAATCGACCGTCTTGGCCTTGATCTGCTGCTGGCCGCCGCCCGAGCCGATCGACTGGTAGTTGACGGCATTGTCGGTCGCGGCCTTGTAGTCGGAGGCCCACTTGGCATACACCGGGTACGGGAACGACGCGCCGGCGCCGGTGATGTTGGCGGCCTGCACGGCGAAAACGGCGCCGCTCAGGGCGACACCGATGGTGATTTGCTTGAAGACACGGTTGAACATTAGGGTTCCTTCTGTGCTCGTTGAGGGAGTCGCGGCGGGCTGACTGCGCCCGTCTCATCAATCGACGGGTCAAATGTTAAAAGCGCAACATGACAAGACCGTGACAGTCACATACGCGAAATTTGCGCCGCCGCCGGGTCACTTATCGAGCCGCTCCACCAGGAAATCGTGCAGGTTGAAGGCCGGGCGGCGATTGCGCACCCGGGTGTACGAGCCGTCGGGCTGCTGCTGCCAGGCGAGCTGGTTGTCGCGCAGCGCGAAGGTGAACGATTCATCGATGACCCGCTTCTTGAGCGCCTTGTCGTACACCGGGAAGGCGACCTCGACGCGCCGGAAGAAATTGCGGTCCATCCAGTCGGCCGAGGACAGGTAGACGGTTTCCTCGCCGTCCGCATAGAAATAAAAGACCCGCGAGTGCTCCAGGAAGCGCCCGACGATGGAGCGCACCCGGATGTTGTCAGACAACCCGGGCACCCCGGCGCGCAGGGCGCAGACGCCGCGCACCACCAGGTCGATCTTCACGCCGGCCTGGCTCGCCTTGTACAGCTCGGCGATGATCTGCTCCTCCAGCAGCGAGTTCATCTTGGCCATGATGCGGGCCCGCCGGCCGGCCTTGGCGGCCCGGATTTCGGCCCGGATCAGCGCCATCATGGATTCGTGCAGGGTGAACGGCGATTGCAGCAGGGACTTCAGCGTACGCCGGGCCCCCAGCCCGGTAAGCTGGGTGAACACCTTGTCCATGTCCTCGCACAGCCTCGGATCGGCCGTCAGCAGGCCGAAATCGGTGTACAGGCGGGCGGTGCGCGGGTGGTAGTTGCCGGTGCCCAGGTGGGCATAGCGGCGCAGGCGGCCTTTTTCGCGGCGCAGCACCAGCGCCATCTTGGCGTGGGTCTTGTGGGCCACCACCCCGTACACCACGTGCGCCCCCACCTCCTCGAGGCGGGCGGCCCAGTTGATGTTGGTCTGCTCGTCGAAGCGGGCCATCAGCTCCACCACCACGGTCACTTCCTTGCCCGCGCGCGCCGCCGCCAGCAGGATCTGCATCAGTTCGGAGTCTTCCCCGGTGCGGTAGATGGTCTGCTTGATAGCCATCACGTCCGGGTCGAGCGCCGCCGCCGTCAGGAAGTCGATGACAGGCTGGAACGACTGGTACGGGTGGTGCAGCAGGCGGTCCGCCTCGGCGACGGCGGCGAACAATTCGGCCGGCTTGTCGGCCACGCGGTCGAACGGGGTGGGCACGCTGGCATGATGCGCCGGGAACAGCAGGTCCGGCCGGGTGCTGGTGTTGCACAACTGCATCAGCCGCGACAGGTTCACCGGCCCGTTGACGCGGTAGGTATCCTCGGCCGTCAGCGAGAACTCCCGCTGCAGATACGCCTCCAGGTCGGGCGGCGTCAGGCGGTCGATCTCCAGCCGCACCGCGGCGCCGAAGTTGCGCTGCGACAATTCCCCCTGCAGGGCGTGGCGCAGGTTGGTGACTTCTTCCTCGTCGACGAACAGGTCGCTGTTGCGGGTGACGCGCCACTGGTAGCAGCCCAGCATCTCCAGGCCGGGGAACAGCTCGCCCACGAAGGCGCGCAGCAGCGAGGTCAGCAGCACGTAGCCGTCGGGCTGGCCCGACACCTCGGGCGGCATCTTGATCAGCCGCGGCAGCGCCCGGGGCGCCTGGACCACGGCGATCGACGCCTGGCGGCCGAAGGCATCGGCGCCCGACAGCGCCACGATGAAGTTCAGGCTCTTGTTGTAGACGCGCGGGAACGGGTGGGCCGGGTCGAGCCCGATCGGCGTCAGCAGCGGCATGACGTCGCGATTGAAGACGTTGCGGGCCCATTCCTGCTGCTCGGCGTTCCATTCCGAGGCATGGTGCAGCGCAATACCCTCGGCATCCAGGCGCGGCAGGATCGCGTCGTTCAGCAAGGCGTACTGCCGGTCCACCAGCGTATGCACCGCCTGCTGCACCCGCTCGAAAGCCTCGGCCGGCGTCAGGCCGTCCGGCCCGGTCATGGCGGGGTTCTGGCGCTGCTGCTCTTTCAGGCTGGAAATGCGGATTTCGAAGAATTCGTCCAGGTTGGAGCTGACGATACAGACATAGCGCAGGCGCTCGAGCAGGGGCACCTGGGGATTTTCCGCCATGGCCAGGACCCGTTCGTTGAACTTCAACAGCGACAGCTCGCGATTCAGAAACGGGGGCTCAGCGGCCTGACGAGTCGACATACCGGGTTTCCAATCTAGGGGTTGCGGGGGGCAAGGCACTGGTTTTACTGCAGTTATGTGACGGTTCCATGACATGGCGGCACGGCCTGCTAGCGTACGCCAAAAAGGGACGCTTGGCCGCGGCGGCGGGCGCTGTCATATCGGTTCTCTATAATCGCGGCACTGACAGCCTCACCGACACGCCGCATGGATCACCTTCTGGCCGCCGTAGACCTCGGCTCCAACAGTTTTCGCCTCTCGATCGGGCGAGTCGTCCAGCAGGAAGGGGGGCCGCAGATCTACCAGATCGACCGCCTGAAGGAAACGGTGCGCCTGGCCGCCGGCCTGGACCACGACAAGCGGCTGGACGAGCCGGCCGTGGCGCGCGCGGTCGCGGTGCTGGAGCGCTTTGGCGAACGCCTGCGCAGCTTCCATCCCAGCCGGGTGCGGGCGGTGGCCACGAATACGTTCCGGGTGGCGCGCAACACGCCCGAATTCCTGCCGCGCGCCGAAGCGGCCCTGGGCTTTCCCATCGAAGTCATTGCCGGGCGCGAAGAGGCCCGGCTGATTTTTTCCGGGGTCGTCCATACCCTGCCCCTGTCGCCCAACAAGCGGCTGGTCATCGACATCGGCGGCGGCTCGACCGAGGTCATCATCGGCAAGGGCTTCGAACCGGGGCTGATGTCGTCGCTGTACATGGGCTGCGTCAGCTACAGCCGGCAGTTCTTCCCCGACGGGGCGATCGACGCCCACCAGATGAAGCAGGCCGAACTGGCCGCGCGGCGCGAAATCGAGGTCATCGCCAAGCAGTACCGCAAGACCGGCTGGAAGGAAGCCTACGGCTCGTCGGGCACGGCCAAGGCGCTGTATGCCATCCTGACCGAGTGCGGCTTCTCGGACCGCGGCATCACCCGCGCCGGCCTGAACCGCCTGAAAGACCGCATCATCCGTTCCGGCCGGGTCATCCCCCAGGAGCTGCCGGGCATCAAGCTCGAGCGCGCCGACGTGCTGCCGGGCGGGCTGGCCATCATGAGCGCCCTGTTCGACGAACTGGGCATCGAGGTCATGCATACCGGCGACGGGGCCCTGCGGCTGGGCGTGCTGTACGACCTGCTGGGCCGCGACGCGGCCCACGACAAGCGCGACGAATCGGTGCAGCAGTTCATGAAGCGCTACCACATCGATGCCAGCCAGGCGCAGCGGGTGCGCCAGGCCGCGCTGTCGTTCTTCGACTCCATCTACGACGCCGACGACCGCCGCGCGGAACTGCGGCTGGCGCTGGGATGGGCCGCCGACCTGCACGAAGTGGGCCTGTCGATCGCCCACAACGCTTACCACAAGCACACGGCCTATGTGCTGGGCAACGCCGACATGCCGGGGTTCTCGCGGGCCGACCAGCAATTGCTGGCGCTGCTGGCGCTGGGCCACCAGGGCAAGCTGGGCAAGCTGGAATCGCTGGTGCGCGAACGCAGCCAGTGGGTGGCCATCCTGTGCCTGCGCCTGGCGGTGCTGCTGCTGCGCCGCCGCGCCGACATCGCGCAACTGCCCCTGACCGTGTCGGTCAAGGGCGAATCCATCGTCGTGAAGGTGGACCGGGCCTGGCTCGCCAAGCATCCTCTCAGCGACTTCACGCTGCGTACCGAGGAATCAGAATGGCGAAAAGTCGGTTTCTCGTTCGAGCTGCTTGAGTTCTAGCCGCAACGGCCGGGTGGCCCGGCAAATGAGCCGGATGCGCAGTCTCCTGAGCAGCCGGCGCATGGTCAGCGCACCTCGTGGGGCGCGGCGTCCAGCCCGAAATGACGCCGATAGCGCTCGTCCATGCGGGTCATGTCGAGCAGCACGGGGAAATCGGCCGCGTTGAAATCCGGGTCCCATGCGGGCTCGCCGCAAATGCGGGCGCCCAGCTTCAAATAACCCTTGATGAGCGGCGGCACGCGCGCGGGCAGCGTGCTGTTCAGGCGCTCCACGGGATAGCGGTGCAGCGGCTTGACCCGCGGCAGGCCGTCGTCCCTGAGATGATCGGCCACGTTGCGCCACACCTCGGCGGCGGTTACGCCGTCATCGCGCAGGCTGACGCTGGCGCAGCCCAGCATGTAGCGGTAGGCGCCGCGACGCATGAATTCGGCCAGGCCGGACCACAGCAGCATGATGGCGGCGCCGCTGCGGTGGTCGGCATGCGTGCAGGAACGCCCCACTTCCACCAACTGGCTGCGCAGCGCCTCCAGGCCGGACAGGTCGAATTCCGATTCGGAATAGTAGCCGCCTGCCTCGCGGGCTTTCTCGGGCGTCAGGATCCGATACGTCCCCACTACGCGGCCGGTATCGAGCTCGCGCACCATGAGATGCTCGCACCACTGGTCGAACCGGTCCTGTTCGATGCCGTCATGGGCATCGGGAAAGACCGCGCCCATGTCTTCGGTGAAGACGTCGTACCGCAGCCGTTGAATCTGCTCGACCTCGTCGGCGGTGCGCGCCAACCCCACGACGAGGATGCGCGCGGGGGCGTCCTCCCAGGGTTCAGCGGCGTTACGCCGCGCATCGATGCGTGCTAATTCGAGCATTGCGCAGGACTCCTAGAAGTGTCCGGACAGTGTGGAGGCCCGATATGTCAGGCTTCTGACAAAGATGTGACATGACTATGAAGTTTACGCCGAAGCCGGCTTACTTCCAGTTGATGCAAAATTATTCAAAATACGACAACCGAAGAAGCGCATCCGGCGCAAAAAAAGCCGGACCCGCGAACGGCTCCGGCCCTGATTTCATGGGGAACCGTCAGGCCAGGCTGGCCGCCAGCTTCTCCGCGCATGCGGTGGCCAGGCCGGCATCCTCGGCCTCGACCATCAGGCGCAGCTTGGGCTCGGTGCCGGACGCGCGGATCAGCACGCGGCCGCGGCCGGCCAGCTCGGCCTCGACGCCGCGCCGGGCCTCGGCCAGCCCCGCATGGGTCTTCCAGTCGGTGCCCGGCTTGAGCGGCACGTTGATCATTTTCTGGGGGTACATCTGCAAGTCGCCCAGCCATTCGGCCAGGGTCTGCTTGCTGCGGCACAGGGCGGTGAGGACCTGCAGGGCGGCAATGATGCCGTCGCCCGTGGTGTGGCGGTCCAGGCAGATCAGGTGGCCCGAGCTCTCGCCCCCGTACAGCCAGCCGCGCGCCTGCATCTGCTCCATGACGTAGCGGTCGCCCACATTGGCGCGCTCGAAGCCGATGCCCAACTGCTGCATCTGCAGTTCGAAGCCGTAGTTGGTCATCAGGGTGCCCACCACCCCGGCCACCGGGCCATGCACCATGCGTTCGCGCACGATGGCATAGAGCAATTCGTCGCCGTTGTAGATGCGGCCCGCGCTGTCGACCATCTGCAGGCGGTCGGCGTCGCCGTCGAGGGCGATGCCCAGGTTCGCGCCGTGCTCGCGCACGGCCTTGGCCAGCGGCTCGGGATGCAGCGCGCCGACGCCCTCGTTGATATTCAGGCCGTTGGGCGAGACGCCGATGGCATGGACTTCGGCGCCCAGCTCGCGGAACACGTGCGGGGCGATGTTGTAGGCCGCGCCATGGGCGGCATCCACGACGATCTTGACGCCGTTGAGGTCGAGGTCGTTGGGAAACGTGCTCTTGCAGAATTCGATGTAGCGGCCCTGCGAGTCCGGCATGCGGCGCGCCCGGCCCAGCTTCTCGGAGGCCACGCAGCCCAGCGGCTCGTCCAGGGCGGCCTCGATCTCGGCCTCGGTTTCGTCGGGCAGCTTCATGCCCTGGGCCGAGAAGAACTTGATGCCGTTGTCCTGGTACGGGTTGTGCGAGGCGCTGATGACGATGCCCGCCACCTGGCGCAGCGCGCGCGTCAGGTAGGCCACCGCCGGCGTGGGCACGGGCCCCGCCAGCTGCACGTCGATACCGGCGGCCGACAGGCCCGCCTCCAGCGCGGATTCGAGCATGTAGCCGGAGGTTCGCGTGTCCTTGCCGATGATCACCTGGGGCCGGCTGCCGCCGCGGCCGGCATGGTGGCGGGCCAGCACGCGGCCGGCCGCATAGCCCAGGCGCAGCGCGAAGCCGGCATTGATGACCTCGCCGCCGACCTCGCCTCGCACGCCGTCGGTTCCGAAATATTTGCGTTGACTCATGGGCGTATGGCTCCTTGTTCGACCGCTTGCCAGACTTTCAGGGCGTCGACGGTGGCGGCCACGTCGTGCACGCGCACGATCGAGGCGCCCCGCGCCACGCAAGCCAACGCGCCGGCGATGCTGCCGGCCAGGCGGTCGGCCACCGGCTTGCCGGTGGCGTCGCCGATCATGGTCTTGCGTGAAAGTCCGGTCAGTAGCGGATAGCTGGATACGCGCAGGCTGGACAGCCGGCGCAACAATTGATAGTTGTGGTCGGCGGTCTTGCCGAAGCCGAAACCGGGATCGAGCACGATACGGCGCGGATCCACCCAAGCGGCGCGCAGGCGTTGCGCCCGGGCGCCCAGGAAGACGCCTATCTCGCCCAGCAGGTCGCTGTATTCGGGCGCCTGCTGCATGGTGCCCGGCTCGCCTTTCATGTGCATCACGCACAACCCGCAGCGCGACTGCGCCACGGCCTCGATGGCGCCGGGCTGCCGGAAACCGTAGATGTCGTTGATCATGTCCGCGCCGGCGTCGAGCACGGCGCGCATCACATCGGGCTTGAAGGTGTCGACCGACAGCGGCACGCCGCAATCGCGCAGGGCCTCGATCACCGGCAGCAGCCGGGCCAGCTCGTCCTGGGCCGCGACCGGCGTGGCGCCCGGCCGCGTGGATTCGCCGCCCAGGTCAAGGATGTGCGCGCCTTCGTCGATCAGGCGGCGCGCGTGCCGCACGGCGGATTCGGTGTCGTCATGCTGCCCGCCGTCGGAGAACGAGTCGGGCGTGATGTTGACGATGCCCATCACCAACGGGCGCTCAAGATCGAACTCGAAGCGCCCGCACAGGAAGGTATTGGCCATAGACCGAGCCGGTGTGTCCTCAGACGGCGGCCGGCGTGCTGCTGCCGCCGGTCGCCAGACCGGTGGGCGGCGTGTCGGCGTTGTCCGACGGACCCTGCGGCGTCTTGGGCGGACGCGGCGGGCGGCCCGAAGTGATGTCGTTGATCTGGTCGGCGTCGATGGTTTCCCATTCGAGCAGCGCGCGGGTCATGGACTCGACCATCTCGCGGTTGTCTTCCAGGATCTTGCGCGCCACGCCGTATTGCTCGTCGATGATGCGGCGGATCTCGGCGTCCACCTTCTGCATGGTGGCCTCGGACATGTGGGTAGTCTTGGTGACGCTGCGGCCGAGGAAGACCTCGCCCTCGTTCTCGGCGTACACCATGGGGCCCAGCTCGCTGGTCATGCCGTAGCGGGTGACGATGTCGCGCGCGATGGCGGTGGCCCGCTCGAAGTCGTTCGAGGCGCCGGTCGTCATCTGGTTCATGAAGATCTCTTCGGCGATGCGGCCGCCGAACAGCACCGCGATGGTGTTCAGCAGGCGCTCCTTGTCCATGCTGTAGCGGTCGTTCTCGGGCAGCTGCATGGTCACGCCCAGCGCGCGGCCGCGCGGGATGATGGTGACCTTGTGCACCGGGTCGGTCTTGGGCAGCATCTTGGCGACGATGGCATGGCCGGACTCGTGGTAGGCGGTGTTCTTGCGCTCTTCCTCGGGCATGACGATGGAGCGGCGCTCCGCGCCCATGATGATCTTGTCCTTGGCCTTTTCGAAGTCGGACATGTCGACGGTGCGGCCATTGCGGCGCGCCGCGAACAGGGCCGCCTCGTTGACCAGGTTGGCCAGGTCCGCGCCCGAGAAGCCGGGCGTGCCGCGGGCCAGGATGGTGGCGTCGACGTTGGGCGACAGCGGCACCTTGCGCATGTGCACCTTCAGGATCTGCTCGCGGCCGCGGATGTCGGGCAGCGGCACGACGACCTGGCGGTCGAAGCGCCCGGGGCGCAGCAGCGCCGGGTCGAGCACGTCGGGCCGGTTGGTGGCGGCGATGACGATGACGCCCTGGCCGGATTCGAAGCCGTCCATCTCGACCAGCATCTGGTTGAGGGTCTGCTCGCGCTCGTCGTTGCCGCCGCCCAGGCCGGCGCCGCGCTGGCGGCCGACCGCGTCGATTTCATCGATGAAGATGATGCACGGGGCGTGCTTCTTGGCGTTCTCGAACATGTCGCGCACGCGCGCCGCGCCCACGCCGACGAACATCTCGACGAAGTCGGAGCCCGAGATGCTGAAGAACGGCACCTTGGCCTCGCCGGCGATGGCCTTGGCCAGCAGCGTCTTGCCGGTGCCGGGCGAGCCGACCATCAGCACGCCGCGCGGAATGCGGCCGCCCAGCTTCTGGAACTTGCTGGGGTCGCGCAGGAAGTCGACCAGTTCCTGGACGTCTTCCTTGGCCTCGTCGCAGCCGGCGACGTCGGCGAAGGTGATCTGGTTGGTGTTCTCGTCGAGCATGCGCGCGCGCGATTTGCCGAAGCTGAATGCGCCGCCGCGCCCGCCGCCCTGCATCTGCCGCATGAAGAACACCCACACGCCGATCAGCAGCAGCATGGGGAACCACGACACGAAGATGCTCATGAGCAGCGACGGTTCCTCGCGGGCCTTGCCGGAGACCTCGACACCGTACTTGAGCAGGTCGGACACCATCCAGAGGTCGCCCGGCGACGTCAGGGTGTAGGCGCGGCCGGTGTCGGGCGTGACGTACAGCACGTCGCCCTGCACGTCGACCTTGCGGATACGGCCCGACTTGGCGTCTTCCATGAACTGGGTGTAGCTGACGCCGTCCTGCGTCTGCGCACGCCCATCGAATTGTTTGAATACCGTGAACAGGACCAGTGCGATCACCATCCAGACCGCAACTTTAGAAAATGAATTGTTCAAGGTCGATCTCCTGCTTTCGATTCCGACCGGCAACCGCGCACCCGCGTATATGGCACAGTCACAAGTATGTCAATAGCTCATTCTACCCTGCCGAGGCAGATTCCGTCTGGACGCCCCCTGGGCGCCTGATACATATTCGAACTGGGAAGTGGCTGGGCCTCGACAGGAAGGGGTTGAAGGTGCGGCGGATGTCAGGCGCCACGGGGGTCGGCCGACGCCGGTTTTGCTTGCTTCAGATCGCGCGCCACCAGGAAGGTTTCCGAGGACTTGTCCCGCGAGGCCTTGGGCTTGCGCTCCACCACCCGCTTGAAGCGCTGCTTGAAGGTCTGCACGATCTGCGAAAAACCGCTGCCGTGGAAAGCCTTGACGATCAGCGCGCCATCGGGCTTGAGGTGGGCGCAGGCAAATTCCAGGGCCAGCTCGCAGACATGCTGGATACGCGCGGAATCGGCGACACCGACTCCCGACAAGTTGGGGGCCATGTCGGAAATTACAAGATCCACCGGCTGGCCGCCCACCATTTCTTGCAACTGTTGCAAAACGGCGTCGTCGCGGAAGTCGCCCTGGATGAATTCCACCCCGGCGACCGGCTCCATGGGCAGCAGGTCGAGCGCGATGATGCGCCCGTCGACCACGCCGCCCGGGCCGGCCAGGCGCTCGCGGGCGACCTGCGACCAGCTGCCGGGCGCCGAGCCGAGGTCCACGACCACGTCGCCGCGGCGCATGAGCTTTTCGGTGTCGAGGATCTCGATCAGCTTGAAGGCGGCGCGCGCCCGGTACCCTTTCTGTTGCGCCAGCTTCACATAAGGGTCGTTGATGTGCTGGTGAATCCAGTCTTTAGAGAATTTCTTCTTGGCCATTACCGTACAATTCCACGCATGCCTATATTAGAACTCACCTCTCGCGAGCGCAGCGACTTGCGCTCGGCCGCCCATCCGTTGCGCCCGGTCGTCCTGATCGGCGACAACGGGCTGACCGACGCGGTCCTGAAAGAAATCGACCGCGCCCTGGCTTCCCATGGGCTGATCAAAGTGCGCGCCGGCGGCAGCGACCGCGACGAGCGCGAGGCCATGCTGGCCACCATCTGCGATACCCTGTCCTGCGCACCCGTCCATCACCTGGGCAAGACGCTGATACTGTTCCGCCCGCTGCCCGGCAACGTCGCCGCGGAACCGGCCGAACCTTCCCGCGCGCGGCGCAAGCCTTCCGACCCCTACACGCCCAAGAAGCTGGCCGCCCAGGGCAAGACCGTATCCAAGCGCGCCGCGCCACCCCGCAAGGCCAAGGCGGACCCGGCCGAACCGGCCAAGTCGGCCGCGCGCGGCCTCCTGAACAAGGCCGGCCGCCCCGTGCGCCCTACCACCAAGAAAACCGCGTCCGCATCGCCGCATGGTATTCCGCGCCGCGCCGGCAGCGCGCTGAGCCTGCGCGCCGGAGCGCGCGGCGGCCTTCAGCGCGCCACGGCCACCAGCCGCAGGGCCGCCAAGGCCACCAAGAAGTAAATACCGCCGGACACGTTGTGCAGCAGGCCGGGGTCGGCCCACGCCGGCACCGCCTGCCCGGCCGCGGCGAGCGCGCGGCCATGGTCCATGAGGGTGTTCAACCCGAAATACCCGATGCCTGTGCCCACCGCCATCAGCAGGACGGTGCGGCGCCCGGGGCCTTGCAACGCCTGGCCATGCGCCAGGCGGTCGAGAATCAGCATAATTACCGCGCCCCCCAGCCCGCCCATGGCGAGCACCTGGAACATTCGGGCGACGACCTCGGCCGCGACGGCGGCATCCAGCATGGAAAACGAGGTGGGCGCGACCAGCGCGCCGATGCACCACAACGCGCCGCACCACAGTGCCGCGATCAGGCGGACCAGGATACGTGCAAGGTTGGGCATCGTCTGTGTTCCCAGGGGGCGGCGGCGTCGGTCAGATGTAACGGACGCTGAGCACTTCGTACTCGCGCACGCCCGACGGCGCCTTGACTTCGACCACGTCGCCCTCGGACTTGCCGATCAGGGCGCGCGCCACCGGGCTGGACACCGAGATCAGGTTGGATTTGATATCAGCTTCCACGTCGCCGACGATCTGGTACGACACGCGGTCGCCGGAGTCCAGGTCTTCGATGTCGACCGTGGCTCCGAACACGGCGCGGCCGTCGGCGTCGAGCGAGGCGGGATCGATGATGTGGGCATTGGAAAGCGTGCCTTCGAGTTCGGCGATACGGCCTTCGATGAAGCCCTGGCGTTCGCGGGCGGCGTCGTACTCGGCGTTTTCCGACAGATCACCCTGGGCCCGGGCCTCGGCAATGGCGTTGATCACCGCAGGTCGTTCGATGGTTTTCAGCCGGTGCAGCTCGGCTTGCAAGCGCTCGGCCCCGCGCGCGGTCAAAGGAATGGCAGACATGTCGTTTCCCAAACAAAAGTAGAAAACGCCCCGAATGGAGCGTTTCGGTGAAAGGCCGCAGCCAGGCTTGTGGCCTGCGCCGCTGGTGCGGGGACAAGCCGCAGGAATACGCGGCAGGGGCGAACAGGGCGGGAGCATGGTCGAACCCGATGACTACTGGCTCCGGACCATCCGCGCTGATCGGCCTGCCTGTTTCCGACGACAAGGCTGCGACCAAAACAAAACCCCGGCTCGGGTCGGAACCGGGGCAAGCAAGACCCCATTGTGGTCAAAATCCAGAGGAATTGCAAGCCATCTGTAAGGCCAGCATTTCGGTGCATTTCGCCGCAGTAGCAAGCAACATGCCGGAACTTCAAAAATAGGGGCGGATCTGGGCGCGACCGGCGCCGCGGCCCGCCCCGCCCGCCTACACCACCTGGCGGCCGCTGCGGCGCAGCAAGGCGTAGAGAATGATGGCCCCGAAGGTGGCCGTGCCGATGCCGCCCAGCGTGAACGCGCCCAGCTTGATAGTGAAATCGCCGGCGCCCATCACCAGGGTGACGGCCGCGACGATCAGGTTGCGGTTGTCGCTGAAGTCCACCTGGTTCACCACCCAGATGCGCGCGCCGGCCACCGCGATCAGGCCGAACACCACCACCGACATGCCGCCCAGCACCGGCGCGGGAATGGTCTGGATCAAGGCGCCGAACTTGGGCGAGAAGCCCAGCAGGATGGCGATGCAGGCCGCCACCACGAACACCAGGGTGGAATAGATGCGGGTCACCGCCATCACGCCGATGTTCTCGGCATAGGTGGTGACGCCGGTGCCCCCCACCGCGCCGGACACCATGGTGGCCACGCCGTCGCCCACGAAGGCCCGGCCGAGGTAGCGGTCGAGGTTCTGCCCGGTCATGGCGCTCACCGCCTTGATATGGCCCAGGTTCTCGGCCACCAGGATGATGGCCACCGGCACGATCAGGCCCATCGCGTCGGCCCGGAAGACCGGCGCGGCAAAGTGCGGCAGGCCGATCCAGGCGGCCGCCGCCACGCCGGAAAAGTCGATCGGCTTGCCCAGGCCCAGGCCGTTGGCGCAGATGGCGTAGATGACACAGGCCAGCAGCAGGCCGACCAGGATCAGCAGGCGCTGCACCGTGCCGCGCGTGTAGACCGCGATGCCGCCGACGCACAGGATGGTGACGATCGCCATGGCGGCGTCGAAGCCCGAGGCGCCCATGGCCCCCTTGGCGGCGATGGGCGCCAGGTTCAGGCCGATGACGGCCACCACGGCGCCAGTGACCACCGGCGGCATCAGCGCCTCGATCCAGCCGGCGCCGCCGCCGGCGCGGGCATTGGCCACCCACACCACCAGCCCGATCAGGGCGTAGGCCAGGCCGCAGGCGATGATCGCCCCGAGCGCCACGCCGATGTTGGCGTTGGGCCCCGCGCCGGCGTAGCCGGTGACCGCGACCACCCCGCCGATGAAGGCGAAGCTGGAGCCGAGATAGCTGGGCACGCGCCCGCCGACGAAGAGGAAGAAGATCAGCGTGCCGATGCCGGACATCAGGATGGCGACATTCGGGTCGAAACCCATGATGAGCGGCGCCAGCACGGTCGAGCCGAACATGGCGACCACGTGCTGGGCCCCCATGGCGATGTTCTTGGGCCAGGAAAGGCGTTCTTCAGGCGCGATGATGGCGCCGGGCAGCGTTTCGTCGGCCAGCTTCCAGCGTGGGAAATAGGAATTGGACATGGGTTCCCCGGAGTCGGATGGGAATTATTGGATGGGCGGGCGCAAGTGTAGGGGCGGCCGGCCCTGCCGGCAATACGGTGCAGCCCGCGGACGGCGGCTGGTAAGCTCCTGCCTGCGACATTACGGGAAAGTGCATGACTGAGATCTGGTTCGTCCGCCACGGCGAAACCTCGTGGAACCTGGAACGCCGCCTGCAGGGGTGGCAGGACATCGCCCTGAACGACACCGGCCGCCAGCAGGCTGCCCTGCTGGCGGCGCGCGTGCGCGAAGAGGCCGGCGCACGGCCCTTCGCGGCGCTCTACAGCAGCGACTTGCAACGCGCCCATGCGACCGCCCTGCCCATCGCCGCCGAGACGGGCCTGCGCGTGCGCCCCGAACCCGGCCTGCGCGAGCGCGGCTTCGGGGTGCTGGAGGGCCTGGCCATCGACCGTATCGATGCCGAGGCGCCGGCGGCCGCGGCGGCGTGGAAAAGCCGCGACCCGCTGCGCCAGGTGGAAGGCGGCGAGACGCTGGGGCAATTCCAGGCCCGCGTGCTCGCCACCATCGAGGACCTGGCCGAGCGCCATGCCGGCGAGCGCATCCTGGCCGTCACCCATGGCGGCGTGCTGGATATCGTCTGGCGCCATGCCTCCGGCGTCGCGCTGGACGTGCCGCGCCACGCCGCGCTGCTGAACGCCAGCATCAACCGCGTGGCCGCCGAGCGGCGCCAGTGGCGGGTGCTGGACTGGGGCGACGTGGCGCACATCGCCGCCGAGGCGGGCGACGACGTGGTGCCCTGGGCGCCCTGATCGCGGCGGCAGCCGCTCAGCGCATTTCGAACAGTTCCTGGTGGAAATCGGCCGGCGCCAGGCCGTGCGCCACCAGGTCGCGCCGCAACGCGGCGCCGAACGCCACCGGACCGCAGAACCAGACGCTGGCCTGGCGCCAGTCGGGCACGGCGCCGCGCAGGCGCGCGCCGTCCAGGCGTCCGTCGGTCTCGTCCAGCATCAGGTGCAGTGCGACCCCGGCCGCCCGGGCATCGGCGGCCAGGTTGTCGACGGCGGCATGGGACCGGGTCGATGAAGGGTGGAACAGGTCGATGGCTTGCCGCTGGCCGGGATGGTTCGCCAGGTACTGCATGCGCGCGATGAAAGGCGTGATGCCGATGCCGGCGCCGATCCAGATCTGCCGCGGCTTGCGGTCATCGAAGGTGAAACAGCCGTAGGGCCCCTCGACCAGGACCGGCTGGCCGGGCGTGAGCGTCTCGTACAGCCGGGCGGTGTGGTCGCCCAGCACCTTGATGAGAAAGCCGACCTCGCGCTCGCGCGCGTGCCATGCCGAGGCGATGGTATACGGATGCGCGCCCTCGCGGCGGTCGAAGGTCACGAAGGCGAACTGGCCCGGCCGGTGCCCGGGCCAGGGGCCGCGCAGTTCGATGGCAGCCTGCACCACGCGCGTCTCGGGAAAGGCGGCCACGCGCGTGACCCGGCCCGCGACCGTGCTGCGCGCCCCGACCCGCTTGCACAGCACCAGCAGCGCCGACACGGCGCCCGCGGTCAGCAGCACGGCCATGACGACGCCCAGCGGCTGGGTCCAGTAAGCGAATTCGAGCAGGATGACGGCGTGGAACACCAGCACCAGGTAGATGACGGCCAGAATGGTGTGGGTCTTGGCGAAGGGCCTGTACGGGAAGCGCTTGACCAGCGCCAGGACGATCAGCAGCGCGGCGGGATAGAAGGCCGCCCACTCGCCGAGGGTTTCGGCCAGGCCCCGCTGGCTGCGCAGCATTTGCTCCAGGGCGCCGAAATCCGGCGCGCCCTTGCCTGCCGGCTTGACCAGCCAGCCCCAGCCGACCGCCCATTTGGTGCCCTGGGCCCACAGCCAGTGCACCGTGCCGACCGCCAGGGCGGCGATGCCGAGCCACTTGTGCAGCCGGTACATCTTGTCCAGCCCGCCGAGCCAGGGCTCCAGCCAGCGCGGCCGGGTGGCGAGGATCATGGCGAGGCTCATCGCCCCCATGGCCAGCACCCCGGTGTACTGGACCATGGCGCGGCGCAGCGGGAAATAGCCGAAGGGCTGGGGGAAGAACGTGTCGGCCAGCAGCCAGAGCGCGGTCAACGCGACGAACAGGATAACGAAGCCAAGCTTGATTCTCTTCATGGGACGCCACACTGCTGCGGGGCGTCCGCGGCGCGGGATCGCGCCTGGTCATGAAGAACGCCTGTCTGCGCAGCGTCCCGACTGTATCGCAGCGCCGCCGGCCAGGATGCCGGCCGCGGCGGTTATCGCGCCCGCTATTGACGCGTGTCAAGCCGCCGTGCCGCCTGCCATCCGGTCAGCGGCGCGGCTTGCGCGGCGCATTGCGCGCGGCGCGGTCATACAGCGCATTGGGCAGCAGGCGCAGCAACTTGGCGACGACGCCCATCTGCCAGGGAATGACGGTATAGGAGGCGCCACGGGCGATGGCCGCCTGCGCGCGCGCCGCGAAGGCATCGGCCTCCATCAGGAACGGCATCGCATAGGGGTTGTGCGCGGTCATGGCGGTCTTGATATAGCCGGGCGCGATGGTGACCACGTCGATGCCATGGCGCGCCAGCTCGACCCGCAGGCTTTCGCAATAGCTGATGACGGCGGCTTTCGATGCGCTGTAGGCCCCGGCGCCGGGCAGGCCGCGGATGCCCGCCACGCTGGCGATGCCCACCAGCCGCCCTGCCCCGGCCTCGCGCATCGGCGCGATGAAGGGCTCGAAGGTGGCGACCGTCGCCAGCAGGTTGGTGGCCACGATGGCCTGGAAAACGTCGAAGTCCTCGCTGTGCTCGGTAAGCGTGCCGGCGCTGATGCCGGCGCTGGCGATCACCACGTCGACCCGGCCGTCGCAGGCGCCGATGAAGTCGTGCGCGGCGGCGTGCAGGGCCGCGCGGTCGCGCACATCGAGCGCATAGCAGTGGTGCCGGCCCGGCTGGGAATCGGCCAGCTCGCGCAGGACGTCGCCGCGCCGCGCCACCAGCCCCAGCCGCGCGCCTTGCTGCGCGTAGCGCCGCGCCAGCGCGCGGCCCAGGCCGCTGCTGGCGCCGGTAATGAAGACGTTCTGCATGAGTAGGGTCCGGGAAACCGGCCGCGAAACGCGGCCGGTCCGGCAACGGTAGACCGTTAAGCGGCGGGCTGCAATCCCGCGTGCAGTTCCTGCAGCGGATACACCTGCAGGCCGAGCCCCTGGCGCAGGTACTGCATGCCTTCGACCGCCGCGCGCGCGCCGGCGATGGTGGTGAAGAACGTGACGCGCGCCGCCAGGGCCTGGGTACGGATGGTGCGCGAATCGGCGATGGCGTTGCGGCGTTCCTCGACGGTGTTGATCACCAGCGAGATTTCGCCGTTCTTGACCATGTCGACGATGTGCGGGCGGCCCTCGGTGACCTTGTTGACCACCTGCACCGGGATGCCCGAGGCCTCGATCTGGGCGGCGGTGCCGCGCGTGGCCACCAGCTTGAAGCCCAGGTTGTGCAGGCCGCGCGCCACTTCGACGGCGCGGGGCTTGTCCTGGTCCTTGACGCTGATGAAGGCCGTGCCGTTCTCGGGCAGGCGCACGCCGGCGGCCAGTTGCGACTTGACGAAGGCCTCGCCGAAGCTGGTGCCCACGCCCATGACCTCGCCGGTGGATTTCATCTCGGGCCCGAGGATGGTGTCGACGCCGGGGAATTTCACGAACGGGAAGACCGCTTCCTTCACCGAGAAGTAAGGCGGCACGACCTCGCGGGTGATGCCCTGGGCGGCCAGGGTGCGGCCGGCCATGGCGCGCGCGGCGATCTTGGCCAGCTGCAGGCCGGTGGCCTTGGAGACGTACGGCACCGTGCGCGAGGCGCGCGGGTTGACTTCCAGCACGTAGACGTCGCCGCCCTGGATGGCGAACTGCACGTTCATCAGGCCGTTGACGTTCAGGGCGCGCGCCATCATGGTGGTCTGGCGCTTGATCTCGGCGATGACCTCGGCCGACAGCGAATACGGCGGCAGGCTGCAGGCCGAATCGCCGGAGTGCACGCCGGCCTGCTCGATGTGCTCCATGACGCCGCCGATGAAGACGGTCTCGCCGTCGGACAGGCAGTCGACGTCGACTTCGGTGGCGTTGTTGAGGAAGCGGTCGAGCAGCACGGGGGAATCGTTGCTGACCTTGACCGCTTCGCGCATGTAGCGTTCGAGGTCCTGCTGCTCATGGACGATTTCCATGGCGCGGCCGCCCAGCACGTAGCTGGGGCGCACCACCAGCGGGTAGCCGATGTCGGCGGCGTGCGCCAGGGCCTCGCCCTCGGTGCGCGCCGTGCGGTTGGGCGGCTGGCGCAGGCCGAGCTTGTTGAGCAGCTTCTGGAAGCGCTCGCGGTCCTCGGCCACGTCGATGGACTCCGGGCTGGTGCCGATGATGGGCACGCCGTTGGCTTCCAGGGCACGCGCCAGCTTCAGCGGCGTCTGGCCGCCGTACTGGACGATCATGCCCACCGGGTTTTCCTTGTGGACGATTTCCAGCACGTCTTCGAGCGTCAGGGGCTCGAAGTACAGGCGGTCGGAGGTGTCGTAGTCGGTGGAGACGGTTTCCGGGTTGCAGTTGACCATGATGGTCTCGTAGCCGTCTTCGCGCAGCGCCAGCGCCGCGTGCACGCAGCAGTAGTCGAACTCGATGCCCTGCCCGATGCGGTTGGGCCCGCCCCCCAGCACGATGATCTTCTTGCGGTCGGTGGGTTGCGCCTCGCATTCGTCCTCGTACGTGGAGTACATGTAGGCGGTGCGGGTGGCGAACTCGGCGGCGCAGGTGTCGACGCGCTTGTACACTGGGCGCACGTTCAGCTGGTGGCGCAGCTTGCGGATCTCGGACTCGGACGAGTCCAGCAGGAAGGCCAGGCGGCGGTCGGAGAAGCCCATGCGCTTGAGCTGCCACAGCGTGGCGTAGTCGAGGTCGGCCAGGGTCTTCTGCTCGAGCGCCAGCTCGATGTCGACGATTTCCTTGATTTGCGCCAGGAACCACGGGTCGATGCGCGTGATGTTGTGCACTTCGTCCAGCGTGAAGCCTTGCGCGAAGGCGTCGCCCACGTACCAAATGCGCTCGGGGCCGGGCTCGCCCAGCTCGACCTGCAGCTTCTCGCGGTCGGTGGTTTTCTGGTTCAGGCCGTCCACGCCGACTTCCAGGCCGCGCAGGGCCTTCTGGAACGATTCCTTGAAGGTGCGGCCGATGGCCATGACCTCGCCGACCGACTTCATCTGCGTGGTCAGGCGGGCGTCGGCCTGCGGGAATTTCTCGAACGCGAAACGCGGCACCTTGGTGACCACGTAGTCGATGGAAGGCTCGAACGAGGCCGGCGTGGCGCCGCCGGTGATCTCGTTGCGCAGCTCGTCGAGGGTGTAGCCCACCGCCAGGCGCGCGGCGACCTTGGCGATGGGGAACCCGGTGGCCTTGGAAGCCAGGGCCGACGAGCGCGACACGCGCGGGTTCATCTCGATGACGATCATGCGGCCGTTGTCCGGATTGACCGCGAACTGCACGTTGGAACCGCCCGTGTCGACGCCGATCTCGCGCAGCACCGCAATGGATGCGTTGCGCATGATCTGGTATTCCTTGTCGGTGAGCGTCTGGGCCGGGGCGACGGTGATGGAGTCGCCGGTGTGCACGCCCATCGGGTCGAGGTTCTCGATGGAGCAGACGATGATGCAGTTGTCGGCCTTGTCGCGCACGACTTCCATCTCGAATTCCTTCCAGCCCAGCAGCGACTCTTCGATCAGCAGTTCGCTGGTGGGGGACGCCTCGAGGCCGCGCCGGCAGATGGTTTCGAATTCCTCGGCGTTGTAGGCGATGCCGCCGCCCGAGCCGCCCATGGTGAAGCTGGGGCGGATGACTGCCGGGAAGCCCGAGGTGCCGGTCTCGGCCGCGATGCGGCGCTGCACTTCCCAGGCCTCGTCCATGCTGTGGGCGATGCCCGACTTGGCCGACTCCAGGCCGATGGCGGTCATGGCCTGCTTGAACTTCTGGCGGTCCTCGGCTTTTTCGATGGCCTGCTCGTTGGCGCCGATGAGTTCGACGTTGTGCTTCTCGAGCACGCCGTGGCGGGCCAGGTCGAGCGCGCAGTTCAGCGCCGTCTGCCCGCCCATGGTGGGCAGCAGGGCATCGGGCTTCTCGCGCTCGATGATTTTCTCGACCGCCTGCCACGTGATGGGCTCGATGTAGGTGACATCGGCCGTTTCCGGGTCGGTCATGATGGTGGCGGGGTTGCTGTTCACCAGGATGGTGCGGTAGCCCTCCGCCTTGAGCGCCTTGCACGCCTGCGCGCCGGAATAGTCGAACTCGCAGGCCTGCCCGATGATGATGGGGCCGGCGCCGATGATGAGGATGCTTTTTAGATCTGTACGCTTGGGCATGATGCGATGATTATTTCTGGCCGGCCATCAGGCTGATGAATTTGTCGAACAGCACGATGATGTCGTGCGGGCCCGGGCTGGCCTCGGGGTGGCCCTGGAAACAGAACGCGGGGCGGTCGGTGAGCTCGAAACCCTGCAGCGTGCCGTCGAACAGCGACACGTGGGTGACGCGGGCATTGGCCGGCAGCGTGGCGGCGTCGACGTTGAAGCCGTGGTTCTGGCTGGTGATGAAGACGCGCTTGGAATCCAGGTCCTGCACCGGGTGGTTGGCGCCGTGGTGGCCGGTTTTCATTTTCACGGTCTTGCCGCCGACGGCCAGGCCCATGATCTGGTGGCCCAGGCAGATGCCGAAGACCGGCAGCTTGCGCTCCAGGAAGACGCGGGTGGCGGCGATGGCGTAGTCGCAGGGCTCCGGGTCGCCCGGGCCGTTGGCCAGGAAGACGCCGTCCGGCTCGAGCTTGAGGACGTCCTCGGCGGAGGTCTGGGCCGGCACCAGCGTGATGCGGCAGCCGCGGTCGGCCATCAGGCGCAGGATGTTGTACTTGACGCCGAAGTCGTAGGCGACCACGTGGAAGCGGTCCTGCGCGGGCGCGCCGAAGCTTTCGCCCAGGCGCCAGGTGCCCTGCTTCCAGTCCTGGCTTTCCTTGATGGACACGACCTTGGCGAGGTCTTGCCCGGCCATGCCGGGGAAGCCGCGCGCCAGTTCGACGGCGCGTTCGGCGTCGTCGCCCACCAGGATGCAGGCGCCCTGGGCGCCGCCGTCGCGCAGGATGCGCGTGAGCTTGCGGGTGTCGACCCCGGAAATGGCGACCACGCCCTGCGCGGCCAGGTATTCGGGCAGGGACTGGGTGGCGCGGAAGTTGGATACCCGCGCGGGGCAGTCGCGCACCACCAGGCCGGAGGCCAGCACGCGCGAGGTCTCGACGTCTTCGGGATTGACGCCGGTATTGCCGATGTGCGGATAGGTGAGCGTGACGATCTGGCCGTTATAGCTGGGATCGGTGAGGATTTCCTGGTAGCCGGTCATGGCGGTGTTGAACACCACTTCGGCCACCGTATGCCCTGGCGCGCCGATGGATACGCCCCGGAAAATGGTACCGTCCGCCAAAGCCAGAATTGCAGGAGGGAAACGATCGGCACCCTCGGGAAAAAGTTGCGGCAGCACAGTAAACCCCGGTTTAAGAATCAGTAATCAAACCTTGGAATTATACCCTGGAAGGGCTATTTTCCCGGGGAACCGCGCCGAATAAAGCTCCGGGCCGGGGTTTTCGTGTCAAAACCGGCCCCGGCCTAGTGATACCCTACCCCTATCGACAACCTTTGCCTTTGTTGATCTGTCCCCATGTCCAGCCAACTAGAAGCCCTGCGCCGCCACACCACCGTCGTTGCCGATACCGGCGATTTCGCAGCCATGCGGACGCTGCGCCCGACCGACGCCACCACCAATCCGTCGCTGATCCTCAAGGCGGTCCAGAAAGACGCCTACCGCCCGCTGCTGGAGCAAGTGGCGCGCGACCATCGCGGCGCCCCGCTGCCCGAGCTGACCGACCGGCTGCTGGTGGCGTTCGGGCGCGAGATCCTCAACATCGTGCCGGGCCGGGTGTCCACCGAAGTCGACGCGCGCCTGTCGTTCGATACCCGCGCCACGGTGGAGCGCGCGCGCGGCCTGATCGCGCTGTACGAGGCGGCCGGCATCGCGCGCGAGCGCGTGCTGATCAAGATGGCATCGACCTGGGAGGGCATCCAGGCGGCGCGCGTGCTGCAGGCCGACGGCATCCGCTGCAACCTGACGCTGCTGTTCTCGCTGCCCCAGGCTGTCGCCTGCGCCGATGCCGGCGTGCAGCTGATCTCGCCGTTCGTGGGCCGCATCTACGACTGGTACAAGAAGGCCGCCGGCGCCGACTGGGTGGAAACCGCCAACGCCGGCGCGGACGACCCCGGCGTGCAGTCGGTGACCGAGATCTACCGCTATTACAAGCACCACGGCATCGCCACCGAGATCATGGGCGCGAGCTTCCGCAACACCGGCCAGATCCTGGCGCTGGCGGGCTGCGACCTGCTGACCATCAGCCCCGAGCTGCTGCAGGAACTCGACAGCACGCCCGGCGACGCGCCGGCCCGCCTGGTGCGCGACATGGACGCCGACGGCGTGCCCGCGCGCCGCATGGCCGACGAAGTGTGGTTCCGCACCGAACTGAACGCCAACGCCATGGCCACGGAGAAACTTGCCGAGGGCATCCGGCTGTTCTCCGCCGACGCGGTCAAGCTGGATGCCTTGCTGAGCGCGAGCCAGTGACCATGGCGGTGTCTGACACACAAGGTGTCAGACACCTGGTATTGGCTGTGGCGCTCATCGGGCGGTGTCTGACACCATAGGTGTCAGACACCTGCGCCGCACGCGGTCAGCGCTGGTCGTGCGAGTGCACCTGCAGCGCTTCCAGGAAGCGCGACACCATGTTGTAGGCGGCCACGGTGGCGGTCAGCTCGACCATCAGCTTGTCGCTGCCCACGGCCTCGCGCGCCGCGTCGAATACGGCTTGCGGCACCTGGACCTGGCGCGTCATGGCGTCGGTATAGGCCAGCACGGCGCGCTCGCGCGCCGCGAACAGGTCCGAGGCCTCCCATTGGTCGAGCGCGTCCAGCTGGGCCTGGCTGATGCCCTCGCGCAAGGCGATGGGCGCGTGCTGGTCGGCCTCGTAGGGCGCCCCGTTGAGCACCGCCACCCGCATGATGACCAGTTCGCGCAGATCGCCCGGCAGGCTGCTGAGCTGGCGGATCGAGGTCAGGTAGTTCAGCCAGCCGCTGGCCACGGCGGGGCTGTGCAGCAGCATCTGGTACAGGTGCAGCACACTGCCGCGCTCGGCGACGATGCGCTCGACCAGCGGCTGGGCTTCGGGATGGGACAGATCGGCGTAGGAAAGACGCGCCATGCGGGAAACTCCGGAAAGACGGCGGCCCGCGGCGGGGCCGCGCGGGTTCAGATTTTTTCGGTCTCGCCCGTCTTGGGCTGCCATTTCATCAGGCGCCGCTCGCCCAGCCCGACGATGTAGTCGAGCACCAGCGCAAAGGCGGTCAGCACCACGATGCCGGCGAACACGGTGTTGACGTCGAAGGTGCCCTCGGCCTGCAGGATCAGGTAGCCCACGCCGCTGGCCGAGCCCAGGTACTCGCCCACGACCGCGCCCACGAAGGCCAGGCCCACCGAGGTGTGCAGGCTGGAGAACACCCAGCTGGTGGCCGACGGCAGGTACACGTGGCGCAGCAGCTGGCGGCGCCCGGCGCCCAGCATGCGGGCGTTGTCGAGCAAGGTGGGGCTGACTTCGCGCACACCCTGGTAGACGTTGAAGAACACGATGAAGAACACCAGCGTCACGGCCAGCGCCACCTTGGACCAGATGCCCAGGCCGAACCACATGCCGAAGATGGGCGCCAGGATGACGCGCGGCATGGAGTTGGCCGCCTTGATGTAGGGGTCGAGGATGGCGCTGGCGGTGCTGGACAGCCCCAGCCACAGGCCGAAACCCATGCCGAACACCGTGCCAATGAAGAAGGCCAGCACGGTCTCGGCCAGCGTAACCCACAAGTGGCGGTAGATATCGCCGTTGGTGACGAACCACGCCCAGATGCGCCCCCATACTTCCAGCGGCTGGCCGAAGAAGAATGCGACCTTGGGGTCGAGCGTCGCGAAATGCCAGGCCAGCAGAATGGCCACCAGCAACAACAGTTGCCAGACGCGCAGGCTGGCCGAACCCGGTTTGATCAATCTGGACATCTCAAGCTCGCTTTTGCTGGGCATAGCCCTTCAGGACTTCCTCGCGCAGCACGCCCCAGATGGCCGCGTGCAGCTCGACGAAACGCGGGTGCGTGCGCACTTCCGCCACGTCGCGCGGACGCGGCAGGTCGATGGCGAATTCGCCGATGGGATGGGTGCCGGGACCGGCCGACAGCACCACCACGCGGTCGCTCATGGCAATGGCCTCGTCCAGGTCGTGCGTGATGAACAGCACGGCCTTGCGCTTGGCCATCCACAGCTCGAGGACTTCGTTCTCCATCAGCTGGCGCGTCTGGATGTCGAGCGCCGAAAAGGGCTCGTCCATGAGGATGATGTCGGGATCGCGGATCAGCGTCTGGGCCAGCATGGCGCGCTTGCGCATGCCGCCCGACATCTGGTGCGGATAGCGTTCCTCGAAGCCGCCCAGGCCGACGCGGCGCAGCCAGTCGCGGCCGCGCTCGAGCGCCTCGGCGCGCGCCACGCCGGCGAACTCCAGGCCGGCGATGACGTTCTCCAGGGCGCTGCGCCAGGGCAGCAGCGCCTCGCCCTGGAACATGTAGCCGGCCCGCCGGTTGATGCCCTGCAGGGGCTGGCCGAACACCTTCACCTGCCCCGACGACGGCGCCAGCAAGCCGGCGCCGACGTTCAGCAGCGTGGACTTGCCGCAGCCCGTGGGGCCCACGACCGAGACGAACTCGCCGGGGGCGATGGCCAGGCTGGTGTCCTGCACGGCGGTATAGCGCTTGCCCCCGCCCTCGCGCGACACGAAGGTGCAGGTGATGCGCTCGAGCGAAAGTGCTGCATCAGCCATTGGGATACTTCTCGTTGGCGCGGCGGGTGAACTCGTTGGTCCAGGCCTTGGCGGGGTCGATCTTGGCCGCGTCGAAGCCCTTCACGTAGGCGGCCAGGGCCTTGGTCGCGGTGGCCGCGCCGTCCTCGGGAATGACGCCGTCGGGCGACAGGCCCTCCATGCTTTTCTCGATGGCGGCCTTGTAGACGGCCGGATCGCCCAGCAGGTACTGGGTCGGCACGGTCTTGGCGATTTCTTCGGCGCCGGCCTTCTGGATCCACTTGTCGGCGCGCACGATGGCGTTGGTGAGCGCCTGCACCGTATTGGGGTTGGCGTCGATGAAGGCCTGGGGCGCGTACAGGCTGCCGGCAGGCATGTTGCCGCCGAAGATCTCCAGCGTGTCCTTGAGGGTGCGGGTGTCGACGATGATCTCGATGTCGCCGGGCATGGCCAGCATCGACACCACCGGGTCGGTGTTGGAAATGGCGTCGATCTGGCCGCTGCGCAGCGCGGTCACCGCGCCGGCGCCGGCGCCCACGCCGATGATGGAGACGTCGCTGTCGCGCAGGCCGTGCTTGGCCAGGAAGAAGCTCACCACCATGTTGGTGGACGAACCGGGCGCGGTGACGCCGATCTTCTTGCCCTTGAGGTCGGCCGGGCCTTTGTAGTCGGGCATGTTCTTCTTGGACACGCCGACCCCGATCATGGGCGCGCGGCCTTGCTGCACGAAGGCCCGGTAGAACTGGCCCTTGGACTGCATGTGCAGGGTGTGCTCGAAGGCGCCCGACACGACGTCGGCGCTGCCGCCTACCACGGCCTGCAGGGCCTTGGAACCGCCGGCGAAGTCGGCGATATTGACGTCCAGCCCCTCGTCCTTGAAGTAGCCCTTGACCTCGGCGATGGTCAGCGGCAGGTAATAGATGAGCGCCTTGCCGCCGACCGCGATCTGCACGCTCTGCTTTTCGAGCTTCTGCGCGCGCACGATGGCCGGCGCCATGCCCACGGCGCCGGCCGCGCCGGCCAGCTTGAGCACATCACGACGAGTGATTGACATTAGGGTCTCCTTTGCCGCTAGGCGGCCTGTGTCTGCGTTGCGGCCTGGGTGGCCGTCGTCTTGGCATTCCGGAAGCGCCGGGCGGGCATGTCACGCGGCCCGCGGCGGCATGCCGACTGCGCCGCTGGCGGCCAGCTCGGCGATCGCCGCTGCATCATACCCCAGCGATTTCAGGACATCTTCGGTATGTTCCCCTAGGCGCGGGCCCAGCCAGCGCGTGCCGCCCGGCGTCTCGGACAGGCGCGGCACCACGGCAGGCAGCTTGACCGGGCTGCCGTCGGGGAAGCGGTGCTGTTCGATCATGCCGCGCGCGAGGAACTGCGGATCGGCGAACATGTCGGCCACGCTGTAGATCTTGCCTACCGGCACATCGGCGCCGCGCAGGATCTCCAGCGCCTGGTCGATGGTGCGCGTGTCGCACCAGCGCTGGATGGCGCCGTCGATTTCCTCGGCGCGGCGGGCGCGCCCGTCGTTGCGGGCCAGTTGCGGGTCGTCGGCCAGGTCGTCGCGCCCGATGGCGCGCATCAGCCGGTTGAAGATGGCGTCGCCGTTGCCCGCGATCACCACGTTCTGGCCGTCGCGGGTCGTATAGGTATTGGAAGGCACAATGCCCGGCAGGGCCCCGCCAGTGCGCTCGCGCACCACGCCGGCCACGTCGTACTCGGGCACCAGGCTTTCCATCAGGTTGAAGACCGACTCGTACAGGGCCACGTCGACCATCTGCCCCTGCCCCGCCACGCAATCGGCGCCTTCCTTGCCGTTCCAGCGGCCGCCGGTGGCGTCGCGATGGCGCAATGCCATCAGGGCGCCTATCACCGCGTGCAGCGCGGCGATCGAATCGCCCACCGAAATCCCCACGCGCACCGGCGGGCGGTCGGGGTGGCCCGACACGTAGCGCAGGCCGCCCATCGACTCGGCGATGGCGCCGAAGCCGGGCGCATCGCGCATCGGACCGGTCTGGCCGTACCCGGACAGCCGCACCATGACCAGCGCCGGATTCACCGCGCGCAGCTGCTCGTAGCCCAGCCCCCATTTCTCGAGCACGCCGGGGCGGTAGTTCTCGACCACGATATCGGCATCCAGCGCCAGGCGGCGGGCGATGTCGCGGCCGCGCGGGTCCTTGAGGTTGAGGGCGATCGATTGCTTGTTGCGGGCCTGCACCGTCCACCACAGCGAATTGCCTTCGTGCAGGTGCCGCCAGCTGCGGATGGGATCGCCGCCGCCGGTGCCGTCGGGCCCGTGCGGGGTCTCCACCTTGATGACGCTGGCGCCGAATTCGCCCAGCATGCGGGCGGCGAACGGGCCGGCGATCAGCGTGCCCAGCTCGAGGACCTTGACGCCCTTCAGCGCGGACATGGGGTGTCTCCTTCGTTGCGGCGGCGGCGCCCCGGCACGCCGGCCGTATTGCTATGCAGACTTGCGCTCCATCAGGGCCCAGGCGATGGTGCCGGCGTCGACGTATTCGAGTTCGCTGCCGGCCGGCACGCCGCGCGCCAGGCGCGTTACCTTCAAGCCCTTCCCGGCCAGCACTTCGCCCAGGAAATGCGCGGTGGTCTCGCCCTCGGCCGTGAAATTGGTGGCCAGGATGACCTCCTGCACCACGCCGTCGGAGGCGCGCTCGAGCAGCCGCTGGAAATCCAGCTCGCGCGGGCCGATGCCCTCGAGCGGCGCCACCCGGCCCATCAGCACGTAGTACAGGCCGCGATAGCCGTGGCTGGCCTCGATCATGTTCTGGTCGGCCGGCGTCTCGACGATGCACAGCAGCGACGGATCGCGCTTGGGATTGGCGCAGGTGGCGCAGATCTCGTCTTCGGTAAAGCTGTTGCAGCGCGCGCAATGGCGCAGGTTCTGCACCGCGCCGGCCAGCGCCCGGCCGAGCATGTCGGCCCCCTGCAGGTCGTGCTGCAGCAGGTGGTAGGCCATGCGGCGGGCCGAGCGCACGCCCACGCCCGGCAGGCGCCGCAACGCCTCGATCAGCGAGACCAGCGGCTCGGGTTCGGGAAGCTGGGAATCCATCGCGCCGGATAGTGCGGGTTCAGAACGGCAGCTTCATGCCCGGCGGCAGCGGCATGCCGGCCGTGACGCTGGCCATTTTCTCCTGGGCCGTGCTCTCGGCCTTGCGCAGCGCGTCGTTGAACGCCGCGGCCACCAGGTCCTCGAGCATGTCCTTGTCGTCGGCCAGCAGGCTGGGATCGATGGCCACGCGCTTGACGTCGTGGCGGCAGGTCATGGTCACCTTGACCAGGCCGCCGCCGGACTCGCCCTCGACGATGATCTCGGCCAGCGCGTCCTGGGCCTTCTTCATGTTTTCCTGCATCTGCTGGGCCTGGCGCATCAGGCCGGCCAGTTGTCCTTTCATCATGATGGAAGCTTCCTTGAATGAGAGTGGAATGCGCGGGTCGCCCCGGTATCAGGGGCCATTCACGCGGACGGGTCGACGGCCCGCACCGAACCGGGCACGACGCGGCCGCCGAAATCGGCGACCAGCGCCTGCACGAAGGGATCGACGGCGACGGCATCTTCGGCGGCCTGCTGGCGGGCCGCGCGCTCGAGCTGCGCGACCGCGTGCGCCGTACCGTCGCCGGTGGCGCCGACTTCGATTTCCAGGCGCAGGCCCTGTCCGAAATGTTCGCACAGGACGGTCTGCAGCCGGACGCGGCTTTCGCTTTCCGCCAGGGTCTTGACGGCGACGCGCAACACCACGGCGTCGCCCTGCACGCCGGCCCACTCGCTCTGGCGCGCCAGTTCGGCGGCCAGCCCGGTGACCGGCAGGCGCGCGGCCAGGCCGGGCCATTCGGTGGCGGACATGGCGTCCAGGCGCGGACCGGACTGCTTGGCGCGGCGCGGCGCCGGCCGGGCGCGGGGCGCGGGCGCCCTGGCCTCGGCCGGCGCGGCGGTGGCCAGGGTTTCGAATTCGTCTTCCGGATCGGCCGTGAACTCGGCGGCGGGCAGGTAGCCCCCCTCGGCCTCGTCGGGGATGTCTTCATCCACCCAGGCCGGCGGCTCGTCGGCGGCGGGCGGCGGCGCCTTGGCCTGCGCGGCCGGCGGCGTGACCGCCAGCGCGGCGGCGGGCGGAGCCTTGGCGGACGGGGCCGGTTGGCCCGCCGAAGCGGCGGACGGCGCCTCTTCCCAGGGCGGGATGTCGGCAGCCGCCGGCTCGGCCGGCGGCTCGGGCGCGGCCTCGGCCGCCGCGACCGGCGCAGGGGCCGGCGGGGCCGCTGGCGCCGCGGCGGGCGGCGGCGCGGCCGGGGCGGCGTCGGACTGCGTCGGCGCGGGCCGGGCCACCGGCGCCGGCTGGGCCGCCGGCGCGGGCTGCACGGCCGGCGCAGGCGTCTGCAGCGCGGCGGCCGGGCCTGCCTGGCCGTTCAGGGCCAGCATGCGCAGGCACGCCATGATAAAGCCGGCGTACTCGTCAGGCGCCAGCGACAGCTCGCCGCGGCTGTGCACGGCCACGGAATAGAACAATTGCACCGCATCGGGATGCAGCACGCCGCCCAGCCGCGCGATGTCGCCGGCCAGCGGATCGTCGGCCGGCGTGGCGCCCGGCACTCGCTGCTCGATGGCCACGCGCGACAACAGCACCGCCAGGTCGGCCAGCGCGCCGGCATACGACAGCCCGCGGGTGGCCAGTTCGTCGGCGACCGCCAGCACGCCGGTGGCATCGCCGGCGGCAAGAGCGTCGAGCAGGCGCACCAGGTGGCGCTGGTCGATGGTGCCCAGCATGCCGCGCACGGCTTCTTCGGTCAGGTTGCCGGCGCTGTACGCGATGGCCTGGTCGGTCAGGGACAGCGCATCGCGCATGGAACCGCTGGCCGCCTGGGCAACCAGGCGCAGGGCCGGCAGTTCGAAGGCCACGGATTCCTCGCCCAGCACCGCCTGCAGGTGGCCGACGATGGCGTCGGGCGGCATTTGCTTCAGATTGAATTGCAGGCAGCGCGACAGCACCGTGACCGGGATTTTCTGGGGGTCGGTGGTCGCCAGGATGAACTTCACATGCGGCGGCGGCTCTTCGAGCGTCTTGAGCATGGCGTTGAACGCATGCCCGGTCAGCATGTGGACTTCGTCGATCATGTAGACCTTGAAGCGGCCCGCCCCCGGCGCGTATACGGCCTGTTCGAGCAGCTGGGTCATTTCCTCGACCCCGCGGTTCGAGGCGGCATCGAGCTCGAGGTAGTCGACGAAACGGCCGGCGTCGATCTCGGTGCAGGCGCGGCATTGGCCGCACGGGCGCGAGGTGATGCCGTTCTCGCAGTTCAGCGACTTGGCGAGAATGCGTGAAAGCGTCGTCTTGCCCACGCCGCGCGTGCCGGTGAACAGCCAGGCGTGGTGCAGGCGCTGGGAGTCGAGCGCGTGCGTCAGCGCGCGCACTACGTGGTCCTGCCCAACCAGGGTATCGAACGAGCGCGGCCGCCACTTGCGGGCCAGTACCAGATAAGTCATGGGCGGATTGTAGAGCCAGTTGCGCGCGGCCGGCGCGCCGGAAATGCAAAGGGGCGCCGCAACCAGGGCGCGGACTGCATGACCGGCATGACAATCCGTTCCGATTACGGCGCCCCTTTGGGGAAACCGGTGGGGCGAGCCTTACTCCGGCACTGATCCTAAACGACTATGGCTGCTTCGTTCCCGACCTGACCAGGTTCACCGCCGAACCATGCGAAGGGGCCCGCCACCTCGAATTCTAACAGAGCGGCCGGGAGGCCGCCTGTTAGAATTCGAGGTGGCGGGCCCCCGGGGGCTGTATGGGGGCTCCCTCCCCCCGCCCTCCCCCCGAGGGGGAGGGGGCTGGCGGCGGCGAGTAATGCGCCGGGCGGACTACGTGGGTGTCATGGTTATCGTGGGCATGTTGATGCGTACGGGCTTTGAGAGGGTCTGGGCGACGGGGGAGTTTTGCGCGGCCTGGCGGACGAGGTCCTGGTGTTCGGGCGAGAGCGGCGCCTGGAAGCGGATGGCGACATGGAAGGCGGTCTGGTGATCCAGGCGCTCGATGTCGACCTCGACAGTGTGTTCGGCAAGCGCGATACCGTGGCGTCCGGCAGCCATCTCGATGGACATGCACAGGCATGCGGCGAGCGCGCTTTCCAGCAATTCGTGAGGACGCATGCCGGCGTCGCCGCCCCTGCCCGCCTTGCGGGTATCGGCAAGCAACTGATGGCGCCCGTTGGTGATCGAGACAGCATAGGGTTCGCGCTTGCGGGTGGCCGTGACCATATCGTCCTCCTTCTCGACAGAGGTCGACAGCCTACGCGTGAATGTCGCGGCCGGGCAGGCAGCGCCCATACTGGTACAGGCGCTGACAGCCTGGGCCCGCGCCGCGTGCGGCTGCTATAGGTCGATCCAGAGCTGGGCGCGCGGGAAATACAGCGCCGCGCGGGCCGGCCGGGTGTCCAGGGCGGTGACCTGGGCGCAATAGCGGGCCAGTTGCTCGGCGTGACGCTGGCGCATGCGGGCGGCGAAGTGGGCGGCGGACTCGCCCGGATGCGGGCGGGCCGTCTTGTAATCGACCACCAGCCAGCCGTCTTCGGTGCTGAGGGCCAGGTCGATCACCGACACCCGGCCGGCCGCATCGATGAGCGGCCACTCGCGGCGCGCGCCGGATTGCGACAGCAGCCAGCGGCCGCGTTCGTGCTCCAGCGTGGCCAACAGCGTATCCAGCACCGCCTGGGCCGCCTCGGGCGCCTGCGCGGCGGGCAGGCCGGCGCGGGTCAACTGCCGTTGCATCGCCGGCAGATGGGCGCGCAGGGCCTCGGCCGGCCAGGCCTGCAGGCCATCCTGGCCGATGCGCGCCAGCCAGGCGTGCGCCAGCGTGCCGATGGCCGCGTCGTAGGCGGTTTCCAATTGCCACGCGGGATGTTCGGCGGCATCGCCGGCCGGCGCGAAGCCGGCGCCGGACGCGGGAAGCGCCGCGCCGAGGGTCGCGATGGCGGCGTCGGCCAGGCGGCGCAGCGGCTCGCCGCGCACCTGGACGGCGCCCTCGTCGTCGGCCGCGGCCTCGCCCTGCCAATCGGCCGGGGGGACCTTCTGGTCGGCCGGCAGCCAATCCCACAGGCGGCCCAGCAGGCTGGCCGCCGGCGGCGGCTTGGGCTGTCCGGTGGCGCGGTCGACCGCCACATTGCCCACCAGGTGCAGCCGGTGACGCGCGCGGGTGGCGGCCACGTACAACAGGCGGTCGGTCTCGAACGCGGCGCGGCGCTTCTCGCGCAGCCCGAGGTAGCGCGAGACCGGATCCGGCTCTTTGTCGGCGCGCGGCTTCACCGGCCCGAACAGCACGCGCTCGCCGCTCTGCTCGAAGCTGACCAGCGGCGCGCGGTCGGCGCGCGGTGCGCGATGCAGCCCGTACAGGATGACCGTGTCGAACTGCAGGCCCTTGGACTTGTGCATCGTCATGATCTCGACCACGCTGCCATCGCCCGCGCCGCCCTCGGGCGCGGCGAACAGGCGGGCCAGCGCGGCATCCAGCCGCGCCGGGTCGAGTCCGCCGTGCGGCGCCAGGCGCTCGATCAGCAGGAACAGGCTTTCCGCGTCTTCCGCGGCGCTCGGGCTGGCATACAGGGCCGCGCCGCCCAGGCGTCGCCACAGCGCCTCCAGCCAGGCTGCCAGCGGCATGGCGCCGCTGGCGTTGGCCGCGTCGAGCAGGATGGCGCCGGCGTGGCGCAGGCGCGCGAATTCGCCGGCCGGCAGCAGGCGCTCCGCGGGGCACGGGGCCGCGGCGGGCGAGCCCCATAGCGGCAGGGTCTGCCCGGCGGCCGGCTCCGGCTCGGCGCGCGGCGCGCGCAACGCCTCGGCCAGCAGCACCGGCACCGGCGTGGCCAGGTCGTGGCCGAACAGGGCATGCAGGGTATCGAGCGTGAGCCCGCACCAGGGCGCCCGCAAGACCGACAGCCAGGCCAGCCGGTCGGCGGGATGCGACAGCGCGCGCACCAGCTGCACCAGGTCGGACACCACCGGACGCTGCGCCAGCGGCACCAGGTCGACCGCGCGGCAGCGTATGCCCGCTTCGGTGAGCCGCCGCACCAGTTGGCCCAGGTGGCCGCGCGCGCGCACCAGGATGGCCACGGGATGCCGGCTGTCCGGATCGCGTTGGTCGAGCGCCTGGCGCACCAGTTGCACCGTCAAGGCTTCGGCGGCGGCATCGGCCGCCGCCGCGCCCTCCGCGCTGAATGCGGCATGGAAGCACACCGGCTCGCCCGGCAGGGCCGGATTGAAGGCGGCCGAATCGGTGTAGGCGATGGCGCCCGCCGCCGCGTCGTTGCGCGCGGGCAGCAGGCCCCGGAAGGTGGCGTTGACCCATTCGACCACGCCGGCCTGCGAACGGAAATTGTCGGTCAGCTGCAGGAAGTCGGGCGCGATTTCGCCCACGCCGCGCTCGGCCGCCTGCAGGAACAGCCCCACTTCGGCCTTGCGGAAGCGGTAGATGGACTGCATGGGATCGCCCACCAGGAACAGCGTGCGGCCATCGCCCGGCTGCCAACCGGCGGTGAGCGTGGCCAGCAGGTGGATCTGCGTCAGGCTGGTGTCCTGGAACTCGTCCACCAGCAAGTGGCGTATCGAGGCGTCCAGTTTCAGCAGCAGCTCGCCGGGGTCGTCGGCGCTGCCCAGCGCGTGCGTGGCGCGCTGCGCGATCTCGATGAAATCGACTTCGCCGGTTTCGGCGAAGCGCAACTGCAATTGGGCGACCGCCAGCTTCAGGGTCATGAGCTGCGCGCCCAGCACGCGCCATTGCGCATCGGTGAATTCGGCCGGCGGCACCTTGTCCACCGCGTCCAGCATCCAGATCCAGGCAGCCTTCGGATCGGCCGCGTCGAGCCACTGGGTGAAGACATCCTTGTGGTCGCACTTGGGCGGGAAGCCCAGCTTCTTGTTGACGCCGCGCGCGCTGCGCAGGCCGCCGGTGGCGGTCAACAGCAGGTGGCGCACCGCTTTCCAGTGGTCCAGCCAGGCCGCGTCGGGCTCGAGCGGCGCATCCCAGTCGCGCAGCGGCGCCAGGGCATGCGGCAGGCCTTCCGCGTCGAGCGCGGCCGCCGCCATGCGCGCCGGCCAGCGTAGCGCGTCGTCCCAGCCCGGCGGCATGGCCCGGGCCAGCGCCCGCAGGTCTTCGCCGATCGCCTCGGCCAGGGCATCCTGCAGGGCCAGGCGATCGCTGCCGCGCGACAGCAGCGGCAGCCACTGGTCGCGCTGGCCCAGCATCGCGGCAATGGCTTCGGCAGCCGCCTGCGTATCCACGTCGAGGTGCGCCAGCAGTATGCGCACGGCTTCGAAATCATCCGCCAGCGCCAGGGTGGCGCGCGCGGCGGCATCGTAGTGCGCCTGCGCGTCGTCGGCGATGCCGGGCATGCCGCCCAGTTCGGACAGCCATGGCATGCCGCGCACCAGCCCGGCGCAGAATGAATCGATGGTACGGATGGACAGGCGCGCCGGGTGCTGCAGGAGCTTCCACCCCAGCGCGTCGTTGCGCGCCAGGGCGGCGCGCGCCAGCTCCCAGCTGCGCCGGCCATGGTCAGTGCCGGGCATGGGGCCGTTGCCGTCGCGCAGCTTGCTCAGCACGCGCGCGTGCATTTCAGATGCCGCCTTGCGAGTGAATGTGATGGCCACGATTTCCTCGGGCCGGTTCACCGTGGCCAGCAGCGCCAGGATGCGGTCGGTGAGCAGTTCCGTCTTGCCCGAGCCGGCCGGCGCCTGCACCAGGAACGAGGCGGCCGGGTCCAGCGCGCGGGCGCGCGCCACGTGGTCGGAGGGTTGGCGGGCGGATCCGCTCATGCCGCGTCGTCCTCGTCTTCCAGGTGCAGCCGCAGGAACGGCATGGCATCGCAGTATTTCAGGTCATCGCGCCGGTAGGCCAGGTTGGCGGCATGGCCGCTGGCGTACTCGTCGGCCAGTGCTTCGACCGCCGCGCGCCAGCGCCGCAGGATGTCGCCCCAGTCCTGGCCTTCGAACGCCTTGCTGGCGCCCGCTTCGATCACGCCGTCGAGGCCCAGGTCGGCATCGGCCAGCCCGCTGGCGCCCACCTGGCGCGCGTGCACCTGGGCCAGCACCAGCGCGGCTACGCCGGCATCCGGCGCCTCGCCGGCCAGCACGGCGGCATAGAACGGCAACTGCAGATTCACGGGCCGGGCGCGCGCCCAGTCGGACTCGGGATTGCCCGGCGCCATGCCGGTCTTGTAGTCGACGATGGCGGCGCGGCCGTCGGCCAGCCGGTCCAGGCGGTCCAGCCGCACGGTCAGGGCCAGCGGGCCGCGCGACCAGCGGTGCGTTTCCTCGACCTGCGCCACCTCGAACGGCAGCCGGCGCGCCTCCAGGTCCAGCCAGTCGGCCAGCACGCCGCGGGCCCGCGCGCATTCCAGTTCGCGCAGGGCCGGCGGATAGGCGTGCAATTCTTCGTCCGCCGCCTGTTCGACCGCCGTGCCGACCAGGTCCCCGAGACGCGCTTCGGCGATCGCCTCATGCAATTGTTCCTGGCCGGACAGCATGCGCCAGACGAGCTCCAGCGCGCGGTGCAGGAACTGCCCGCGCACATTCTGCGCGGCGACGTCCGCGTAGTCGGCCAGCGCCCGCCCCCCCAGCCGGTGGCGCACGAAGGCCCACAAGGGATTGCGCGCCTGCGTGTCCAGCACGTCGAGCCCGCCCGAGGCGCCCGCGGCCGCGCCGTCGCCGGAAGGCGGCGCCAGCGCCGGGCCGCGCTCGTCGTCCAGCACTTGCTGCGGCAGGAGCCCGGCCGGCGCAGCCGCCGGCATCTGCCACGCGGCCGGCGGCAGATCGGCGATCAACGGCGAGGGCCGCAGCTCGCGCTCGCCGTCGAGATGAGGATGGCTGACGACAATATCGGGCGCGCAGCGGCACAGCGCGGCGAACAGCGCCTCGGCCCATTGCCGCTCGCGTTCGGGCGTGGCGCGCGGCGCGCCGGCCTGGCGCAACACGGTCAGGGGCAGCAGCGGATTGGGCTGCGGCGTGGCCGGCAGCACATCGTCGGTGAGCCCGAGCATCCACACGCCATCCCAATGGCCGCCCTCGGCTTCCAGCAGGCCCAGCACATCCAGCCGGGCCGACGGATCGCGCTGCGGCTGGAACGAGGCCGCGGCGGCGGCGCTGGCCAGCAGCCGGACGGCGGCGCGGCCGTCGAGCGGGCCGGCCGCCGGCGCCAACGCGGCATACCGGCCCAGCAATTCCCCGAAGGCACCCATGACCTGGTAGCCGACGCTGTCCAGCGGTCGCTCGCCCGGGAATCCCAGCGCCACCAACGCCGCGCGGATCGCCGGCATCCAGAGGTCGCAGGTGGCGTGCCGGCCGACAGCCAGCCAGGCGTCCAGTGCCGCCGGCCAGGCCGCCGACAACGCCGCGCAATCGGCCAGGTCCTTGCGCCAGCGCGCGGCATCGATGCGCACCCGGGCCTGGCGGCGCCAGCGCGCGTCGATGGCGGCATGGCGCCCGAGGTCGCGGCGATCGCCGGCACAGTGTCCGGCCAGCAGCGCGGCGCCCAGCACGGGCGCCTCGGCCTCGCCGGCCTGGGCCATTTCGGCCAGCGCGCGCAGCCAGGCCAGCGCCGCTCGCACGGCGGGCCACTCGTCCAGCGGCCGGCCGACCGCCACGTTGAAGGCATGCCCGCCCGGGGCCAGCGCCTGGCCGACCACGCGGCGCGCGAACGGCGACTCGGCCTGCAGTTGCGCCGAAACGATGGCAAAACGCCCGGTCGGCTGCTCGGCCAGCCGCTGCGCGGCCCAGGCTGCCGCGGCGCGCCATTCGGCGCCGGCGTCGGCGGCGCAATAACGCACCGGCAGCGCCGCGTCGGTGAGCACATCGCGCAGCCACGCGAGCTGCGCCCCCGCTGCCTCGAACGCATCCAGCAAGGCGCCGAAGCGCGGCGACACATCCGTGAACCCGGCCAGCACCAGGTGCCGGGGCGCGGACACGACGCCTTGCTGCAGGGCGCGCAGCACCCGTTCGTAGCCCTGGTTGGCATCTTCGGCATCGATCTCGCGCAGCCGCTCGCGGTAGCGCCGGCGCCAACGCGAGAAGCCCCGGTACTCGTCGGTATCGGCGCCCGCCGGCACCGCCAGGCGCCATTCATCCATCAGCGTGTCGGCGTCGCTGGCCAGCGCCGCCGCCTGCCGGGTATCGAGCAATACGCGGCCGGCCTCTTCCGCGCCGATCGCATCGGCCCAGACCATCTGGGCGGCAAAGCTGTCGAGCCTGTAGGCCGGCAGGTCGGCCTGCGGCGCGAAGGCCAGTTCGCCGGCCGCTTCGGCCAGCCAGGCCGCCAGCGGCAGCACGCGCGGCAACTCGCTGACCTGGCGCTCGCGCCGCAACTGGCCGGCCAGGTCCAGCGTCAGGCGGCGCGCCAGCCGGTTGTTGACGGTGAGCACCAGCGTCCCCGCGGCCGGCAACTGCCCGGCTTGTTCAAGAGTAACGAGGGTGCGCGAATCCGGTTCGTGGGGCATGCCGTGGTCAGCGCCGCCAGGGCCGGCGCATCGGTCGTTCATTCAGTTGGGGCCAACACAGGCCGTAGGATAACGCCGCCCGCCCGCGGCGCGCCTCAGAAGCCGCACATCGCGGCCAGCGTTTCCCAGTTCAGGCGCAGCTCGGGCATGGTATAGCCCGCGAAACCGAGCGCCAACACGCCGGCCAGCACGACGCCGCCCAGCACGCGCCAGATGCGGCGGCGCGCCACTTCAGGCCCCCTGCCCCTGCAGCGCGGGCTGCTGCAGCGGCTGTTCGCGCACCGGCAGGCACAGCGCCGCCGCGACCACCGCCAGGATCACGCCGATCCACCACATCAGGTCGTAGTTGCCCGTGCTGGCATAGACGTAGCCGCCCAGCCACACGCCGATGAAGCTGCCCACCTGGTGCCCCAGGAAGGCGATGCCCGACAGCGTGGCGGCATAGCGCAGGCCGTAGATCTGGCCGATCAGGCCCTGGGTGAGCGGCACCGTGCCGAGCCAGAACAGGCCCATCCAGGCGGCGAAGGCATACAGCACCCACGGCGACAGCGGCAGCGCCAGCAGCAACAGCATGCCGAAGGCGCGCAGGCCGTAGACGCCGGCCAGCAACAGCTTCTTGCTGTGCCGGCCGCCCAGCTTGCCGGCATAGAAAGAGCCCAGCACGTTGAACAGGCCGATCAGGGCGATGGCGGTCGCGCCGTGGCTGGCATTGAGGCCGCCGTCGACGACGTAGGCCGGTAAGTGCAGCGTGATGAAGGCGGTGTGGAAACCGCAGACGAAGTAGCTGCCGTACAGGAAATGGAAAGAAGGATGGCGCATGGCCTGCCGCACCGCCGCCGACAGCGATTGCCCGCCGGCGTGCGCGCCGGGCTTGCCGCGCAGGAAATACGCCAGCGGCGCGCCCGCGGCCACCAGCAGCGACAGCGCCCACAACGCGCCGGACCAGTCCAGGCCGGTGATCAGCAACTGGCCGGCCGGCACCACCAGGAACTGCCCCAGCGACCCGCCCGCGCTGGCGATGCCCATCGCGGTGCTGCGGTAGGCCGGCGGCACCGAGCGCGCCACCACCGGCAGGATCACCGGAAACGTGGTGCCCGCCTGGCCCAGTCCCACCAGCAACCCGGCGCTGAGATACAGGCTCAGTTCATCGGTGGCGAAGCGCGTGCCGATCATGCCGGCCACATACAGCAGCGCCCCCAGCGCGACGGTGCGGCCCGAACCATAGCGGTCGGCCAGCATGCCCATGAGAATGCTGGCCGCCCCCCACACCAGGTTCTGCAGCGCGAACGCCATGGAAAAGACGTCGCGGCCCCAGCCGTGCGCCAGGCCCATGGGCTGCATGAACAGCCCGAACGTGGCGCGCACGCCCATCGCGAGCAGCACGACCAGCGTACCCAGCAACACGGTACGCAACGAAATGGATTGCGGATTGAACATCTGGCTTGCCTGCCTGGCGATTGTATCGTTGTTGGCGCCCCGTTCTCCGTGGGGCGGTTCGCGCGCAGCGGAACACGCACATCAGTATACCCAGCGGCGCGCCGCCGGACCGGCGCGGCGGCCGGTTCAGATCTGATCGAGTCCGTAGCGCCGCAGCCGGTCGGGATCGAGCGCGGTGATCTGGTTGTAGGCCAGGGCCAGTATGCGCTGGTCGGCCAGCATCTGCAGGGCCTGGTTGACGCGCTGGCGCGACAGCCCGGTGAGAAAGCCGAGCTCTTCCTGGGAGATGGCCAGGCTGGCGCCGGCCGGCGCGCGCGGGTGCGGCCGCAGCAGCCGCGCCAGCGCCTGGGCCACGCGCGCGTCCGGATCGAGCAGGCGGTGGTTCTGGATGGAGGCGATGAATTCGCCCATGCGGTCGTTCATCTGGCCGATGACGAAATGCGCGAATGGCAGGCTGGCGGCCAGCAGGGCCAGGAACGTGGCCGCCGGCACCTGCATGACGAGTGACGGCCGCAAGGCGACCACGTCGTACTTGCGCAGCTCGCGCTTGATGACGCTGCCCTCGCCGAACCAGCAGCCCGGCGGCACGCCCGAGAACGTGCAGCTGCGTCCGGATTCGTTGTAGACCGACAGCTTGAGCAGGCCGCTGTGCACGCCCAGCCAGTAATCGGAGGGCGCGTTGCGGCGCGCCACCCAGGCACCGCCGGCGACGTGCTCGGCACGCGCGGTGGACAGCACCAGGTCCTGGTGTTCGGCGCTCAGGTCGGCGAACCACGCGCAGGCGTGGAACAGCTCGGCAAGCGCGGCGGGAGAAACACAGTGGGCGGCATCGGACATGGAAACAGGCTTCGTTTGAGCGCCGCCAGCGGACGGCGCCTCTGTCGTGCTGGCGACAGACGCCATTTTCACGCCCCTCCTATCCTAGGGCAACGAGCCAGATCAAACCCGGGCCGGCGGTCCGCCCCGCCCCGCGACCGCCTCACGGCCCGCCCAGGAGACAAGCGCATGTCCAGCATGTTCAGCCGCGGCCTCGAACGCCGTTCCGCCAACCACGAGCCCCTCACCCCGGTCGATTTCATCGCCCGCGCCGTCGAAGTCTACGGCCACCGCCTCGCCATGGTGCACGGCGCGGTACGCCGCACCTGGAGCCAGACCTACGAGCGCGCCCAGCGGCTGGCCGGCGCGCTGGCCCAGGCCGGCGTGCGCCGCGGCGATACCGTCGCCGTCATGCTGCCGAACATCCCGGCCATGGTCGAGGCCCATTTCGGCGTGCCCATGCTGGGCGCCGTGCTCAACACGCTCAACACGCGCCTGGACCTGCCCAGCGTGCTGTTCATGCTGGGCCACGGCGAGGCCCGCGCGCTCATCGTCGACACCGAATACGCCGAGATCGCGCGCCGCGCCCGCGCCGAGTTCCCGCACCTGGTCGTCATCTCGGTGCACGACCTCCCCGAGGCCCCCGCCACGCTGCCGGGCGCCACCGACTACGAAGCCTTCCTCGCCGCCGCGCCGGCCCGCTTCGACTGGCAGCCGCCGGCGGACGAATGGGACGCCATCGCCCTGAACTACACGTCCGGCACCACCGGCGACCCGAAGGGCGTCGTCTACCACCACCGCGGCGCCTACCTGAACGCCATCAGCAACATCCTCGAGTGGGACCTGCCCAAGCACCCGGTCTACCTGTGGACCCTGCCGCTGTTCCACTGCAACGGCTGGTGTTTCGCCTGGACCCTGGCGGCGCGCGCGGGCGTGAATGTCTGCCTGCGCAAGTTCGACCCGCAAACCGTCTTCGACCTGATCCGCGCCGAGCGCGTCACCCATTACTGCGGCGCGCCCGTGGTGCAGAGCGCGCTGGCCAACGCGCCGGCCGAGATGCGGGCCGGCATCTCCCACACGGTGCGCACCATGGTGGCCGGCGCCGCGCCGGCGCCCTCGGTCATCGCCCGCATGCGCGAGATCGGCTTCGACCTCACCCACGTCTACGGCCTGACGGAAGTCTACGGGCCGGCCGCGGTCTGCGCGCCGCAAGACAGCTGGGGCGCGCTCGACGAAGAGCGCCGGGCGCTGCTCATGGCCCGCCAGGGCGTGCGCTACCACCTGCAGGCCGGCATATCGGTGCGCGACCCGGACACCATGCAGCCCGTGCCGGCCGACGAACAGACGGTCGGCGAGATCATGTTCCGCGGCAACATCTGCATGAAGGGCTACCTGAAGAACGAACGCGCCACCGAGGCGGCGTTCCGCGGCGGCTGGTTCCATACGGGCGACCTCGGCGTGCTGACCGCCGACGGCTACGTACGCATCAAGGATCGCAGCAAGGACATCATCATCTCCGGCGGCGAGAACATCTCCAGCATCGAGGTCGAGGACGCGCTCTACCGCCATCCCGCCGTCGCGGCGGCGGCGGTGGTGGCCATGCCCGACCCGAAATGGGGCGAGACGCCGTGCGCCTTCATCGAGCTCAAGCCCGGCGCCGGCGTCACTGCCGAGGAAATCATCGCGCACTGCCGCCTGCTGCTGCCCGGCTTCAAGGTGCCCAGGACGGTGCGCTTCGGCGAATTGCCCAAGACATCCACCGGCAAGATCCAGAAATTCGAACTGCGCGCGGCGGTCGGCGCCACGCGCGCCATCGACCTGGCCAACCCCGACAACCCCGCCTGAATCCCCCTCTTCCAGAGTACCCGCCATGCCTTACGTCGCCCCCGTGAAAGACATGCTGTTCGTGATGCACCGGCTGGCGGGCCTGGCCCAGGTGGCCGCCCTGCCCGGCTTCGAGGACGCCAGCCCCGACACGGCCCAGGCGGTGCTCGAACAGGCGGCCCAGTTCGCCGGCGCGGTGGTGGCGCCGCTGAACCAGCCCGCCGACCGCGACCCGGGCGCCTGGCACGACGGGCACGTCCGCACCGCCGCCGGCTTCCGCGAGGCGTTGCGCCAGTATGCCGATGCCGGCTGGCAGGGCATGAGCCATCCGGTGGCCTACGGCGGCCAGGGCCTGCCCGGCCTGGTCGCGGCGCCCTGCGCCGAAATGCTCAATGCGGCCAACCTGTCGTTCGCGCTGTGTCCGCTGCTGACCAACGGCGCCATCGAGGCCCTGCTGGCGGCCGGTTCGCCCGAACTGCGCAGCCGCTACCTCGAGCCCCTGATCGCCGGCCGCTGGACCGGCACCATGAACCTCACCGAGCCGCAGGCCGGCTCCGACCTGGCCCTGCTGCGCGCGCGCGCCGAGCCGGCCGGCGACGGCAGCTATCGCATCCGCGGCACCAAGATCTTCATCACCTACGGCGAGCACGACCTGGCCGAGAACATCGTGCACCTGGTGCTGGCGCGGCTGCCCGGCGCGCCGGACGGCATCCGCGGGCTGTCGCTGTTCCTGGTGCCCAAGTTCCTGCCTGACGCCGCGGGCGCGCCAGGCCCGCGCAACGACGTGCGGTGCGTGTCCATCGAGCACAAGCTCGGCATCAGGGCCAGCCCGACCGCGACCATGCAGTTCGGCGACGCCGGCGGCGCCGTCGGCTACCTGGTGGGCCAGGAAAACCACGGCCTGGACGCCATGTTCGTCATGATGAACGCGGCCCGCTTCGCCGTCGGGCTGCAGGGCGTGGCCATCGCCGAACGCGCTTACCAACGCGCGCGGGCGTACGCCGCCGAGCGCGTGCAGAGCCGGCCGGTGGACGGCTCGTCGCGCCAGGCCGTGCCCATCGTCGAACATCCCGACGTCCGCCGCATGCTGGGCGTCATGCGCGCGCTCGGCGAGGCCGGCCGAGCGCTGGCGTATTGCACCGCCGCCCACGCGGACCACGCCCACGCCGCCCCCGACCCGGCCGAGCGCGCGCGCCACCAGGCGATACACGCCTTCCTGGTGCCGATCGTCAAGGGCTGGTGCACCGAAATGTCCATCGAGGTCGCCAGCCTGGGGATCCAGGTGCATGGCGGCATGGGCTACATCGAGGAAACCGGCGCGGCCCAGTACTACCGCGACGCGCGCATCCTGACCATCTACGAGGGCACCACCGCCATCCAGGCCAACGACCTGGTGGGCCGCAAGACCCTGCGCGACGGCGGCGCGGTGGCGCGCGGGCTCATGGCCGAAATCCGCCAGACCGAGGCCCTGCTCGAGACGCGTGCCGAACCGGCCGCCCAGCGCATGCTGGGCCCGCTGCGCCAGGGCCGCGAGGCCCTCGGCGAGGCGGTCGATTTCGTGCTGGCCCATGCGGCCGGTCATCCCAATGCCATCCACGGCGCGGCGGTGCCGTACCTGATGCTGGCGGGCACGGTGCTGGCCGGCTGGCAAATGGCCCGGGCGCTGCTGGCCAGCCTGGACACGCCCGAGGATCCGGCCTTCCACCAGGCCAAGATCGCCACCGCCCAATGCTATGCCCTGCACCGGCTGACCCAGGCGCCGGGGCTGGCCGCCGTGGTGCTGGGCTCGATCGACTACGCCGTGCAGCCCTGAGCCGGATGCTAGAATTGCCCCCTTGCAGGGTTCTGGCGCCGCCCATAATGGGCTTTGTTTTCAGCAACTTGCGAATCCCAGGCTGCTCGCCGTAGTTAAATGGATATAACCGGCCCCTCCTAAGGGTCAATTGGTGGTTCGATTCCACCCGGCGAGGCCATCTTCCCGCCCCTGGGGCGCCCCTTCCGCACACGCGCTTGCCCAGCTGTTGAAAAAGCTGTTTAAATTCTGCGCGTAAGCCTATAATTCATTTCGCTTTTTCCGGCTCCGCTCCAGCCACCTCGGTCGTTCGGTCACGCATCTTTTTTACCCTGTTTTAATTATGGTCTTTTCCTGGAAACGTGCCCTCGCGACCACCCTGGCGCCCCTGGCGCTGGTATTGGGCATGCTGCCGTTCGCCGCGCATGCGGCCAAGACGACCGACCCCTGCAAGACCAACGCCAAATCGGCGGCCTGCAAGGCCGCCAAGGCCAAGGCGGCCAAGACGAGCAAGAAATCGACCGCCGCCACCGCCAGCAAGAAAGCCGACGCCAAGAAATCGGCCGCCAGGACCACCAGCGCCAAGACTGCCTCCAGGCAAAGCGCCTCGAAGAAGGCGGCGGCGACCAAGACCGGCGGCAAGACCGCCACGGCATCGAAAAAGACTGCCCGGAAAACGGCGTCCGCCAAGGGCGCCGCCAAGAAGACGGTCGTGGCCTCCAAGAACAAGGCCCGCAAGAGCACTATCGTCTATCGCCAGAATGCGCGCGCCAAGGCCAGGACGGCCCAGGCCCGCGCCGAGGCGACCCTGCCGCCGCCGGCCGCCTCCGTGCGCGCGGAAATCAACGCCCTGCGCTCCAATACGGCCTACGCGCAGGATCTCGAAACCTCGACCGTGCTGTTCGCCAAGAACGACAACGTGGTGCGGCCGATCGCCTCGATCTCCAAGCTGATGACGGCGCTGGTGGTGGTGGACGCCAACCAGCCCATGGATGAAATGCTGGAGATCACCGAGGACGACGTCGACACGCTGAAGCACACCACGTCGCGCCTGCGCGTGGGCACCCGGCTCAGCCGCGGCGACATGCTGCACCTGGCGCTGATGTCGTCGGAAAACCGCGCCGCGCATGCCCTCGGGCGCAACTACCCGGGCGGGCTGCCGGCGTTCGTCGCGGCCATGAACCAGAAAGCGCGGGCGCTGGGCATGAGCAGCACCCGCTTCGTCGAGCCCACGGGCTTGTCCAGCCAGAATGTTTCCTCGCCGCGCGACCTGGCGCGCCTGCTGCGCGCCGCCGCGCAGCGCCCGCTGATCCACCGCTATTCCACCGACGACGAATACGAAGTGGACGTGGCCGACCGCACCCAGGTGTTCCGCAACACCAACCTGCTGGTGCGCAAGGCCGATTGGGACATCAAGGTGTCCAAGACCGGCTTCATCAACGAGGCGGGCGAATGCCTGGTGATGCTGGCGCGCATCAACGGCCGCGACGTGGCCATCGTGCTGCTCGACTCCCAGGGCAAGCTGTCGCGCATCGGCGACGCGGTGCGCCTGCGGCGCATCCTGCAAAGCGACGTGGCCATGCTGTAGCGCGGCGCCGCCTCAGGCGGCGACCCGGCGCGCCGCCGCGCCGTCGTGCCAGGCGTCCGGCAGCCCCGCCAGCACCGCCTGCGCGTCCAGCGAACGGATCGGCACGGCGACATCGGCCGGAATGCGCCCGTCGACCTGCAGCAGCTCGTAGCGCAGGCAGCACACGCGCAGGAACGACGCGAAATTGGCGGCCTCGCCGCGATAATCCACCAGTTCGTCGTACAGGCGCTCGATCAGCTGATTGACGCGCATGCCGTCGCGCGCGGCGATTTCCTCCAGCACGGACCAGAACAGGCGTTCGAGCCGCACGCTGGTGGCGACGCCGTGCAGGCGCAGCGAGCGGCTTTCGGGCGTGTATGAGTCCGGGTTGGCGCGGATGAAGATTTCGCACATGGCAGTGGCTCCTGGTGGGATGTCCCACTGTACGATCGGCGCGCGGCGCGCGGCAAGCGCCGCCCGCGGCCGGCGCGGCGGCCGGGCGCGCCGCGTTTGCCGGCTCAGTGCGTGATGCGCGTGCCCAGCACCGCCAGGAACTGCGCCAGCCAGGCGGGATGCGCCGGCCAGGCCGGGGCGGTGACCAGGTTGCCGTCGGTATGCGCCTGGTCGATGGCGATCTCGGCATACGTGCCGCCGGCCAGCCGGACTTCCGGCGCGCAGGCGGGATAGGCCGAGCAGGTGCGCCCTTCCAGGATGCCGGCGGCCGCCAGCAGCTGGGCGCCGTGGCACACCGCCGCGATCGGCTTGCCGGCGCGGTCGAACTGCCGCACCAGTTCCAGCACCTGTTCATTCAGGCGCAAGTACTCGGGCGCGCGTCCGCCCGGAATCACCAGGCCGTCGTAGGCATCGGCGTCGGCCTGCTCGAAGTCCTGGTTCAGGGTGAAATCGTGGCCGCGCTTTTCGCTGTAGGTCTGCGCGCCCTCGAAGTCGTGGATGGCGGTGGCCACGCGATCGCCCGACTTCTTGCCCGGGCAGACGGCGTGCACGGTGTGTCCCACCGCCTGCAGCGCCTGGAACGGCACCATGGTTTCGTAATCTTCGGCGTAGTCGCCCACCAGCATCAGCAGTTTCTTGCCCACAGCGGTCTCCTTGGGGTTCGGGAGGTCGGCACGATCGGATGCGTGCGGGCCGGCAAGCGCCATGCCCGGGCGCGGCGGGCGCCCGACATCTCCGGGTAGTGACCCACCGATTGTGCGGCAGGCCCGGGCGCGACGGGTGGTAAAGGAATACCGCCGGTGCCTATTCCAGCGCCACCGAGACCGGGCGGGCATCGAGCAGGCTGACCAGCACCTGGGGGTCGATGCCGATCAGGTAGCCGCGCCGCCCGCCATTGATGTAGACCACGGGGTAGTCGAGCACCTGCGCCTCGACCCACACGGGCATCCGCTTGCGCGTGCCGAACGGCGACGTGCCGCCCACCTGGTACCCGGAGTGCCGCTGGGCCACCTCGGGATGGCAGGGCGCCACTTTCTTCAGGCCGGCCTGCCGCGCCAGGTTCTTGGTGGACACTTCGCGGTCGCCATGCATGACCACCACCAGCGGACGCGCGGCCTCGTCTTCCATGATGAGCGTCTTGACCACGGCGTGCGGGTCGAGGCCCAGCTGGCGGGCGGCCTCGCCGGCGCCACCGTGGTCGACATAGTCGTACGTATGTTCGGTATAGGAAATGTGGTGCCGCTTCAGCATCTGCGTGGCGGGCGTTTCGGAAACGTGGCGGGCTTTGCTCATGGCTGCGTGCGGGACCGGGCGGGACGTGCGGCAAAGGCGCTAGTTTAGGGCCTGTCCGCCGCGCGGGCAGCCCCGCCCCGGCGGGCGGGCCGGGCCGCAGGCGTCACGCGCGCGGGTGGTGCGCGGCGTGCAGCGCCTTCAGGCGCTCGCGCGCCACGTGGGTGTAGATCTGCGTGGTGGAAATATCGGCGTGGCCCAGCAGCATCTGCACCACCCGCAGGTCGGCGCCGTGGTTGAGCAGGTGCGTGGCGAAGGCATGGCGCAGCACATGAGGCGACAACGGCGCGCGGATGCCGGCGATGACGGCGTACTTCTTGATGAGCTGCCAGAACGCCTGGCGCGTCATGGGCTGGGCCCGCGCGGTCAGGAACAGCGCGTCGCTGACGCGCGCGCCGGCCAGCTCGGGCCGCGCGCCCTGCAGGTAGCGGTCGATCCAGTGGGCGGCCTCGGCGCCCAGCGGCACCAGGCGGTCCTTGCCGCCCTTGCCCATGACCACGCGCACCACGCCTTCGTTGAGGCTGACTTCCAGCACCTTGATATTGACCAGCTCCGACACGCGCAGGCCGGTGGCGTAGAGGGTCTCCAGCATGGCGCGGTCGCGCAGCCCGCGCGCCGTGTTCAGGTCGGGCGTGGCCAGCAGGGCCTCGACCTGCGCTTCCGACAGGGTCTTGGGCATGCGCGGCGGCTGCTTGGCCGCGCTGAGCGTCAGGCAGGGGTCGCGCTGGGCGCGGTGCTCGCGCAGCGCCCAGGCGTAGAAGCGGCGCAGCGCCGCCAGGCGCCGGTTGGCGGTGGTGGCGCGGCTGTCGGCGTGGCGCGCGGCGAACCAGGCCTCGATATCGGCCGTGCCAGCCTCGCGCAGCTGCCCCGCCGAGGCCGCGCCGCCGTGCTCGCCGGGGTTTTCGAGCCAGTGCGCGAAAGCGGTCAGGTCGCGCCGGTAGGCGGCCAGGGTGTTGGCCGCCAGCCCGTCCTCGAGCCAGACGGCGTCGATGAAGGCATCGATATCGGCCTGCGAGGCCAGCGGATCGGCAGCGGAAGACATGCGGGAGGAAACCATGGGCGGATGCGCGCTCATTCTACGGGACGGGATGCCTGCGCAAGCAGCGCCCGGGCGGGCCCGGCGTCAGGCGGCCGACTTCAGCCAGCCCTCGAACGCCTTGAGCGCGTCGGAGCGCTCGTCGCGTTGCGGATAGCCGAAGTAGTAGCCCTGCCCCACCGCCAGCGCCTCGGGCACCGGCTGCACCAGCGTGCCCGCCTGCAGCGCCGGCTGCGCCAGGAAATGCGGCACCAGGCCCACTCCCAGGCCGGCCTGCGCCGCCGCCAGCATCATGGTGAACAGCTCGTAGCGCGGGCCGCCGGCGGCCTGCGGACCGTAGGGCTGGCGGTTGGCCGCATACCACTGGCGCCACGCGTCGGGGCGCGAGCTCAGGTGCAGGTGGGTCAGGCCGGCCAGGCCCTCGCCGGCGCGGCGCGGCAGGTGCGGCGCGCACACCGGCACCAGCTCTTTTTCGGGAAACAGCAACACCCCCTGCGTGCCGGGCCAGATGCCGCTGGCGTGGTACAGCGCGCCGTCGAACGGCTGGTCCTTGAACTGGAACGGCAGGGTCCGCACCGACAGGCTGACGGTGATGTCCGGGTGGCGCTGCTGGAAGCCGGCCAGGCGCGGGATCAGCCAGGTCGTCGCCAGGGTGGGCACCACGGCGATGTGAATGCTGCGGCCCATGCCGGTGCGGCTGACCAGGCCGAAGGTGTCTTTCTCGATCTGGTCCAGATGATGGCGGATGCGGCCGGCGTATTCCGCCCCGTGGTCGGTCAGCACGATGCGGCGCCGCACGCGCGTGAACAACTGCACGCCCAGGCGCGCCTCCAGGCTGGCCACCTGCCGGTAGACGGCGCTGTGCGTCAGCGCCAGTTCCTCGGCCGCGCGCGAAAAGCTGCCCAGCCGGGCCGACGCCTCGAAGGCCTGCAGGGCGCTCAGATTGGGTATGCCGTTTCTCATGGGAAAACCTGTCATTCAGGGGCCGGGCTCCCGCCTGGTTGCCGGACACCGCTAGTATTGAGCCGACATGGCGCGCCTTCAAAGGTGCCTGACACCCGGACGGGTGTCAGGCACCTGGCCCGAGCCGACCCTCCCGTCAAGGTGCCAGGCACCCAGCCGGGCCCGCGGCCCTGTGGGGGGACGACGTGCCGGCAGGTCAATATATTGTGCAATTTTATCAATTGCCTTGTGCAACCCAGGAACATTATGCTCGACGGCTTGAACCCCGGTTGATTATGACGACACCTACCTCCTCTTCTCCCGCCTCCCGCCTGGGCGGCCATATCCTGGTCGACCAACTGGCCGCCCATGGCGTCAAGCATGTGTTCTGCGTGCCCGGCGAAAGCTACCTGGCCGTGCTGGACGGCCTGCACGACGCCCGCATCGACGTCACCGTCTGCCGCCAGGAAGGCGGCGCCGCCATGATGGCCGACGCGCACGGCAAGCTCACCGGCGAGCCGGGCATCTGCATGGTCACGCGCGGCCCGGGCGCCGCCAATGCCTTGGCGGGCGTGCACATCGCCAAGCAGGACTCCACCCCCCTGATCCTGTTCGTCGGCCAGATCGAGCGCGGCATGCGCGAACGCGAGGCCTTCCAGGAAATGGACTACCGCGCGGTGTTCGGCACGCAGGCCAAGTGGGTCACCGAGATCGACCAGGTCGAACGCATTCCCGAACTGGTGTCGCGCGCCTTCCACGTGGCCACCTCGGGCCGGCCCGGCCCGGTGGTGATCGCCCTGCCGGAGGACATGCTGACCGAGACCGCCAGCGTGGCCGACGCGCCGCGCTATGAAGTCATCGACGCCGCGCCCGCCGCCGCGCAGCTCGACCAGTTGCAGGCGCTGCTGGCCCAGGCGCGCGCGCCCATGGCGATCCTGGGCGGGTCGCGCTGGAGCGCCGAGGCCGTCGCACAGTTCGCCGATTTCGCGCAGCGCCTGGCGCTGCCCACCGCCGTGTCGTTCCGGCGCCAGATGCTGTTCCCGGCCGACCATCCCTGCTTCATCGGCGACGTGGGCCTGGGCCTGAACCCGGCGCTGGCCAAGCGCGTGACCGATGCCGACCTGATCCTGCTGGTGGGCGGCCGCATGTCGGAAAGCCCGAGCCAGGCCTATACGCTGCTGGACATTCCGGTGCCGCGCCAGAAACTGGTGCACGTACACCCCGACAGCGCCGAACTGGGCCGGGTCTACCGCCCCAGCCTGGCCATCAACACCTCGCCGGCCGCGTTCGCGCAGGCGCTGGCGGGCGTGCAAGGGCCGGCGCAGCCGGCCTGGGCCGAAGGCACCGCGGCCATGCGCCAGTCGTACCTGGCCTGGAGCGACCCGGCGCCGGTGCGCACTCCCGGCGCGCTGCAGATGGGCGAGATCATGGCGTACCTGGAAAAAACCCTGCCGCCCGACGCCATCATGACCAACGGCGCGGGCAACTACGCCACCTGGCTGCACCGCTTCCACCGCTTCACCCGCTACGGCACGCAATTGGCGCCCACCTCGGGCTCGATGGGCTACGGCCTGCCCGCCGCCGTGGGGGCCAAGCGCGTGCAGCCCGACAAGACCGTGGTGTGCTTCGCCGGCGATGGCTGCTTCATGATGCACGGCCAGGAATTCGCCACCGCCGTGCAGTATGGCCTGCCCATCATCGTGGTACTGGTCGACAACGGCATGTACGGCACCATCCGCATGCACCAGGAAAAACACTACCCCGGCCGCGTCTCGGCCACGTCGCTGCAGAACCCGGATTTCGCCGCCTATGCGCAGGCCTTCGGCGGCCATGGCGAGCGCGTCGAGCGCACCGAACAGTTCGCGCCGGCGTTCGAGCGCGCCCTGGCCAGCGGCAAGCCCGCCATCCTGCACTGCCTGATCGACCCGCAGACCATCACCCCGTCGACCACGCTCGAGAAAATCCGCGCCGCGGCGCTCCAGGCCGGGCAATAAGCCCGGCGCCGGCGCCGCATCGCACCCCGCATCCCAGACATACGCACGGAGATCCACATGTCCTCGAACCCCTCCTTCCACTGGCAAGACCCGCTGCTGCTCGACCAGCAGCTCACCGACGAAGAGCGCATGGTGCGCGACGCCGCCGCGGCCTACGCGCAGGACAAGCTGGCGCCGCGCGTGCTCAATGCTTTCCGCAACGAGCAGACCGACCCGAAGATCTTCGCCGAGATGGGCGAGCTGGGCCTGCTGGGCGCCACCATTCCCACCGAATACGGCGGCGCCGGGCTGAACTACGTCAGCTATGGCCTGATCGCCCGCGAGGTGGAGCGCATCGACTCCGGCTATCGCTCGATGATGAGCGTGCAGTCCTCGCTGGTGATGGTTCCCATCAATGAATTCGGCAGCGAAGCCCAGAAACAGAAATACCTGCCCAAGCTGGCCAGCGGCGAATGGATCGGCTGCTTCGGCCTGACCGAGCCCAACCACGGCTCCGACCCCAACGGCATGGAAACCCGCGCCGTGCAGACCGGCAGCGGCTACAAGCTGTCGGGCAACAAGATGTGGATCACCAACTCGCCGATCGCCGACGTGTTCGTGGTGTGGGCCAAGTGCGTGGGCGGCGACTACGACGGCAAGATCCGCGGCTTCATCCTGGAAAAGGGCATGAAGGGCCTGTCGGCCCCGGCCATCCACGGCAAGGTGGGCCTGCGCGCCTCGATCACCGGCGAGATCGTCATGGACGAGGTCGAAGTGTCGGCCGAGCAGATGCTGCCGGAAGTGTCCGGCCTGCGCGGCCCCTTCACCTGCCTGAACTCGGCGCGCTATGGCATCGCCTGGGGCGCCCTGGGCGCGGCCGAGGCCTGCTGGCACACGGCCCGCCAGTACACGCTGGACCGCAAGCAATTCGGCCGTCCGCTGGCCGCCAACCAGCTTATCCAGAAGAAGCTGGCCGACATGCAGACCGAGATCACCCTGGGCCTGCAGGGCTGCCTGCGCCTGGGCCGCATGAAGGACGAAGGCACGGCCGCGGTGGAAATCACGTCCATCATGAAGCGCAATTCGTGCGGCAAGGCGCTGGACATCGCCCGCCTGGCCCGCGACATGCTGGGCGGCAACGGCATTTCCGACGAGTTCGGCGTGGCGCGCCACCTGGTGAACCTGGAAGTGGTCAACACCTACGAGGGCACGCACGACGTGCACGCGTTGATCCTGGGCCGCGCGCAGACGGGCATCCAGGCGTTCTGCTAAGCCGCGGCGCGCTGCCCAGGTCGAGCCAGGTGTCAGGCTCCCGCCAGGGCGCCTGACGCCGTACGGCTGGGACAGTCTGGGCACACAAGGGTGTCAGGCACCTGCGGAGCCTGACACCTGTAAGCGACCGGGCAGCCCGTCAGTTGCCGCCGCCCAGGTCGAACAGGCTGGTCGCGTCCAGCTCGAGCACGGCTTCGTCGTGCTGGTTCAGGACGATCCAGTTCCAGGAGATGATGCCGAGGTCCGCCCGCGAGGTGGAGCGTCGTACCGCCTGCACCCGCGCCTCCAGGCGCAATGCGTCGCCCGGCCTGACCGGCACGCGCCAGCGCACTTCCCCCAGCCCCGGCGAGCCGAACGATTCGGAATCGTGCAGCGCGGCCTCGACCGCCATGCGCATGGCCAGCGCGCAGGTATGCCAGCCGCTGGCGATCAGGCCGCCCCAGCGCCCTTGCGCGGCGCGCTCGACATCGGTGTGGAACCATTGCGGGTCGTACTGGCGGGCGAAATGCAGGATCTCGGCCTCGGTCACGGTGACCGGCCCGGCCTTGATCAGCATGCCTTCTTTGAATTCGGCGAACTTCATTTCGGCTTCTCGAATGACAACCGGCGTGCCTGGCACGCCGGTGATCGTGGTGTCGGCTGGCGCCGGCGCGCGTGGCGGCGACGCCGGCTAGTAGGTTTCGAAGTGCAGCCGCCCCTCGCGGCGCAGCGCATCATGCAGGATAGACCAATCCTGCCCGGCTTGCACGACGACATCGCGCAGCGCTTCCAGCACCCCGGTTTCCATCCCCTTCAGGCCGCACACATAAATGCAGGTGTTGGCGTCGGCCAGCAGCGCCAGCACATCGGCGGCGCGCTCGCGGATCATGTCCTGCACATAGCGCCTGGGCTGCGACGCTTCGCGCGACAGCGCCAGGTTGATGTCGATGAAGTCGCGCGGCAGTTTCATCAGCGGCCCGAAATAAGGCAGCTCGCGCTGGGTGCGCGCGCCGAAGAACAGCATCAGCCGGCCGTTGGTGCCGCGCGCGATGCGGCGCCGGTAGCGCTCGGTCATGGCCCGCATCGGCGCCGAGCCGGTGCCGGTGCAGATCATCATCAGATTGGCGCCGGCGTGGTTGGGCATCAGGAAGGTATTGCCGAACGGGCCGATCACCTGGACGGTATCGTTCTTGGCCAGGTCGCACAGATAGTTGGAGCACACGCCGCGCGCCGGCCGGCCCTGGTGGTCCTCGGTGACGCGCTTCACCGTCAGCGACAGGTTGTTGTAGCCGGCCCGCTCGCCGTCGCGCGGACTGGCCAGCGAGTATTGGCGCGCATGGTGCGGCCGGCCCTGGGCATCGGTGCCGGGCGGCAGGATGCCGATGGACTGGCCCTCCAGCACGGGAAACGGCACGTTGCCGAAATCCAGCACGATGTGGTGGATATCGCTGCCGGTATCCTCGTCGGTGACCCGGTAGTTGCCCACCACGGTCGCGCTGGCCGGCGCCTTGTGGGTATACAGGTTCACATACGGATGCGCGGCCGACCACGGCGGCACGCTGGCGCCTGGCAGCGACGGCGCGGGCGCGGCCGGCGCCGCTGCCACGGCGGCCGGCGGGGATGCGCCGGCCGGGGCGTCGGCCGGCGCGCCCTCGGCCAGGTTCTCCGGCAGCGGTTTCTCGCCCGGCAGCTCGTCCCAGCCGAATTGCTCCTGCACGCTGTAGGCCTCCGACCGCAGCACCAGCCGCCAGTTGTCGATCGACCCGGTGGGACACGGCGGCACGCAGGCCATGCAGCCGTTGCAGATGTCCGGATCGACCACGTAATTGGTGCCGTCGTGCGTGATGGCGTCGATCGGGCAGGTTTCCTCGCAGGTATTGCAGCGAATGCAGATTTCCGGGTCGATCAGGTGCTGCTTGAGCACTTCGGGCGGCAAGGGCGCGTTCATTGCCGGGCTCCTGTTCCTAGTTGAAGCGCACGTACTCGAAGTTCACCGGCTGGCGGTTCACGCCCATGACCGGCGGCGCGATCCAGTTGGCGAACTTGCCCGGCTCGACCACGCGGCCCATCAGCGAGGCGACGAAAGCGCGGTCTTCTTCGGTGGGCAGCCACTTGTCCCGGTTGGCCAGCCATTGGGACTCGCTCAGCACCTCGCCTTCGGGCGCCACGCGAATGCCGGCCAGGGTGCCGATCTGGCGGTTGAAGGCCTTGTGCGGCACCGACAGGCGGAACGGCAGGCCGCTTTTCTCGATGACCTTGTTCCAGCGCCCGACGCCCGCCATGGAATCGCGGATGAAATCATCGCGCAGCACTTCGTTCAGGGCGTTGAGCATCGGCACCTCGATCTCGCGCAGCTTGCCGCCCTCGACGGTCAGCACGCGATAGGTGTCGTTCTTGAGCTGGTGGTCGTCGTTGCGCTTGCCTTCCTCGTAGCGTCCCTTCAGGCCGGAGCTGTAGAAAATGGCGGCATTGGACGACTGGTCGGCGCCGAACAGGTCGATGGTCACGCTGTAGTGGAAGTTCAGGTAGCGCTGGATGGTCGGCAGGTCGATCACGCCGGCGGCGCGCACCGTGGCCGGATCGTCGGTCTTGAGCTGCTTCATGACCTCGCAGGTGCGCTGGATGATGCGCGACACGCCCGATTCGCCCACGAACATGTGGTGCGCTTCCTCGGTGAGCATGAACTTGGTGGTGCGCGCCAGCGGATCGAACCCGGACTCGGCCAGCGCGCACAGCTGGAACTTGCCGTCGCGGTCGGTGAAATAGGTGAACATGTAGAAGGCCAGCCAGTCCGGCGTCTTCTCGTTGAAGGCGCCCAGGATGCGCGGGTTGTCCGCATCGCCCGAGCTGCGCTCGAGCAGCGCGTCGGCCTCTTCGCGGCCGTCGCGGCCGAAATAGCGGTGCAGCAGGTACACCATGGCCCACAGGTGGCGGCCTTCCTCGACATTGATCTGGAACAGGTTGCGCAGGTCGTACTGCGACGGCGCGGTCATCCCCAGGTGGCGCTGCTGCTCGATCGAGGCCGGCTCGGTATCGCCCTGGGTGACGATGATGCGCCGCAGGTTGGCGCGATGCTCGCCCGGCACGTCCTGCCAGACGTCGCGGCCCAGGTTCTCGCCGAAATGGATCTTGCGCTGGCCGTCCTGCGGCGCCAGGAAGATGCCCCAGCGGTAGTCGGGCATCTTCACGTGGTCGAAATGGGCCCAGCCGTCGGGCTCCACGCTGACCGCCGTGCGCAGGTAGACATCGAAGCCGTGCGAGCCGTCGGGGCCCATGTCCTGCCACCATTGCAGGTAATTGGGCTGCCAGTGCTCCAGCGCGCGCTGCAGCGCGCGGTCGCCGGACAGGTTGACGTTGTTGGGGATCTTCTCGGTGTAGTTGATGCCGGACATGTCTGCTCTCTCCTTGGTGGACGGCATACGGGCCGTCGCCGGGTGAATTGGGGGAATACCGTTTTTCCTGGGGAGGTGTCAGGCACCTTCGGAGCCTGACACCTGCTCAATGCCGATTCGTCTGGGGGGTGCCAGGCATCTTTGGAGCCTGGCGCCTGCTCAATGCCGGACTTTCTGCCAGGTGTCAGGCGCCTCGGGCGCCTGACACCTACACACGGTTCCAGTCGAAGGCGGCCTGCTCGCCCTTGCCGTAGAGTTTCAGCGCGCCCTTTTCGCCGGCGGCGTTGGGACGGTTGAAGATCCAGTTCTGCCAGGCGGTCAGGCGGCCGAAAATGCGCGTCTCCATGGTTTCGCGCCCGCCGAAGCGCAAGTTCGCTTCCAGGCCGGTCAGCGCGTCCGGCGACAGGGCGCGCCGCTCTTCGAGCGCCAGGCGCACTTCATCGTCCCAGTCGATGCTGTCGGGCGCGAAAGTGACCAGGCCCAGCTCGAGCGCGCGCGCGGCGGGCAGCAGTTGCCCGGCGGCCGCGCGGACCGCCTCCAGCGGCAGCGTCTCTTCGTAAAAGCGCCGCTGCAGGCGGCTCTGCCCGCTGACCAGCGGATAGGCGCCGAAATTGCGTTCGCCCACCACGATCTGCGCCGGGCTGTCGGCATCCTCGTCGTCGAGCATGTAGATGCGGTCGGCCGCCAGGGCCAGCTCGAACAGGGTGCCGGCGAAGCAGGAGCCCGGCTCGATCAGCGCGAAGATCGAGCGCGAGGTCACGTCCAGCCGCGCCAGAGTGCGGCGCAACATGCCGGCCGTCTCGCGCACGAACCAGTGGTCGCCGTGCTGCTGCAGGGCCGCGTCGGCCGCCAGCACGGCCTGGATGTCGCCCTCGGTCTTGAAGACCCAGGTGCCCAGGTCGGGCTCGTTGGTGCGCAGGCTCAGGATCGCGTCGTCCAGCTCGCGCGCCATCTGCAACGGCCACCAGGCCGCGCCGGCCGCGACGATGGCGTCCAGCTCCTGCTCCACCGGCGCTTGCGGCGCCCGCACCGTCCAGGTGGCCAGCCGCTTGTCGCGGTCGAACACCACCTCCACGTAGCGATAGGACAGGCGGTCTTCCTCGATGCGGCGTTCCAGCGGCGTCAACGTCACGCCGCGCGCCTGCGCCGGCCGGTCGCTGCCGGCGGCCAGTTCTTCGGCGCGCGCGCGCACTGCCGCCTCGAACTGGGCCGGCTTGACCACCTGGTCCACCAGCCGCCAGTCCTTGGCGCGCTGCCCGCGCACCCCTTCCACCAGGGTGCAGAAGATGTCGGCATGGTCGTGCCGCACCTTGCGCTTGTCGGTGACCCGCGTGAGCCCGCCGGTGCCCGGCAGCACGCCCAGCAGCGGGACTTCCGGCAGGGCCACGGCCGACGAGCGGTCGTCGACCAGCACGATCTCGTCGCAGGCCAGCGCCAGTTCATAGCCGCCGCCGGCGCACGCGCCATTGAGCGCGGCGATGAACTTGAGCCCGCCGTACCGGCTGGAATCCTCGATGCCATTGCGCGTCTCGTTGGTGAACTTGCAGAAGTTCACCTTCCAGGCGTGCGACGACAAGCCCAGCATGAAGATGTTCGCGCCCGAGCAGAAGATGCGGTCCTTCATGCTGGTGACGACGACCGTGCGCACCTCGGGATGCTCGAAGCGGATGCGCTGCAGGGCATCGTGCAGCTCGATATCCACCCCCAGGTCGTACGAATTGAGCTTCAGCTTGTACCCCGGCCGCAGCCCCCCGTCCTCGGCCACATCCATCGCCAGCGTGGCGATGGCGCCATCGAATTTCAATTTCCAGTGCCGATACCGGGCCGGCTCCGTCTGGAAGTCCACGCGAGTGGCGGGGCTGCTCATGATGCGTCTCCTGGCGTATGAACAATACTGCATTAGATGAATTAAAGTGCAGATTAGTGCAGAAAAAAAAGCCCGTCAAGCACCAGATGCACAAAAATGCAGTTTCCCTACCCTTCCCTCCGCGACACCCCGGCTCGCCCCACCAGCCTGCCGTGCCCGCCCCCTCCCAAATGCGCCTGCAGGCCGCGCAGGGCGGACTGCAGGCGCGGCCCCGCAAGACGCTCCTCTTTTCCTCCCCCGTAGCAACGAAGCGCAAGAACCCCTGCCTGCCCCGCGGCGCTGGCCATGTGTCCACTGCCAGTCGCCGGCGGGCGGCGGGGCGGGCGGGGCGCCTCGGGGCCGAGCGAGCGGATGTGTGGTGGTCTAATTTTGGTGGACATACCGATAGGTTCATTAACCTAGGAGTAATTAATGGCCAAGGTAAGACGCCAGATGTATGACGCTGCTTTTAAGCTTGAAGCGGTGAAGTTGGTGAAGGAGC
>Ga0180223_1000313_pt1 | contig 72393 bp, 70 predicted proteins | sample eDN5th30CKraftOP_FD_151337 | JGI IMG/M metagenome (GOLD analysis project Ga0180223, IMG submission 151337) | Enriched Organic Plus compost microbial communities from Emeryville, California, USA - eDNA 5th pass 30_C Kraft OP (version 2) (version 2) ...
GGGACTTCCGCCGGGATCGAAGGGGCCGATGATCCAACGCTCCTTCAATGCGGGACCGGCGTTGCCCGGCGCTGTGTCGCGCCGCGCCACACTGATCTCGGAGGGCAAGGCACAGCGGCCCGCAAGTTCGTTCATCAACCCGCGTGCGAATGTTGGGAAAGTGGATCGTCGCGCGCCGCTGCCGGGCCCGCGCAGGTTCGGCCCGGCTGCGACCACGCCTCCGGCTGCGCCGGGTGCGCGACAGGTTGCGCCGACCACGATGCCGAACCGTAACGCGCTCCCAGTGCCGGGACGCGGCAATGTGCCGAACGCACCTGCTGCACGGGGATTGCAGCCGAACGCGGTCACGCCACAGACACGTCCGGGGGGGCCTGCTGTTCCGAATGCCGGTCGCACCGGTGTTGGCGGACCCGGCCATATGGGACAGGGTCCCGGTCATCGTGGATCGGATGGCCGTGGTCGCGGCCCCGATGCCATGAAGCCGCCGCCGTCGGGCAGGCCGTCGCATCCGCCTGCCGCGATACGTCCGGCGCCGCAGGTCCAACGGCCAGCGCCGTCACGGCCGGCGCCGCAGGTTCGCCCGCAGGCCCAGCCGCGGATGGCGCCTCCGCCCCATCGGGCTGCTCCGCCGCCGCGCATGGCTCCGCCACCCCGGATGGCCCCGCAGCGCCCGCCGCCAATGGCTCGCCCTGCGCCACCGCCACGGATGGCTCCGCCAAGGGCGGCTCCTCCAAGGGCTGCGCCGCCACGAGCCGCACCTCCGCCACGGGCAGCGCCACCTCGGGCTGCCCCGCCGCGGCCGGCACCTCCACGGCCGGCCCCCAAGCGGTGCCCGCCCAACGCGCCGAAATGCTAGGAAACATCAGGCCGGCGGACACCTCCGCCGGCCTTCCTCTACGGGCCGGAACCCGGCGGGCAGGGGAGCAAATAACGCCCCCAAATCCTTGCTTTATGCCCCCTCTGTGGGTATAAGCCGCGCCATCTCACACGGAAACATGGCTGTCACAGGCCGTCCGGTGGCAACCGGGCCGCATGATTTGTCCATTTCGGACGCATCCTGAGGCTCATTGCTCACACGTTTCCGGAGGAACCAACCGGAGAATACACAATGGCGCTTCCCGATTTCACGATGCGTCAGCTCTTGGAAGCTGGCGTTCACTTTGGTCACCAGTCTCACCGCTGGAATCCGAAAATGGCGGATTTCATCTTCGGTGCCCGCAACAACATTCACATCATCGACCTCGCTCAGACCGTGCCGCTGCTTCACCGCGCGCTGCAGGCGGTGAGCGATACCGTCGCCAAGGGCGGCCGCATCCTGTTCGTCGGCACCAAGCGCCAGGCGCAGGACGGCGTCGCGGACGCGGCCAAGCGTTCGGCGCAGTACTTCGTCAATTCCCGCTGGCTCGGCGGCACGCTGACCAACTGGAAGACGGTGTCGGGCTCGATCAAGCGCCTGCGCCAGCTCGAAGAGATGCTCGGTTCTGCCGAAGGTTCGCAGTACACCAAGAAAGAGCGCCTCACGCTTCAGCGCGAGCGCGACAAGCTCGACCGCTCGCTCGGCGGCATCAAGGATATGGGCGGTCTGCCCGACCTGATCTTCGTGATCGACACCAACAAGGAAGACATCGCGATCCAGGAGGCCCAGCGCCTCAACATTCCGGTCGCGGCGATCGTCGATACCAACTGCGATCCGAAGGGCATCACCTACGTCGTTCCGGGTAACGACGACGCGGGCCGTGCCATCGCGCTGTATTGCGACCTCATCGCACGCGCTGCGATCGACGGCATTTCGCGCGGTCAGGGCGATGCCGGCATCGATCTCGGCGCCATGGCCAACCCGCCGAAGGAACAGGCTGTGGAAGCCCCGAAGGCCGACGGCTTCCAGGGTCTCGCGGGTCCGCGCGGCGTTGCCGACGACCTCAAGAAGCTGTCCGGCGTGTCCGGCGCGATCGAGAAGAAGCTCAACGATCTCGGCGTTTTCCACTACTGGCAGATCGCCGAGCTCGACCACGACACCGCACACAAGATCGGCGAAGAAGTCGGTCTTCCGGCCCGCGCCGATGGCTGGGTCGCCCAGTCGAAGGCGCTCACCGCCGACGCGGAATAATTCAAAACCACTTCTGCGGCCGGCTCTGCCGGCCGCATCATTATCAGGCAAGAAACGCCCTGTCAGGACGATGGCATGCGGCCCCGCAGCCGCGAACCGCAGGCGAGAGGATATTGGACGATGGCAACGATCTCAGCAGCGATGGTCAAGGATCTGCGCGAAAAGACCGGCGCAGGCATGATGGATTGCAAGCAGGCGCTCAACGAGAACAACGGCGACATCGACGCCGCTGTTGATTGGCTGCGCAAGAAGGGCCTGTCGAAAGCTGCGAAGAAGGCCGGCCGCGTGGCCGCCGAAGGTCTGATCGGTGCGGTCGTGTCGGGCACCAAGGGCGTCGTCGTCGAGGTCAACTCGGAAACCGACTTCGTGGCCCGCAACGAGCAGTTCCAGGGCCTCGTCAAGATGATCGCGCAGGTCGCGCTCGATGCCGGTGCCGATGTTGAGGCAATCAAGGCCGCCAAGGTCGGCGCCGTGACGGTCGAAGCTGCGATCAACGACGCCATCGCCACCATCGGCGAGAATATGACGCTGCGACGTGCGGCTTCGCTGTCGGTCAGCAGCGGCGTGGTCGCAAGCTACGTCCACAACGCCGTCACCGACGGCCTCGGCAAGATGGGCGTGATCGTCGCCCTCGAATCGACCGGCAAGGCCGACGAACTGGCAGCCCTCGGCCGTCAGCTCGCGATGCATGTCGCCGCCGCCAATCCGCAGGCGCTGGACGCCGCCGGCCTCGATCCGCAGGTCGTCGCCCGCGAGAAGGACGTCATGGCCGACAAGTACCGCCAGCAGGGCAAGCCGGACGCGATGATCGCGAAGATCGTCGAATCGGGCCTCAAGACCTACTACAAGGAAGTCACCCTGCTGGAGCAGGCTTTCATCCACGACAGCGGCAAGAGCGTTGCCCAGGCCGTGAAGGAAGCCGAAGGCAAGGTTGGCGCGCCTATCAAGGTTGCCGGATTTGTGCGCTATGCTCTCGGCGAGGGAATCGAGAAAGAAGAATCCGATTTCGCCGCCGAAGTCGCCGCTGCTGCCGGACAGGGCTGAGCGGAGACTTCCGCTCAACCGATCTGGAAGGGACAACGCGCCATGGGTGAGCCGCTCTATCGTCGCGTCGTGGTGAAACTGTCCGGCGAGTATCTCGCCGGTCCCCAGCCTTTCGGCATCGACCAGCCCACCCTCGACCGCGTTGCGGCCGATCTCATCGAAGCTGCCTCGCAGGGCATCGAAGTCGCCGTCGTCGTCGGCGGCGGCAACATCTTCCGCGGCGTGGACGTGTCCTCGCGCGGGGTGTCGCGCCCGACCGGCGACACCATGGGCATGCTCGCCACCGTCATGAACTGCCTCGCGCTGGAATCGGCGCTGGAGCGCAAGGGCAAGTCCGCGCGCACGCTCTGTGCGCTGGCGATGCCGCAGGTCTGCGAATTGTTCACTCGCAAGGCGGCGCTGCGTTATCTCTCCGAAGGCCGCATCGTGCTGTTCGCGGGCGGCACCGGCAATCCGTTCTTCACCACCGACACCACCGCCGTGCTGCGCGCGAGTGAGATCGGCGCGCAGGCGGTGCTGAAAGCCACCAATGTCGATGGCGTCTACAGCGCCGATCCGAAGGTGGACAAGAATGCGAAGCGTTTCGAACGGCTGTCGCACTCGCAGGCCATCCAGGGCGGCTACAAGGTGATGGACGCAACTGCCTTCGCGCTTGCCCGCGAGAACTCATTGCCTATCATCGTGTTTTCAATCGCCGAATCCGGGTCGATCGGCGCAATTCTGGACGGCACCGGCAACGGCACGATCGTGGCCGGCTGACAAGGAGCGGAAGTTCATGACGACGAACGGTTTCGACATCAATGATCTGAAACGCCGCATGGATGGCGCCAAGGATTCGCTGAAGCATGAACTCGGCGGATTGCGCACCGGACGTGCGGCGATCTCGATGGTCGAGCCGGTTCAGGTTGAGGCTTACGGCAGCCACATGCCGCTCAATCAGGTCGCGACCGTCAGCGTGCCCGAACCGCGCCTTCTCTCGGTGCAGGTCTGGGACAAGTCGATGGTGAAGGCGGTCGAGACCGCGATCGTCAATTCCAATCTCGGACTGTCGCCTGCGACCGAAGGGCAGGTCATCCGGCTGCGCATCCCGGAATTGAACGAGGAGCGCCGCAAGGAACTCGTGAAGGTCGCGCATAAATATGCCGAAGCCGCCAAGGTCGCGGTGCGTCACGTTCGCCGCGACGGCCTCGACATCGTCAAGAAGCTGGAGAAGGATCGCCAGATGTCCGAGGACGATCAGGAACGGGCGTCCGGCGAAATCCAGAAGGCGACCGATGCCGCTATCGGCGACATCGACAAGCTGCTCGCCGCCAAGGAAAAAGAAATTCTCACCGTCTGAGAGAAGCCGATGTTGAAGGGCGATGCGTCGCAGAATGGGGAGCCGGAAAACACCGGATCGCCGCGGCACGTCGCGATCATCATGGACGGCAACGGCCGCTGGGCCGCCGCGCGTGGATTGCCGCGCGCGGAAGGGCATCGGCGCGGCGTCGAGGCGCTCCGCAAGGTTTTGCGCGCCGCGCATGAACTCGGCATCTCGTATCTGACGATCTTCTCGTTCAGTTCGGAGAACTGGTCGCGCCCTGCGAGCGAGATTGGCGATCTGTTCGGCCTCTTGCGCCGCTTCATCCGCAACGATCTCGCTTCGCTGCACAGCGACAGCGTTTGTGTGCGGGTGATCGGCGAGCGCGAAGGGCTGGAGCCGGACATCAAGGCGCTGTTGAAGGAAGCCGAGGATCTCACGCGCAACAACACGCGGCTGACGCTGGTGGTGGCCTTCAACTACGGCTCGCGCCATGAGATCGCCAACGCCGCGCAGAGGCTGGCGATTGAAGTCGCCGAAGGCAAACGCGATGCGGCAAGCATCACCGCCGAGACGCTCGGCAGCTATCTCGATGCGCCCGACATTCCCGATCCCGATCTTATCATCCGCACCAGCGGCGAGCAGCGGCTGTCGAATTTCCTGATGTGGCAGGCGGCCTATAGCGAACTCGTGTTCGTGCCGATGCATTGGCCGGATTTCGACAAGGCCGCCCTTGAAGGAGCGATTGCCGAATATGCGACCCGTGAGCGCCGTTTCGGCGGTCTGATCGCAAAGACAGGATCGTGAACGGCGCGATGCCGGACTCTTCCGCGCCAACGCTTCCAGCGAAAGGATCGCGCAACCTGATGTTGCGGGTCGCGGCTGCCGCGTTGTTGGCGCCGGTCGCGCTGATGTTCGTGTTCGCCGGCGGTTGGTTGTGGGTGTTGCTGGTCACCGCGATTGCGGTCGGCCTGTTTTACGAGTGGCATGAGATCGTCAACCCGACGCGCAACCCGCGCACTTTCGCGGCCGGTGTAATCGCGCTTGAGTTGATCGGCCTGGCGCTCTGGTTCGGATGGGGCGGCGTGGCGTGGGCTGCGTTCATTCTCGGCGTCACGCTGATCGCCTTGCTGGCGACGGAGCAGCGGCGCTGGACCACGGCGGGATTCATCTACGCGGCGGCGGCGCTCATTGCTTCCGCGATGGTGCGGCTTGACGGCGCGATGGGATTCTATGCGCTGATGTTCACGCTGTTCGTGGTCTGGGCCAGCGACATCGGCGGCTATTTCGCGGGCCGTGCCATCGGCGGGCCGAAACTCTGGCCGCGCGTCAGCCCGAATAAGACATGGGCAGGCTCCGGCGGCGCACTGGTGCTGAGCGCGCTGGTGGCGTTCGTCGTCAGTTGGCTCGGCTGGGGCAGGCTTCTGCCGTTGCTGGTCCTCGCGCTCGCGATGTCGGTGGTGGCGCAGTTGGGCGACCTGTTCGAGTCGGCGGTGAAGCGCCGTTTCGGGGTCAAGGATTCGAGCCAGATCATTCCGGGCCATGGCGGCCTCTTGGATCGGCTCGATGGGTTCGTCGCCGCGATTGTTTTCGTGGCTGTGATCGGGTTTTTGCGCGCCGGTGCCGATGGCATCGGCCGTGGTTTCATGATTTGGTGATCTGATGAGTGTTGTGCCTCTCCGTCAAAGCGAACCGATGCTGCACGCCGATCGTGTCGTCACGATCCTCGGCGCCACCGGATCGATCGGCCAAAGCACTGTCGATCTGGTGCGCCGCGCGCCGGATCGTTATCGCGTCGAGGCTTTGACCGCGCACAGCAATGTCGTTGAGCTTGCCAAGCTCGCGCGCGAACTTAACGCGCGCTTTGCCGCGATTGCCGACGAGTCGAAGTATGACGAGTTGAAGGATGCGCTCGCGGGCTCCGGCATCGAGGCGGGGGCAGGCGAAAGCGCGCTGGTCGAAGCGGCCCTTCGCCCCGCCAACTGGGTGATGGCGGCGATGAGCGGTGCTGCGGGCCTCAAGCCCGCGATGGCCGCGGCCGGTCGCGGCGAGATCGTCGCGCTCGCCAACAAGGAATGCCTGGTTTGCGCGGGCGAAGCCTTCATGAAGCACGCCGCCGCGAGCAAGGCGACCGTGCTGCCGGTCGATTCCGAACACAACGCGATCTTCCAGGCGCTCGGCGCGGGCCGCCGCGAAGATCTCGTTCGTATCATTCTCACCGCATCGGGCGGGCCATTTCGTTCGGCGACGCGCGAGCAGATCGAGAATGCCACCGTGGAGCAGGCGCTCAAGCATCCGAACTGGAGCATGGGCCGCAAGATCACCATCGACTCCGCGACCATGTTCAACAAGGCGCTCGAGATCATCGAGGCCTTTCATCTGTTCGAGCTTGAGGCCGACCAGATCGACGTGCTGGTGCATCCGCAGTCGATCATCCATGGTCTCGTCGAATTCTCCGACCGTTCGGTGGTGGCGCAGATGGGCGCGCCCGACATGCGCACGCCGATCGCGCACTGCCTCGGCTGGCCGCACCGGATCGACGGTCCGGCGCAGCGCCTCGATCTTGCCGCACTAGGCCAACTGACCTTCGAGGCCCCGGACCCGGTCCGGTTCCCGGCGTTGCGGCTGGTGCAGGAGGCGCTGCGGACCGGCGGTGCCGCGCCGACCGTGCTCAACGCCGCCAATGAGGTGGCGGTTGCCTCATTCCTCGGCCGCAAGATTCCATTCGGCGGCATCGCCAGGCTGGTCGAGGCGACGCTCGAGGCGCTGGTGGCCAAGGGGACGGCCAAGGCACCGCAGACCGCCGACGAGGCTCTGGCTGTTGACCATACCGCGCGAAAAACAGCCGCGGGCCTCTTGCCTCAAATAGCCTTAAAGGCATCCTAGAGGATTAGGGGAGGCGAGTTTTCGGGCTCGCGTGCGAGGGACGGACGTGGATTTTTTCTTCAACATTTTCCATACGTTAAGCCATGGTCTGATTGGCTATCTCATTCCGTTTCTGTTCGTCCTGACGGTCGTCGTTTTCTTCCATGAGCTTGGCCACTTCCTCGTCGCGCGCTGGGCCGGGGTTCGTGTGCTGACGTTCTCGCTCGGCTTCGGTCCCGAATTGTTCGGCTTCAACGACCGCACCGGCACCCGCTGGAAGCTCTCCGCGATCCCGCTCGGCGGCTATGTGAAGTTCTTCGGCGATGCGAGCGAGGCCTCAACGCCTGCCTCGCAGGTGCTGGCCGCGATGTCGGAGAAAGAGCGGCAGGACAGCTTCCACCACAAGAGCGTGGCGCGCCGCGCTGCCATTGTGGCAGCGGGCCCGATCGCCAATTTCATTCTGGCGATCGTGATTTTCGCCGGCCTGTTCACGTTCTACGGCAAGCCCAATACCAGCGCGCGGGTCGATACCGTGCAAGCCAACAGCGCCGCCGCCACCGCGGGCTTCAAGCCGGGCGATGTCGTCACCTCGATCGACGGGGAGAGCATCGAAACCTTCGTGGATATGCAGCGCATCGTTTCCACGCGCGCGGGCGAAGAGCTGCACTTCACGGTGAAGCGTGACGGCCACACCGAAAAACTCACCGCGACGCCGCAACTGCGCGAGGTGAAGGACAGCTTCAACAACGTCCACAAGATCGGCGTCCTCGGCATCAGCCGGTCCGCGACGCCGGGCGAACATGCGGTTGAGCGGGTGGACCCGGCGACGGGCCTCTGGCTTGGCGTCAAGGAAACCTGGTTCGTTGCCAAAAGCACGATCCTCTACATCGGCGACATTTTCACCCGCCGCGCGAGCGCCGATCAGCTCGGCGGTCCGATCCGAATCGCCCAGATTTCGGGACAGGTGGCGACCATCGGCCTCGCGGCCTTGGTCCACCTGACGGCGGTGCTATCGGTCTCGATCGGCCTTCTGAACCTGTTTCCGGTCCCGATGCTGGATGGCGGTCACCTTTTGTTCTATGCGGTGGAGGCGGTTCGGGGCCGTCCGCTGTCCGAAAAGTCGCAGGAAATGGGGTTCCGCGTCGGCCTTGCGCTGGTGCTGATGTTGATGGTTTTCGCCACCTACAACGACATCCTTCATCTGGCTGGATCGTAACGGTTTTAATACCCGTGGCCGATAGGCAACGTATTGGTGGGATTTTGGGTTTTCGTTGCTAAAGGACGTTTGCCCCGCTGTTAAAATTGGCTACAAGCGGGCAATGTTTTGGGGAATCTCCCGGTCCTCTCTTGGGACCGGCTTTGGAATGATAAGGGCGCCTGGCGCATGATGGTTGGATTGCGGGGTCTACGGGGTGGCTTGGCCGCTGCCCTGGTTCTATTTGCTGCGCCTGCCGCGACAGTGGCGACCGTCGGTTTCACCGCGACTGCGGCCTATGCCCAAACGGTTTCTTCCATTGGGGTCGAGGGGAACCGCCGTATCGAAGCCGACACGATCCGTTCCTACTTCAAGCCGGGCCCGAGCGGCCGCCTCGACAACGCGGCGGTCGATGACGGCCTGAAGGCGCTCATCAACACCGGCCTGTTCTCCGACGTCCGAATTGAACACCGCGGCGGCCGCATCGTCGTCGTCGTGTCCGAGAACTCCGTGCTTGGCCGCGTCGTGTTCGAGGGCAACAAGAAGATCAAGGACGAGCAGCTTTCCGCCGAGGTGCAGTCGAAGCCGCGCGGTACGCTGTCGCGCGCCATGGTGCAGTCCGACACCCAGCGCATCATCGAAATCTACCGTCATGCCGGCCGTTACGACGTGACGGTGACGCCGGAATACATCGAGCAGCCGAACAATCGCGTCGACCTGATCTTCGTGATCAAGGAAGGCAAGAAGACCGGCGTGCAGGCGATTAATTTCATCGGCAACCACGCGTTCTCGAGCTACCGCCTGCGCGACATCATCAAGACCCGCGTATCTAATTGGCTGTCCTTCCTCTCCTCCGGCGACGTTTACGATCCGGATCGCGTGGAAGCCGACCGTGACCTCATTCGCCGTTTCTACCTCAAGAACGGCTATGCCGATGTGCAGGTTGTCGCGGCGCTGACCGAATACGATCCCTCGGTGAAGGGCTTCATCGTCACCTTCAAGATCGAGGAAGGCCAGAAGTATCGCGTGGGCTCAATCAGCTTCCACTCGACGATCCCTTCGTTCGATGCGAACAATTTGCGCCCGCTGTCGCGCGTCAGTGTCGGCTCCGTCTATAACGTCGAGGCGGTCGAGAAATCGGTCGAGGACATGACGGTTGATACGTCCCGCCGTGGTTATGCGTTCGCTCAGGTCAAGCCGCGCGGCGATCGCGACTTCCAGAATCACACCGTTTCGATCTCGTTCGACGTGACGGAAGGTCCGCGCGTCTACATCGAGCGCATCAACATCCGCGGCAACACCCGCACGCGCGATTACGTGCTGCGCCGTGAGTTCGATATTGGGGAAGGCGACGCCTACAACCGCGCGCTGATCGACCGCGCCGAGCGCCGCCTGAAGAATCTCGATTACTTCAAGTCGGTGAAGATCACGCAGGAGCCGGGCTCTTCGCCCGACCGCGTCATCGTCGACGTCGACGTGGAAGAAAAATCGACCGGCGACTTCTCGGTGTCGGGCGGTTACTCGACTGCGGACGGCGCGCTGGCAGAAGTCAGCGTCTCCGAGCGCAACCTGTTGGGCCGCGGCCTGTACGCCAAGGCATCCGTGCAGTACGGCCAGTATGCGCGCGGCTACACGCTGTCGTTCGTCGAGCCGTTCCTGCTCGGTTACCGCGTCGCGCTGGGCCTCGACCTCTATCAGCGCAAGCAGTTGGCCAACAGCTACGTGTCGTACAACTCGAACACGTTCGGCTTCAGCCCGCGCCTTGGCTTCCAGTTGCGCGAAGATCTGTCGCTGCAGGTGCGTTATTCGATTTCGACGCAGAAGATCGATCTGCCGCTGCAGTATCAGAATTGTAATAATGGCATCCCGTTTAACCAGCAAACGCCGCCTAATCCTTATCGGGATTGTTTCATGGACGGCGAAGCTTCGGTTCCGGTCAAGGCCGGTCTGGCTTTCGGCCAGGTCCTGACCTCATCGGCGGGGGCGACGCTGACCTACAACACCCTCGACAACAACAAGAACCCGACCTCCGGTATTCTTGCGAAGTGGTCTGAGGATTTTGCCGGCCTCGGCGGCGACGTGCGCTACGTGAAGTCCACCGCGGACGTGAAACTCTATACGCCGGTGGTCTCGGACATCGTCGGCTTGATCCACGTGCAGGGTGGTATTCTCAACGGCTGGGGTGGCGGCGGCGACGCGAATGTTGGCAACACCAATGGCAACGTCCGCATGCTGGACAATTTCCAGATGGGGCCGAGTCTCGTGCGTGGTTTCGAGCCAATGGGCATCGGTCCGCGTGACATGACGCCTGGAACGACCAACGACGCGCTGGGTGGCACCAAGTACTGGGGTGCTTCGGCCGAATTGCAGATGCCGTTCTGGTTCCTGCCGAAGGAAACCGGCCTGAAGGGTGCTGTGTTCGCCGACGCAGGCTCGCTGTGGGGCTATGAGGGCGTGACCTCTTATCTGGGGCAGGACGTTCATTTGAACGGCACCGACAGCATGAAGATCCGCTCCTCCGTCGGTGTCGGTCTGATCTGGGCGTCTCCGTTCGGCCCGCTGCGGTTCGATTACGCCGTGCCGATCAGCAAGGTCACCGGCGACCGCGTCCAGGAGTTCCGGTTCGGCGGCGGTACTTCGTTCTGATCCGGGCTTGAGACACAGCTCGTTTTCACCGAGATTGAAGCGGCCGGATCATCTCCGGCCGCTTGATTTTATGGCTGGTTTGTTCCGGATTGCTCCCATCATGGATTTTCAGGGCGATTGTTCCGCAAGGCGGCAGGCATGACGCAGCCGGGCTTTTTCAAGCAGCCGGAGCCCATGACTCTGGGCGAGATCGCGGCCCTGACCGGAGCCCAGCTGGCAGATCCGTCGCAGGCCGGGCAGACCGTCTGCGGCACCTCGACGCTCGACCAGGCAGGCCCCAGGGACCTCGCATTTTTCGACAAGCGCAAGTACGGCGACGAGCTGAACCGCTCCCATGCAGGCGCCTGCCTCGTCAGTGCGGGCTTGCAGGCGGATGTTCCCAGCCATATTGCCGTGCTGCGTGTCGCCAATCCTTACGCGGCCTTCGTCGAAGTTGCGCGCGTGCTCTACGCCGACACGCTGCGGCCGGCTTCCTCGTTCGGCAATGAGGGGATCGCGGAGAGCGCCGTTGTGCACCCCGATGCCTTGCTGGAGGATGGCGTGATCGTCGATCCGCTGGCGGTGATCGGCCCCGGTGCCGAGATCGGCACAGGCACCGTGATTGGCTCAGGCGCGGTGATCGGGGCGGGCGTCAAGATCGGCCGTAACTGCAGCATCGGTCCCGGCGCGACGGTCCTGCACTGTTTCATCGGCAACGATGTCATCATCCATCCGGGCTGCCGGATCGGACAGGATGGCTATGGCTTTGTGTCCGGCCCGAAGGGACACAAGAAGGTTCCCCAGCCTGGACGTGTGCTGATCCAGAACGATGTCGAGATCGGCGCGGGCACCACGGTCGATCGCGGTGCGCTGCGCGACACTGTGATCGGCGAGGGCACCAAGATCGATAATCTGGTGCAGATCGGCCATAACGTCACCATCGGGCGGCGGTGCATCATCGTCAGCCAGAGCGGCGTGGCGGGCAGTTCGACATTGGGCGACGGCGCGGTGCTGGGCGCGCGCGTCGGTGTTTCCGATCATGCCACCATCGGCGCGGGCTCGATGCTCGCGGCACGTTCGAGCGTGGTCGGCGAGGTGCCGGCGAATGTAAAATGGGGTGGGTCGCCCGCCAAACCGATCAAGCAGTTTTTCCGCGAGCTATTCGAGGTCGAGAAGCTCGGCCGCGAAGGCCTCAATGGCGGCAAGTCGAAAAAATCGCCGGGTGCGAGTGAAGAAGGGCAACAGTAATGGAAGCGCAGGCGCCAATACGCTTGGAGTCGGTGGACATCGGCACCATCATGAAGACGTTGCCGCACCGGTATCCGTTCCTCCTGATCGATCGGGTGGTGGATATTCGCGAGGATTTCAGCGGCATCGGCATCAAGAACGTCACGGTGAACGAACCCTGCTTTCAGGGCCATTTCCCGAACCGGCCGATTTACCCGGGCGTGTTGATGATCGAGGGCATGGCGCAGACCGCAGGTGTTATCGGAATGCTGTCGACTGAAACCGAGCGGCCGACGGCGGTTTATTTCCTGACCATCGATAACTGCAAATTTCGCAAGCCTGCGGGGCCGGGCGACGTGATCTCGTATCACATGCGGCTCGTGAACCGGAAACGTGCGATGTGGTGGTTTCACGGCGACGCCAAGGTGAACGGCGTCACGGTCGCCGAAGCCGATGTCGGCGCCATGCTCGCGGATTGAGTTGCATGGCCAAGGTTGATCCTTCCGCGCGTGTTGAATCCGGTGCTGTTCTCGGCGCCGACGTTACGATCGGCCCGTTTTGCACGGTCGGCCCGCATGCTGTGATCGGCGCGGGCACGACGCTGGTTTCCCACGTTAACGTCTCCGGCATCACGACGATCGGAGAGAACTGCACGATCTTCCCGTTCGCATCGCTCGGAACTGCGCCGCAATCGACGGGCTATCGCGGCGAGGCCACGAAGCTCGTTATCGGAAACGGCTGCACCATCCGCGAAGGCGTGACGATGAACATCGGCACGGTCTCGGGCGGTGGCGTTACGACAGTTGGCGACCGCGGGTTCTTCATGAACAATTCGCATGTGGGCCACGATTGTCATGTTGGCAACGACGTGATCTTCGCGACCTCCGCAACGCTCGGGGGTCACTGCACGATCGGGGATTTCGTTTTCATCGGCGGGCTGTCCGCAGTCCATCAGTTCACCCGGATCGGCTCGCAGGTGATGGTTGGCGGCGTCTGCGGCGTAACGCAGGATATCATCCCTTATGCCATCGCGAACGGTCAGCGTGCCAAGCTTGAGGGCCTTAATGTCGTCGGCATGAAGCGGCGCGGATTCACCGCAACGCGCATGAAAACCGTGCGGGCTTTCTACCAGAAACTGTTTCACGGCCCCGGCGTGTTCGCAGAACGCCTCGCTTCCTTGCAAGGCGAGCGGGAAACAGACGCCGCGATTGCCGACATCTTGGATTTTGTGGCGGCCGACAAGCACCGTGCGTTGTGCATGCCGCCGGTCTCGGATCAATCCTGAGCGTGGTGACGATGGACAATCAGACCGATCATAAAGGCCCGGTCGGATTGATTGCTGGAGGCGGCGTGCTTCCTTTCGCGCTGGCCGATAGCCTGCTCGCGCACGGGCGCACTCCGGTTTTCATCGGCTTGAAAGGGTTCTGCGACGCGCAGCGCATCGCGAAATACCGCCACCGCTGGTTCTCAGTCGGCCAGTTTGGCTCGATCATGAAGGCGTTGCGTGAAGAGGGATGTTCCGACATCACCTTTATCGGCAATCTGATCCGGCCGTCGTTCAAGGATTTGCGGCTCGACTGGCTGGCGGTACGGATTCTTCCGCAAATCCTGAAAGGCATGCGCGGCGGCGACAATCATATCCTGTCGGCGACGGCACGGGTGTTTGAGGATGGCGGTTTTCGCGTGCTGGGTGTGCGCGATCTTGCGCCCGATCTCCTGATGCCATTGGGCTGCCTCACGCGCACGCAGCCCGATGCAGCAAGCCTTGCCGATGTCATGAAAGGACGCGAAGCATTACGGGCGATCAGTTCGTTCGATGTCGGCCAGGCAGCTGTCGTGATCGACGGGCATGTGGTTAGCATCGAAGATATTGAGGGCACCGACGCGCTGCTGACGCGGATCAAACGGCTGCGCGAAAGCGGCAGTCTTCGGGCCAGATCGGAGCGCGGCGTCCTCGTCAAGGCACCCAAGCAGGGGCAGGATCTGCGCCTCGATCTTCCGGCGCTGGGGCCGAAAACCGTTCAAGGCATCGTGGCGGCGGGCCTTGCGGGAATTGCCGTGGTGGCAGGGCATTCGGTCGTTGCCGAACCGCAGGCGATGATTGAAGCAGCGGATCGTGCCGGGGTTTTCGTCGTCGGCCTCGAACCCTGACCATGGTGCAGGCTGTCATGGCAAGGCCACGGAAAATCTTTTTGATCGCCACCGAGCCCTCCGGCGATCATCTCGGCGCGGCGCTCATCAAGGAATTGCGCGGACGGTTGGGGGATAATGTCCAGTTCATCGGCATTGGCGGCGCGGAGATGGCGCGCGAGGGGCTAGCCTCGCTGTTTCCCATTGGAGATTTGGCGATTGTCGGATTCGCAGGTGTAGCGAAGCAATTGCCGATGCTTCTGAGGCGTATCCGCGAGGCGGCGGTTGCGGTCGTTGAGGCTAAACCGGACATTCTGGTGATTATCGACAGCCCGGATTTCACCCATCGCGTGGCGCGACGGGTGCGCAAGACTGCTCCTTCGATTCCGATCGTGGATTATGTGTCGCCGACGGTGTGGGCCTGGCGTCCGGGCCGCGCGCGCGCGATGGCGCGTTACGTCGATCACGTGCTGGCGGTGCTGCCATTCGAGCCGGACGAACATCGCAAGCTCGGCGGTCCGCCATGCAACTACATCGGTCATCCGCTGATCGAACGGCTCGACACGCTGAGGCCGAATGCACAGGAGCAGGAGCGGCGGAATACGCCGCCGCCGGTGCTTGTGCTGCTGCCGGGCAGCCGCCGCGGCGAAATCCGTCATCATATGCCGGTGTTTGGAGCCACGCTGGCGGCGCTGCAGGAGCAGGGAATTACGGTTGATCCCGTGCTGCCGACCTTGCCGCATCTGCGGGATGCAGTGAATGGGGCCGTCGCGCAATGGCCCGTGCGGCCTCGCATCGTCACAGATGAGGCGGAGAAACAATCCGCGTTTCGCAATGCACGCGCGGCGCTGGCGAAGTCGGGCACGGTGACGCTCGAACTGGCGCTTGCGAGTGTGCCGATGGTCACGCTCTATCGCGGAGGCGCGGTGGAGGCGTGGATCGCGCGGCGTGTGGTGCGTGTGTCTTCGATCATTCTCGCCAATCTCGTGATCGGCGAGAACGTCATCCCGGAATTTCATCAGGAAGAATGTACGGCGTGCAATCTTGCGCCTGCCTTGCTGAATGTCCTGAACGATACGCCGCAGCGGCAACGTCAGCTCGATGCTTTCGCGAAGCTTGACCGGATCATGGGCACTGGCGGCCGCTCGCCGAGCGAGCGGGCGGCCGAAATCGTGTTGCAGGAAATGGAGCGGCGACAGACAAAATAAAACGGCCGGAAAAATTCCGGCCGTTTTTGTCTCGATAATGAGTGCGTTGTTACTTGCGCTTGTCGAGCGGCACGTAATCGCGCTTGGTGGCTCCGTTGAAGAGCTGGCGCGGACGGCCGATCTTCTGCTCCGGGTCCTCGATCATCTCGCTCCACTGGCTGATCCAGCCGACGGTGCGCGCGACGGCGAACAGTACAGTGAACATCGATGTCGGGAAGCCCATCGCCTTCAGCGTGATGCCCGAATAGAAATCGACATTCGGGTACAGCTTGCGGTCGATGAAGTACGGATCGCTGAGCGCAATCTTTTCCAGCTCGAGCGCGATCGGCAGCAGCGGATCGTTGGTGTGGCCGGTTTCCTTCAGGACCTTGTGGCACATCTGCTGCATGATTTTCGCGCGCGGATCGTAGTTCTTGTACACGCGATGGCCGAAGCCCATGAGGCGAACGTTGCTGTTTTTGTCCTTCACCTTCTCGATGAACTCGGGAATTTTGTCGACGGAGCCGATTTCGGCGAGCATGGCAAGTGCTGCCTCGTTCGCGCCGCCATGAGCCGGTCCCCACAGGCAGGCGATGCCGGCGGCGATGCAGGCGAACGGATTGGCACCCGACGAGCCGGCAAGGCGGACGGTCGAGGTCGAGGCGTTCTGCTCATGGTCGGCATGCAGGATGAAGATTGTGTCGAGCGCCTCGGCCAGCACCGGGTTGATCTTGTATTCCTCGCAGGGCACGGCGAAGCACATGCGCAGGAAGTTCGAGGCGTAATCGAGGTTGTTCTGCGGATAAACGAACGGCTGCCCGGCATTGTACTTGAATGCCATCGCGGCCAGCGTCGGCACCTTCGCGATCATGCGCATCGAAGCAACCATGCGCTGATGCGGATCGTTGATGTCGGTCGAGTCGTGATAGAACGCTGCCAGTGCGCCGACCGAAGCCACCATCACAGCCATCGGGTGCGCATCGCGGCGAAAGCCCTGGAAGAAGCGGGCCATCTGCTCATGCACCATGGTGTGGTTGGTCACACGGCGGTCGAAGTCTTCCTTCTGCGCCTTGGTCGGCAGTTCACCATATATAAGGAGGTAGCAGGTTTCGAGGAAGTCGCCTTGTTCGGCGAGCTGTTCGATCGGATAGCCACGGTACTGGAGAATACCTGCATCGCCGTCGATGTAAGTGATCTTCGACTGGCAGCTTGCCGTGGAGGTAAAGCCCGGATCGTAGGTGAACATGCCGGTCTGGGCGTAGAGCTTGCTGATGTCGATGACATCCGGACCGATCGTGCCGCTGTGAATAGGCAGGCTTACACTCTTGTCGCCCACGCTGATCGTGGCTGTTTTTGTGTTGGACTTTACATCCATCGTGGATCCCCCGATGTCTCTTGCTTAGGTTACGGACGGCAGGTGAAATCTCGCAAACCTGCTGCCGTGCAAAAAGTTCGGCAGAAGGGGTACCGTATTGCTATGTGCGCTGCAAGACGGCGTTCTTAAGCCTTGGTAGGGGGCTACTGGCTCTGATCCTGCAGCCTTGCCAAGGATATTTCACGTCCTAGAACGGCCAGGACGTCAAAAATACCGGGAGAGGTCGTTCTGCCGGTCAGTGCCACGCGCAGCGGTTGGGCGACGGCACCGAGTTTCAGGTTGTTTTTCTCGGCATACGCGCGCATCGCCGCCTCGGCTGTCGTCCCGTTCCATTCCTTGACCTCGGACAGGCTGCGGTGAAGTTCGCCGATCAGCGTGCGGGTTTGCGGCGTCAGCAATGCTGCAGCTTTTGCATCCATGGCGAGCGGCCTGTCGGCAAAGATGTAGTTGGCGTTCTCGATCAGTTCCAGAAGCGTCTTGGCGCGCTCTTTCAGCCCAGGCATCGCCTGCAAAAGCTGCGCACGTGTGGTGTCGTTGAGCTTTGCGCGCAACGCATCGCCCTGCGGGATGAACTGCAGCACGTCCTCGAAGCTTTTCACCAGCGCGGCGTCGTCTGTGGAACGGATGTAATGACCGTTCAGGTTTTCGAGCTTGGCGAAATCGAAACGCGCGGCCGAACGGCCGATCGAACCGAGGTCGAATGCTTCGATCATCTCGGAAGTGGAAAATATTTCCTGATCGCCGTGGCTCCAGCCGAGCCGCACCAGATAATTCCGCAAGGCTGCGGGGAGGTATCCCATGGCGCGATAGGCTTCGACGCCGAGCGCGCCATGACGCTTCGAGAGTTTCGAGCCATCCGGTCCATGGATGAGCGGGATGTGCGACATCACCGGCACGTTCCACCCCAACGCATCGTAGATATGCTTCTGGCGCGCAGCGTTGATCAGGTGGTCGTCACCGCGGATGACGTGGGTCACGCCCATGTCGTGGTCATCGACGACCACGGCGAGCATGTAGGTGGGGGTGCCGTCGGAGCGAAGCAGCACGAGATCGTCCAGGTTTTCGTTCTGCCAGACCACGCGGCCCTGGACCTGATCCTCGATCACGGTTTCGCCGGTCTGTGGCGCCTTGAGGCGGATGACGGGCTTGGCGCCGGCCGGAGCCTCGGCGGGGTCGCGGTCGCGCCAGCGGCCATCGTAGCGCACCGCACGGCCTTCGGCCCGCGCCGCCTCGCGCATCTGGGTCAGTTCCTCCGGCGTCGCGTAGCAACGGTATGCCTTGCCCTCGGCCAGAAGCTGCTCGGCGACCTCGCGGTGCCGTGCCGCGCGGCTGAACTGGTAGATCGTCTCGCCGTCCCATTCGATACCGAGCCACCTCAACCCGTCGAGGATGGCATCGATCGCCGCCTGCGTGGAGCGTTCGCGGTCGGTGTCCTCGATCCGGAGCAGCATCTTGCCGCCGCACTTGCGGGCATAGAGCCAGTTGAACAAAGCGGTGCGCGCGCCGCCGATATGGAGGAAGCCGGTCGGAGAGGGCGCAAAGCGGGTGACGACGGGTTCGGTCATTTCAGATGGTTCAATCGCTCTCGGAGAGGGTGGTTGGGCGGGCCTTTATCATAATGCCGGGTCAGTGTCCCGGCATCCCGGCTGCAAATGCCGCTGGAGGGTCAAAAGTTCGTTTTTGCAGGCTGCCCGGGCAGGCCTTCGCCCCGGATGTGCTCTTGGCGCGGCGTCGCGGATTTGGCACATAGGGCGCAACCTGAAAGGACCAAAATGAGCGACGAATCGACGCCGGATACGGGCCGCGACTTTATCCGTGACATTGTGGCGGCGGATCTGGCCTCAGGGAAGCACAAGGGCGTGGTGACGCGCTTTCCGCCGGAACCCAACGGTTATCTGCATCTCGGCCATGCTAAGTCGATCTGCCTGAATTTCGGCATCGCCGAAGAATTCGGCGGGCGCTGCCATCTGCGATTCGACGACACCAACCCGGCCAAGGAAGAGCAGGAGTTCATCGACGCCATCCAGCGCGATGTCCGCTGGCTCGGCTTCGACTGGGGCGAGCACCTGCACTTTGCGTCCGACTATTTCGAGCAGCTTTATGGCTGGGCGCAGGATTTGATCCGCGCCGGTAAGGCCTATGTCGATGACCAGTCGCCGGATGAGATCCGGCTGACGCGCGGCACGTTGACCGAGGCAGGACAGAACAGCCCGTTCCGCGACCGTTCGGTTGAAGAAAACCTCGACCTGTTCGCGCGGATGCGTGCCGGAGAATTTCCGAACGGGGCGCGCGTGCTGCGTGCCAAGATCGACATGGGCTCAGGCAATATCAATCTGCGCGACCCCGTGCTCTACCGCATCCTGCATGCGCATCATCCGCGCACCGGGACGGCGTGGAATATCTACCCGAGCTATGATTTCGCGCACGGCCAGTCCGACTCCATCGAGCACATCACGCATTCGGTCTGCACGCTGGAGTTCGAGGACCACCGGCCGCTCTACGACTGGTTCCTCAACAATCTGCCGGTGCCGTCGCATCCGCACCAGTACGAATTCGCGCGGCTCAACATGACCTACACGCTGCTGTCCAAGCGCGTGCTCACTGAACTGGTGCGCGAGGGGCACGTCTCAGGCTGGGACGATCCGCGCATGCCAACGCTCGCCGGTTTGCAGCGGCGTGGTGTGCCGCCGCAGGCGCTGCGCGATTTCGTCAAGCGTATCGGCGTCGCCAAGGCGAACTCGACCGTCGACATTGGCATGTTCGATTTCGCGATCCGCGAGACGCTGAACAAAACCGCTCCGCGCCGCATGGCGGTGCTGCGTCCGCTGAAAGTGGTGATCGAGAATTATCCCGAAGGTCAGGTCGAAGAACTCGACGCGGTCAATCACCCAGAGGACCTTGCGCAGGGCATGCGGAAAATTCCGTTCGGTCGCGAGCTTTACATCGAGCAGGACGACTTCATGGAGGAGCCGCCGAAGAAATTCTTCCGTCTCGCGCCAGGGCGCGAGGTGCGGCTGCGCTATGCCTATTTCATCACCTGCCGCGAGGTCATCAAGAACGCGGCGGGCGAGGTGGTCGAATTGCGCTGCACTTACGATCCGGAAACGCGCGGCGGCAACGCGCCGGATGGCCGCAAGGTGAAAGCGACGATCCACTGGGTCAGCGCGGCGCACGCCGTGCCGGCGGAAGTGCGGCTCTATGACAATCTGTTCGCCACGCCGCAGCCGGAGGCTGGCAATTTCGCCGCGCAGCTCAACCCGAACTCGCTGGAGACGCTGACCGATTGCAAGGTTGAACCCGCATTCAAGACCGATGCCGCAGATGTTGTGGTGCAGTTCGAGCGGCAGGGCTACTTCGTGCGGGATCGCGACTCGACGCCCGACAGGCTGGTGTTCAATCGTACCGTCGGCCTGCGCGACAGCTACGCCAAGGTGGCGGGGTGACTCTCTTTTCACCTCTCCCCGTTTACGGGGAGAGGTCGACATGCCATCAGCGCGTTTACGCGCGTCTTCACGCGCTATGGCATGTCGGGTGAGGGGCTGTTCTCAGCATCTCGGGTAGTTGCCCCTCACCCCAACTCTCTCCCCGCAGGCGGGGCGAGGGAGTTCGCTCAGCTAATGCAGATTCCCCATCCGTTCCCGTGTCAGGGTCTGATCGCCTCCGCTAGCATGACCGTGGGGACAGCCGACACACGGGCGGCGCAATGGCGGACGGGGGCCGGGAGCAGGACAGGCCGCGTGCGGGCAGGGCCATCGCATGGCCGCCGCGCGAGACGGCAGATGCGTCTGCTGTTTCCGGGCGCTGGTGGCGCTCCCTCGCGGAATCGAACCTCAACTGGATACGTGCCGAAGCCGGTCCTGGCCGGTTGCTGCCGTGGATTCCGGTCGCTTTCGGCGTTGGCATTGCGCTTTATTTCACGGCGGCGCGCGAACCGGTAGCCATGGTTGTCGCGCCGGTCGCAGTCATGGCGTGCGTGTTTGCGCTGGCCGTGCGGCGAAGGCCGGTGTTTCCCTATATGGCGCTGGTTGCGGCGCTGCTCGCAGGTTTTGCCACCGCCACGCTGAAGACCGCATATGTCTCGCATACGGTGCTGCTGACTCCGGTGGGCTCGGCAGCGGTGGAGGGGTTTGTTGAGACGCATGAGGAGCGCGAGCGCACCGACCGTTTCGTACTGCGGATCGAGAAGATGGAAGCGCATCGTGCGCCGCGCTTGCAGCGGGTCAGGCTGTCGGTGCGCAAGGGCACCGCACCTGCGGTCGGCAGTTATGTGACGCTGAAAGCGAGATTACTGCCGCCGCTGCGGCCGCTTCGTCCCGGCGGCTACGACTTCGCTCGCGACATGTATTTTCAGGGCATCGGCGCATCCGGCTTCGTGCTCGGCGCGATCAAGGTACAGGAAGCACCGAAGCAGGGCGGATGGCGGCTTCGTTACGCGGCGTGGATGCAAAGCCTGCGTGACGCGGTGGACGCGCGTATCCGCACGGTCTTGAGCGGCGATCAGCGCGCGATCGCGACCGCACTCCTCACGGGTCGGCGCGATGCGATCTCGACATCCAACAATGACGCCTTGTTCGTCTCGGGACTCGGCCATGTGCTGTCGATCTCGGGCTACCACATGGCGGTTGTCGCGGGCGTGGTGTTCTTCGCGATCCGCGCGTTGCTGGCATTAAGTCCCGCGTTGCGTTCGCGCTATGCGATCAAGAAATGGGCGGCGCTCGCCGCCTTGATCGCGGCACTATTTTATCTCCTGCTGTCGGGCGCGGAGGTCGCGACGCAACGCTCCTTCTACATGACGGCGCTGGTGCTGGTCGCGGTGATGGCGGACCGGCGCGCGATCACGTTCCGCACGCTGGCGCTCGCCGCCATGCTGGTGCTGTTGCTCGCACCCGAGGCGCTCGTGCATCCGAGTTTCCAGATGTCGTTTGCCGCAACGCTCGGGCTTGTCGTGCTGGCGCAGATCGGAATGCCGCAATGGTTCAGCACGCGCGACGATACGGCCTTCGGCCGCTTCGCCGCATGGGGCGGCCGCGAACTGGTGGTGCTGGCGCTTGCTTCGTTCGTCGCAGGGCTCGCGACCACGCCTTACGCAGCGTTTCACTTCCACCGCATCGCGCCTTACGGCGTCATCGCTAATCTGGTCGCGATGCCGGTGGTGTCGGCGCTGGTGATGCCGGCGGGGCTTCTCGGGATCCTGGCCATTCCATTCGGGTTCGACAGTCTGTTCTGGCACCTGATGGAAATCGGCATCGACTGGATGATCGTGGTGGCGCAATGGGTGGCGGCATTGCCGGGCGCGTTCGGCCGCGTTCACGCTTTTAACATCGGACCGTTGATCGTCATGAGCAGCGGCATCGTCCTGCTCGGTCTGCTGCGCACGCCGCTGCGCTGGCTCGGAGCGGGATTGATCGGTTGCGGCGTGCTATGGGCGGCGGTTGCAACGGAGCCGGACATTTTAATCGCACGCGATGCCTCAAGCGTCGCGGTGCGCGGCCGGGACGGACATCTGCGCATCATGCACACCGCGAAGAATGCCTTTGTTTGGCGTGAGTGGCTAGCGGCCGACGCCGATCATCGTCTTGTCACTGACCCGAGCGTTACGAAGGGTGTCTCATGCGACGAGGCGGGCTGCGTGGTTGAAGGCAGGGAGGGCGATCTCGTTGCGCTGGCACGGCAGCCCGAGGCGCTGGCCGACGATTGTGCGCAGGCGAAAATCCTTGTGACGACGTATCAGACGCCATCCGATTGCGCCGCGCGTGTGTTCTATCGCGACGATCTGCGCGGCCTGGGTGGCGTGGCCTTGAGGAAAACGGCGCAGGGCTACAGCATGACCGCAAGCCAGTCTGCCGAAGTGGACCGGCCATGGTCGCCAGCCATTGCCGTGGCCTCGTTTGGCCAGCGAAGCAGCCGTGTCGGAGGACATGAAGTGTCCCGGCAATCCGTCGATGCGACGCCACCGGAATCGGAGCGCGATGCCACCGATTAGCGGGTTGTCGTCTCAGTATTTCCGGTAAATGCCAACCAGCTTGCCCTGAATGCGGACGCGGTTGGGCGGCAGGATGCGGACTTCATAGGCGGCATTAGCGGGCTCCAGCGCGATCGAGGCGCCACGGCGACGGAAACGCTTCAGGGTGGCTTCTTCCTCGTCGATCAGCGCCACGACGATGTCGCCGGTATCGGCATTCTCGTTGCGCTGGATCAGCGCCATGTCGCCGTCGAGGATGCCGGCTTCCATCATCGAATCGCCGCGCACTTCGAGCGCGTAATGCTCGCCGGAGCCGAGCATGTCCGGCGGTACGCTGATGGTATGGCTCCGGGTCTGCAGGGCCTCGATCGGGGTACCGGCGGCGATGCGGCCCATCACCGGGACGGCGACAGGTTGTTCGCCGCTCTCGTCGAAACTGCCGGGGGCGGGGGTGCGGACCTTGCCGAGGTTGCCTTCGATCACGCTCGGGGTGAAACCGCGCCGTGCACCGCCGCTGGCAGCGGGCTCGGGCAGCTTGATGACTTCGATGGCGCGGGCACGGTTGGCGAGCCTGCGGATGAAGCCGCGCTCCTCCAGCGCCGTGATAAGCCGGTGGATGCCCGATTTCGACCGCAGGTCGAGGGCGTCCTTCATCTCGTCGAAGGAGGGCGGAACGCCGCTTTCCTTCAGCCGCTCGTTGATGAAGCGCAGCAGTTCATATTGTTTGCGTGTCAGCATCCGGCGCAGCCCTCAATTTATCGTCCAGCGGGTCTTCACCCGTTTTCGCGGCTCTTCAAAAGCCCGTCTTCAACACGAGCCTGTCTGTTCACGTCAGGTGCCAGACTCGCTCGAAACAAATCATGAACAGACACTATATGTTCCATACATGTTCTGCAATAGTTAAATTCTTATGAATCCCAAGGCTCGATTTTGAGGAAATCATGCCGGAATGGGCCGGTCAGCGATGCACGGGCGTGGAGGCGGAGTTCGGATGGCTCTCGGGCACGCCCGGTGCTCATGCATGCGACACCGGTCACCTGGCGGCTTCGATATCTTCTAATTCCAATGTGGGGTTGTCCGGTTGAGCGCCTCGGCGCAACCGCCTAATTCTTCGCGCAACGCGACGAGCGTTGAGAGGAGATGTCGATGGCTGATCAGAGCGGATCCGAATCGACGCAGGCTGAGATCGATCATCGTTTGCTGGTGACGTTTTGCCGGACGCTCGATAGCTCGACGTTGCCGCCGATGACGGTGATGCGGATGATGGCGTCCGCGCTCGGCGCGATCTATCGGCAGACCGCGGCATCGCATCATGCGCAGGAATGTCCGTGCGGCATTCCGCTGGCCTCCGATGTCGAGACGCTGCAGGCGGAGATCGAGACCGCCGCGCGTCGCCAGCCCGTTCCCGATCTCACAAACATGCAGATTGCCGGACGGGCATGACTCGTTCGGCTTTCCGCAAATGGTTCTGGGTCCACAAATGGGCCAGCCTGATCTGCACGGCTTTTCTTCTGGTGATCTGCGTCACCGGCCTGCCGCTTATTTTCGGTGAGGAGATCGAGCATTTGCTCGACACCGATCCGCCTTATGCGTCGCTGCCGGCGAATACGCCGAGCGCCAATCTCGACGAGATCGTTGCCAAGAGCCGGCAGATGTATCCGGGTGAGATCATTGTCTCGACATTCATGGACGATGACGAGCCCAAGATCGTCGTCACCATGGCGCCTTCGTGGAAGGCCTTCGAGGCCAACCGCAAGGTCGCGCATTGGATCAAATACGATGCCCGCAGCGCGCAGGTGATCCGGCAGTCGAAGCCGCTGACGCAGGAAAGCCAGACTTTTCTCGGCCTGATGCTCACTTTGCACCGGGACATGTTCGCGGGCCTGCCCGGTGAATTGTTTCTCGGCGCGATGGGTTTTCTGTTCGTGACTGCGATCGTTTCCGGGATCGCTGTCTATGGTCCGTTCATGCGCAAGCTGGATTTCGCCACCGTGCGTGCGGACCGTTCGCCGCGGCTGAAATGGCTCGACCTGCACAACATGATCGGCGTGGTGACGCTGGCATGGGCGCTGGTGGTCGGCATCACCGGCGTCATCAACGAGCTGTCGACGCCGATGTTTCTGCTGTGGCAGAAGACCGACGTGAAGGCGATGCTCGAGCCGTTCAAGGGCCAGACGGTACCGACGACCGCCGAGATGAGTTCGGTGCAGCAGGCGCTGGAGACGGCGCAAGCCGCGGCGCCCGACATGCGCGTCACTAGCGTGGTGTTCCCCGGTTCGCAGTTCGGCTCGCCGTTCCATTATCTGTTGTGGGCGAAGGGCAAGGAGCCTCTGACTTCGCGGCTGTTCAGCCCGGTGATGGTCGATGCCCGCAGCGGCAAGCTGCAGGCGGTGGTCGAGATGCCGTGGTATCTGCGCGCGCTCGAAGTGTCGCGCCCGCTGCATTTCGGCGATTACGGCGGGATGCCGCTGAAGATCATTTGGGCGCTGCTCGATCTCGTCACCATCATCGTGCTTGGCAGCGGGCTTTATCTGTGGCTGTCGCGGCGAACCTCATCGGCGACGGAGGCGGATACGGAACTGATGGAAAGCAATGCCGGCGCGGTGCTCGCCGTTTCGCGTGAGGCGGCGGAGTAAGGATGCGTTTCGGATTGTCCCGGATCTGGCGCTGGCCGGCTGCTCTCGCGGTGCTGATGCCGTTCGGCCTGTTGTCGGCGCTGCTCGGGCAGGGCGGCATCTGGTGGGTGTTGTCGTGGGTCGCGCTGGCGGTGCCGCTGCTGGTGATCGCGGCGGCATGGCAGAAGCGCCGCCGCTCGGTGGTTTCCGAACAGCAGTAAACGTATCGGCGGCTCAGTCCGGCAGCCGGATGATCTCGCAGCGCGCGCCCGCCTGTGCAGCCGGAGCATGCGGTCGCCGGATCAGGAGAACGTTCGCGGCGGAGAGGTTGCCCGTCAGCGAACTGTCCTGATGGCTGACGGCCGTCGCGACGGCGACGCCGTTATCGTTGGTGACGATCCGCGCGCGCATGTATTCCTGGCGATGATCGTTGGCGGGCAGGCCGTGGCCGAGAATCGCAGGCTCGATGCCATGCTCGACATTGGCACGGCCCAACAGTGCGCGGATCAGCGGCACCACGAACAGGAACGCACACACATAGGACGAAGACGGATTGCCGGGCAGGCCGATCACGCGCATCGCGCCTTTGCGGCCGTGCATCATCGGCTTGCCGGGGCGCAGCGCGATCTTCCAGAACTTGATGTCGATGCCTTCGGCTTCGAGCGATGGCTTGACCAGATCGTGCTCGCCGACCGATGCGCCGCCGGTGGTGAGGAGAATGTCGGCACCGAGCGCCTCGGCACGGCGGATGGCGGCACGGGTGTCGTCCATCGTGTCGCGCGCGATGCCGAGGTCGATCGCCTCCGCGCCGCTGTTGCGGACAAGCGCGCGGATGGCATAGGCGTTCGAATAGATGATCTGTCCTGGCCCCGGCTGCGTGCCCGGCATCATCAGTTCGTCGCCGGTGGCGAAGATCGCGACCTTCGGCCTGCGATGCACCGGCAGCGCCGGGTGGTTCATCGAGGCGGCGAGCGACAGGTCGCGGTCGCCAAGCCTTGTGCCGCGCTTCAGCAGCACGTCGCCCTCGCGGAAATCGATGCCGGCCTTGCGGATATGACGCGGCACGGGGGCGGCTTCCGACAAGGTGATGAAATTGTGCTCGCGGACGACATCCTCCTGAATGACGATGGTATCCGCGCCATCGGGTACGACGCCGCCGGTGAAGATGCGGACGGCTTCGCCCTTGCCGACGGACCCGGCGAACGGACGTCCGGCGGCGCTCTCGCCGATCACCTCAAGGCGCGCGCCCTTGAGTGCATCCTCCGTGCGGACGGCGTAGCCATCCATCGCCGACATCGGCGCGGGTGGCTGGGTGCGAAGTGCGGCGATGTCGCGGGCGAGGGTGCGGTGGAGCGCATCGTCCAGCGCGACATCTTCTTCTGGCAGGGCCCGTATGCCGTCGAGGATGGAATTTAGCGCGTCGGCGACCGGCATCAGCGCCATGATGAAGCGTCCGTATTATTTTTCATGCTTATAGATGCCAGACTTGCCGCCGCGCTTTTCGAGAAGGCGGATGCCTTCGATATGAACGCCACGCTCGACGGCCTTGATCATGTCGTAGATGGTGAGGCAGGCGACCGACACCGCGGTGAGGGCTTCCATCTCGACACCGGTCGGCCCCGTGACCTTGACGCTGGCCTCGACGCGGCAGCCGGGCAGCTTGTCGTCGGGCACAATGTCGAGCGTGACTTTGGACAACGCGAGCGGGTGGCACAGCGGAATGAGATCGGAGGTGCGTTTCGCAGCCATGATACCTGCGATGCGCGCGGTGCCGAGCACGTCGCCTTTCTTGGCATTGCCATCGACGATGAGTTTGAGCGTCTCGGCGCTCATCACCACGAAGCCTTCCGCCACCGCAACGCGCTCGGTCGCATCCTTCGCCGACACATCGACCATATGCGCTTCGCCCTTGGCGTCGATATGGGTGAGGGAAGGTTTGCTCATCGCGTCATGATGCCTTCGCAAGCAGGGTGCGGGTGGCCGAGGTGACATCGGCCTGCCGCATCAGGCTTTCGCCGACGAGGAAGGTCGAGATACCCACCTTGGCCAGCCGCGCAATGTCGGCGGGCGTGAAGATGCCGCTCTCGCCGACCATGATGCGGTCCTTCGGCACGGAGGCCGCGAGCGCTTCACTGGTCGCGAGCGTCGTCTCGAAGGTGCGCAGATTGCGGTTGTTGATGCCGAGCAGAGGCGAGCGCAGTTTCAACGCGCGCTCAAGCTCTTCCTGATTATGGACTTCGAGCAGCACGTCCATGCCGAGATCGAGCGCCGCATTCTCGATGTCGCGCGCGGTGGCATCATCCAGCGCCGCCATAATGATGAGGATGCAGTCCGCACCATGCGCGCGCGCCTCCATCACCTGATAGGTGTCGTACATGAAGTCCTTGCGCAGCACCGGCAGCGAGACGGCGGCGCGTGCGGCGACCATGAAATCGAGGTGGCCCTGGAAGGAAGGCGTGTCGGTCAGCACCGAAAGACAGGTCGCGCCGCCCGCCTCATAGGCTTTTGCAAGCGCGGGCGGATCGAAATCGGCGCGGATCAGTCCCTTGGAGGGCGATGCCTTCTTAACCTCGGCGATCAATGCGTAGTCGCCGCGCGCGATCGTGGTCTGGATCGCCTTGGCAAAGCCGCGCGCGGGTGGCGCGCGCCGCGCCGCCGCTTCGACCTCGGCCTGCGGGCGCGCGGCCTTGGCGGCTGCGATTTCCTCGCGCTTGTAGCGTTCGATCTTTTGCAGAATGTCGGACAAGGCTTCGTCTTCCTCAAGCACGGGAAACTGCGACGAGTTGCGCCAGCTTCGCGGCGGCGGCCCCACTGTCGAGCGACTTTGTGCCCAGCGCAACACCTTCCTTAAGGTCTTTCGCCTTGCCCGCGACCACGAGCGTGGCTCCGGCATTGAGCAGGGCAACGTCACGGTAATGGTTCTTCGCGCCTTTGAGCACTGCGTCGAGCGCGGCTGCATTGGCGGTGGCGTCACCGCCGCGCAGGTCGGCGTTCTTGACCGAGGCAAGCCCACCGTCTTCAGGTGAGATTTCAAATGAACGGATCGCGCCATCGGCCAGCTCTGTCACGAAAGTCGGGCCGGTGAGGGTGATCTCATCGAGCCCATCGGAGCCGTGCACGACCCAGGCCGAGGTCGCGCCGAGGTTCTTCAGGACCTGCGCCACCGGCTCGACCCAATGTTTCGCGAACACGCCGATCATCTGCCGCTTGACGCCTGCGGGATTGGCGAGCGGGCCCAGCAGATTGAAGATCGTGCGGGTGCCGAGTTCCACGCGCGTTGGGCCGACATGGCGGATCGCGGGATGATGTGCGGGCGCGAACATGAAGCCGATGCCAGCTTTGGCGATACAGGCGCCGACCTGTTCAGGCGTGAGGTCGATATTGACGCCGAGCGAGCCCAGCACGTCGGCAGCACCTGATTTCGACGACATCGCGCGGTTGCCGTGCTTGGCGACCGGCACGCCTGCACCCGCGACGATGAAGGCCGCACAGGTCGAGACATTGACCGAGCCCGCGCCGTCGCCGCCGGTGCCGACCACGTCCACGGCGTCGGCAGGCGCAGTCACGCGCAGCATCTTCGCGCGCATGGCGGTCACAGCGCCGGTGATCTCGTCCACGGTTTCCCCGCGCACCCGCATCGCCATCAGCGCGCCGCCGATCTGCGAGGGCGTTGCCTGGCCGGACATCAGGTAGTCGAATGCATCCACGGCTTCTTCGCGCGACAGCGATTTGCCGTCCGCGAGCTTTGCGAGGATCGATTTGAAATCGCGCATGGCGAGGCCGGTCACTGGTTGCCGGTCGCGCCGGTTGCGGTTGCGAAAGCGGCCTCGTTCACCTTCACGCCGAGCGTCGTTTCCAGATGGGTGATGTATTGCCCGATCTGCTCGTCGCTCAGGTTCTGCGCGAGGCCTTCCTTCATCTTCTTCGATGCATCCGAATTGAGATCGACCGCCGGCGTGGTGATGTCGGCGACCCGCAGGACCACGACGCCGCTGCTCGCGGGCACGTTCTCCGCCATCGCGGCAGATCCCTTCGCGGTACGGAAGGCCGTATCGACGACGAGATCGGGCAGGCCGTTGACCTTGTCCTCGCGTTTGAACGGCGTGGAGGTCTGTGCCGTCAGCCCTGCGGCCTTCACTTCGGTCGCGAACGAGCCGCCCTTGTTGATCTTTTCGACCATTTCCTTGGCTTTGGCGCGCAAGCGCGTGACGACCTGATCATTGTGCCAGCCGGTGGTGATCTGATCCTTCACCTCATCGAGCGTGCGGTCGCGCGAAGGCGTGATGCCGAGCACGTCGAACCAGACTTCGCCGCCGGGGAAGTTGAGAGGATCGTTGTCGACGCCGACATCGCTGCCGAACGCCGCCGTGATCAGATCGACGCCCTTGGGCAGGGTTGCTTCCTTGCCGTCCGGTGTGCGGCCCGAGCGGTCGACATCGACTGTTGTCGCTTCGAGGCCGCTCTTTTGCGCGGCTTCCGCGATGCTGGCGCCGCCGCTGCGTTCATCCTCGACCGCGTTGCGCATCTTGTCGAAGTCATCGCGCACGCGCCGTTCGGCGATTTCCTTCTTGATGGCGGGGGCAACTTTTTCAAAGGCCTCCGTCGAGCCGGGCTCCACCTTGGTGACCTTGATGAGCACGGTGGCGAGCGAGCCCTTCACCGGCTGGCTGACTTCGTTGAGCGGCAGCGCGAACGCGGCCTTGGCAATGATCGGATCGCCGAGGCTCTTCTCGCTGACGAGGCCGAGATCGATGTCGCCTGAGGTGAGCTTCATCTCCTTGGCGAGATCTTCGAACGACATTCCGCCCGCGATCTTGGCGCGCGCGGCCTTGGCGGCGTCCTCGCTCTGGAAGGCGATCTGCAGCACTTCGCGGCGGTCCGGCTTCATGTAGTCGGTGCGGCGGCTGTCGTAGATTTTGCGGGCGTCCTCGTCGGACACCACGATCTTCTTGGCGAGCGCATCGGGCGAGAGGGTGAGATAGATCACCTTGCGATATTCCGGCGCACGGAACTGGGCTTTGTGGGCCTCGAAATAGGTTTTGAGCGCGTCCTGCGAGGGAGCCTCGATGGTGCCGGCCTGATCGGGGCCGAGCTTGGCGTAATCGATGGTGCGCTGCTCGTTCTGGAAGCGGCTCAACGCCTCGATCTGGGTGTTCGAAGGCTCGGCGCCCGCGGTGATGCTGCCGATCAGTTCACGGCGCAAGGTGAGGCGGCGCTGCTCCGTCAGGTAACGCTGCTCGGTGTAGCCGTAGTCGCGCATCGCCACGGCGAAACGCTGCGGATCGAACTTGCCGTTCGGTCCGGCGAAGGTCGGATCGGTCGAGATGGTGTGGACGATCTCGGCGTCCGACATGCGCAGGCCCATGCGGCGGGCTTCCTCGTCGAGCGCCGTCTCGGCGATGGTCTGTTGCAGCAGCTGGCGGTCGATGCCGAAGGCGCGGCCCTGGTTGGGCGTGAGCGGGCGGCGGATCTGGCGGCTGATCTGCTGCAGCTTGTCGGTGTAGGATTGGCGGAACTGCTCCAGCGGGATGTCGGTGCTGCCCACGGTCGCCAGCGTGGTCTGCGTCGAGCCCTTGAAGATGTCGGCGATGCCCCAGACCGCGAAGCTGACGATGAGGATGCCGAACAGCACACTCATGATCGACTTGCCGAGCCGGTTCGACGTGACGTTGCGTATCCCTCGAAGCATGACACCACATTTGTAGGAGGAAGCGGAACAGACCGGGCCGAAGGCCCTCACCGCATTGTTCCGTCTCGTATAAAACGCCACCCCGGCGGGGGCAACCGGGGCGGTGGCGGTGGCTGGCCCGTGAGTGCTGGATAAGGCGTGGCGGCAGGTGGCGCGGGGGCGGGGCCTCTGCTAGCGAAAAGGGGCACCGATGAAGGGGGAGTGATGCCGGGAACGATCCGACCGTTGATTGCGGGCAACTGGAAAATGAACGGCTTGCAAGGCTCGCTAGCGGAGCTGGAGGCGATCCTGAATTCGGGGGCAGCCGCCAAGGGCAACGCCGACCTGCTGATTTGCCCGCCGGTCACGCTGCTCGCCGCTTTCGCCGCCCGCGCCAGAGGATCGCAACTCGCCATCGGCGGCCAGGATTGCCACCCGGAGGCCTCCGGGGCCCATACCGGCGACATTTCCGCCGAGATGCTGGCGGATGCCGGAGCGAGCGCCGTGATCGTGGGGCATTCCGAGCGCCGGACCGATCATCATGAAACCGACGGCATTGTGCGCGCCAAGGCTCAGGCTGCGTGGCGGGCCGGCCTTCTTGCCATCGTCTGTGTCGGCGAGACCCGTACCGAGCGCGATGCGGGGCGGGCGACGGAGATTGTCGGCGGCCAGTTGGCTGGATCGATCTCGGACGGTGCCACCGCCGCCAATCTGGTGGTGGCCTACGAGCCGGTCTGGGCGATTGGAACCGGCCTGACCCCGACTTCGGAAGATATTGAGCAAATCCATACCTTTATCCGCAAGAACCTGACGGACAGGTTCAAGGCGGAGGGTGCGGGTGTGCGGCTGCTCTATGGCGGGTCGCTCAAACCCGGCAACGCCGCCGAAATCCTGTCGCTGGCCGACGTCAATGGCGGTCTGATCGGTGGCGCCAGCCTGAAGGCGGCCGATTTCCTTGCCATCGCGGCGGCCGTGCCCACATAGGGCGGGACAGGCGCTGCGGGGTGGCGTTCACCGCCCCGATCGTGTACAGACGCGCCAACCTCAACCCCTCAGGCATTGGCGTATCCGGCTGACCGGGCGCGATTGTTTGTGACGGAAAGACATTATGCAGACCGTCGTCATCGTCATTCATCTCATCATTGTCGCCGGCCTGATCGGCGTCGTGCTGCTGCAGCGTTCCGAAGGCGGCGGGCTCGGCATCGGCGGCGGCGGTGGTGGCGGCTTCATGTCGAGCCGGGGCACGACCAACCTCCTGACCCGGACCACGGCGATTCTCGCCGCAGGCTTCTTCATCACCAGTCTGTTCCTGTCCTGGCTGGCCGGCTACGACAACCGGCCGAAGTCGCTCATCAATCCCGCGCCGACGTCGCAATCGGGCTCGCCGGCACCGGAAAAGAACCTTCTGGATTCGCTCAAGCCCGCAGCCCCGGCTGCCCCGCAGGCGCCGCAGTCCAAGTAAGGGTTCGACCTAGTGTGGTGGTTCAGAAGTTCGCTTCATTTTCTCCGCGACTCCTTCAAGCGAACTTCTGAACCTAAACCACACTAGAATCATAGATTGCCAGTGTCCTTTCGAGTCCGAAGTTCGCTCCGGAAGGCGCGGCAAAGCCAGGCGAACTTCGGACTCGGGACACTGGCCCGAACTATCGGTGGACACATCCCCGGCTGTGCTGCCGTCGCGCCTGAGCGATGGCCGCTAACCGGCTGTGTTTGTTTAAAATTCAACGTAACCCACAGGGAATGATTTTTTCCGGGGGGAAGGGCGATTCGTTTTGCGAATCTCGCCCGTGGCGATAAAGGTAGGCTCCCATGGCGCGGTACATTTTCATCACCGGCGGCGTGGTTTCCTCGCTCGGAAAAGGACTTGCATCGGCGGCGCTCGGCGCCGTGCTGCAGTCGCGAGGTTACAAGGTCCGCCTTCGCAAGCTCGATCCCTACCTCAACGTCGATCCCGGCACGATGTCGCCGTATCAGCACGGCGAAGTGTTCGTCACCGACGACGGCGCGGAGACAGACCTCGATCTTGGCCATTATGAGCGGTTCACGGGCCGCCCGGCGTGCAAGGCCGATAACATCACCACCGGCCGCATCTATCAGGAGATTCTCGCCAAGGAGCGCCGCGGCGACTATCTCGGCGCGACCGTGCAGGTGATCCCGCACGTCACCAACGCCATCAAGGATTTCGTCCTCACCGGCAATGACGGTTTCGACTTCGTGCTCTGCGAGGTCGGCGGCACGGTGGGCGACATCGAGGGTCTGCCGTTCTTCGAGGCGATTCGCCAGATCAAGAACGATTTGCCGCGCGGCGAGGTGATCTACATTCACCTGACGCTGCTGCCCTACATTCCGAGCGCGGGCGAACTTAAGACCAAGCCGACGCAGCATTCGGTCAAGGAACTGCGTTCGATCGGCATCCAGCCGGATATTCTTCTGTGCCGCACGGATCGTCCGATCCCGGACGGCGAGCGCCGCAAGCTCGGCCTGTTCTGCAACGTGCGTGAAAGCGCCGTGATCGAGGCACGCGACGTCGACAACATCTACGCGGTGCCGGAGGCTTATCATGCCGCCGGTCTCGACGATGAAGTGCTGGCGGCGTTCGGCATCGAGCCGAAGCAGCCGCCTGCGCTGGCGCCGTGGCACGAGATCAACGAGCGGGTGCGCAACCCCGAAGGCCAGGTGACGATTGCCGTGGTCGGCAAGTACACCGGCATGAAGGATGCCTACAAATCGCTGATGGAGGCGTTGTCGCACGGCGGCATCGCCAACAAGGTGAAGGTCAATCTCGACTGGATCGAGAGCGAAGTGTTCGAGCGCGAGGACCCGGCGCCGTTCCTCGAACACGTCAACGGCATCCTCGTGCCCGGCGGCTTCGGCCAGCGCGGCGCGGAAGGCAAGATCAAGGCGGTGCAGTTCGCGCGCGAGCGCCGCGTGCCGTATTTCGGCATCTGCTTCGGCATGCAGATGGCGGTGATCGAGGCGGCGCGCAATCTCGTTGGCATCGCGGACGCCAACTCCACCGAGTTCGGCGAGACGAAAGAACCGCTGGTCGGCCTGATGACCGAATGGCTGCGCGGCAACGAACTGGAGAAGCGCACAAAGGCGGGTGACCTCGGCGGCACCATGCGGCTCGGCGCCTATCAGGCGGCGCTGCGCAAGGGCAGCCGCGTGTCGCAGGTCTATGGCGGCGCCACCGAGATTTCAGAGCGCCATCGCCACCGCTACGAGGTCAACACCGCCTACAAAGACCGGCTCGAGCAACATGGCCTGCGCTTCTCAGGCATGTCGCCGGATGGCGTGCTGCCGGAGATCGTCGAGTATGAAGATCATCCGTGGTTCATCGGCGTTCAATTCCATCCTGAATTGAAGTCGCGCCCGCTGGACCCGCATCCGCTGTTTTCCTCCTTCATCGAGGCAGCAGCGGCGCAAAGCCGGTTGGTCTGATCGTCGCACAATCCATTGAACAGGCATCGGCGGGCCGGGTAGGCTGCCGCCGAAGCCATTCTGGCGGACGCGATCGGGCCGATGAAGATTCCCACAATCAAACCTCCGTCCCGCGATGAACCGGCGCGGCCATGGGGTGAGGCTCGCGGGGCAGAACCGAAGGCGCCGGCCAGTCCGCCGCCGAAGCGGCGTATGCGCTGGCTTGGCCGCAGTTCGCTGTCATCGCTCCTGTTCGCGGTTCTCATCTTTGGTTTGTGGGGCGGGCGCGCCTGGCAGGATTTGTCCCAGCCGTCGGCGTGGGCTTACTGGAAGGACCGGTATTTTGCGCCGACGCTGACCTCATCGGTTACTCATATCGAGGCGAACGGACGCTCGCATCGCGCGCTGGCCGTCTCGGGCGAGATCGGCGCGGCCGCCGCGATCTGGTTTCGCGAACAACTGGACGCGGCCAAACTGAGTGAAGGCGACTTCGTCGTGCTGTCGTCGCCGGGCGGACAACTCGATCAGGCCCTCATCATGGGCGATGTCATTCGTTCGCGCGGGCTGACCACCATGGTCGCCAAAACCGATGCTCAAGGCCGCCTGCGCTCGTCTTATTGCGCCAGTGCCTGTGTGCTCATCTTTGCCGGTGGCAAAATGCGCGAAGCCTTTCCCGGATCGGCGCTCGGGGTTCACCAGTTCACGACCGAGTTGCCGAAAGACGCGGACTTCCGCCGCGACATTGTGGCCGACACCCAGAAGACTACGGGCATCATCCTTGCCTACATGACGCGGATGGGTGTCTCGCCGTCGATCCTGCAGGCGATGTCGGCGACGAAGAGTATCCGCTGGCTCAGTGAAAAAGAGACATTCGACCTCAAGCTGGCGACGGATCGCTTTACCGGCTGATGGTTCGTCCCGAGGTGAACGAATGGCGGAGAGAAATCCATCGTACGGGGCAAAGACAGGAACCCGCCGGGGCGCTATAAACCCGCCATCGAAATCCGGGGTTTGCCATGTCGAAGATTTATGAGTTGCGCGTCTATACCTGCCTGCCGGGCCGCCTGCCGGCACTGTCGAAGCGTTTCGAAACCAAGACGCTGAAGATCTGGGAGAAGCACGGCATCAAGCAGGCCGGGTTCTTCACCACGGTGGTCGGTGAGTCCAACCAGACCCTGACCTATCTGCTCGAATGGGATTCGCTCGCCGAGCGCGAGACGAAGTGGAATGCGTTCCAGGCTGACCCCGAGTGGATCAGGGAGCGCGCCGAGACCGAGAAGGACGGACAGATCGTTGCGAACATCGCAAGCTCCTTCCTCGCGCCGACCTCATATTCCTCGGTGAAGTGAACGATCGTCCCGTCATGCCGACGCAGACATGGTCGAGGCCGCGCGGCCTCGACCATGTGGTGCACGCCGTCCGCGATCTCGATGCGGTGGGGGATTTTTATGCGCGCGCGGGCTTTCAGGTCGGTGGCCGCAATCGCCATCCGTGGGGCACGCATAACCGCATCGTCCAGTTGCCCGGCTTCTTCATCGAACTGCTCGAAGTCGCGGAGCCGGACAAGATTGTGCCTTTTGCGCCGGGGCAGTTTTCGTTCGGCGCCTTCCAGCGCGATTTTTTGAAAACGAATGAAGGTTTGAGCATGGTGCTGCTGGCGAGCACCGGTGCACGCGCCGATGCAAAACTGTTCGATGAAGCGGGCATCGGCGGCTTTGAAGTGTTCGATTTCGAGCGCGAGGGTGCAGGACTGGACGGCAAGCCGATCAAGCTCGCGTTCTCGCTGGCGTTCGCGCGCGATGAGTTGTCGCCGCATGCGGGCTTTGCGGTCTGCCAGCATCATTATCCGCAGAATTTCTGGAATCCGGCACGGCAGGTTCACGAGAACGGAACAGTTGGCATTGGCGGCGTGGTGATGGTCGCAGACAATCCCGCCGATCACCACATCTTTCTGTCCGCCTTCACCGGCGTGCGGCTGCTGCATTCCAATTCCATCGGTGTGAAATCGGTGACGCCGCACGGCGACATCGATCTCATGGAAGCGCCGAGCTTTCGCGATCAGTTCGGCGTGGCGAAAACGACGGTGGGCGAGGGCGCGGAGTTGTCCGGCCTGCGCCTTGAGGTGCGTGATCTGGATCGTCTCGAAGCGCAGTTGCGCGCAGGCGGCGTCGCGCATCACCGCCGGGTGGGGCGTTTGGTGGTCGCGCCCGAGGCGGCCTTCGGCGCGACGCTTATTTTCGGGCAGCCGCAGAAGGCTTAACGGCTCCAGGGCGTCAGATCGCCTTGATCTTGACCCGTGGTCCCGGCAAAAGGGGGCCTCAACGCGGAGCGCCCCCTTTGGTTTCAGCCTCGAAAACCGTATCCGTCGGCAATGTCACCTTCGGCAACGATCTGCCGCTGTCGGTGATTGCCGGGCCGTGCCAGCTGGAGAGCCGCGCGCATGCGCTTGAGGTCGCGACTGCGTTGAAGGAAATCGCAGCAAGGCTGAAAATCGGCCTCGTCTACAAAACCTCCTTCGACAAGGCGAACCGCACCAGTGCGTCGGCCGAGCGCGGCATCGGGCTTGCGAAAGCACTCCCCATATTTGCTGAAATTCGCGAAACGCTCGGCCTGCCGGTGCTGACCGATGTGCATGACGCCGCGCAATGCGCCGAGGTCGCGCAGGCGGTGGACGTGCTGCAAATTCCCGCGTTCCTGTGCCGCCAGACCGATCTGCTGCTGGCGGCGGCTGCGACCGGCAAGGTCGTCAACGTCAAGAAGGGCCAGTTCCTCGCACCTTGGGACATGAAGAATGTCGTCGCCAAAATCACCAGCGGCGGCAACGCCAATGTGCTGGTGACCGAGCGCGGTGCATCGTTTGGCTACAACACGCTGGTGAGCGACATGCGCGCGCTGCCGATCCTCGCGCGCACCACAGGCGCGCCGGTGATCTTCGATGCGACCCATTCGGTGCAGCAGCCGGGCGGGCAAGGCACGTCATCCGGTGGCGAGCGTGAGTTCGTTCCGGTGCTGGCGCGCGCGGCGGTGGCTGTCGGCGTCGCGGGCGTGTTCATCGAGACGCATCCCGATCCCGACCACGCGCCGTCCGATGGGCCGAACATGGTGCCGCTCAAGGACTTCGAGGGGCTTCTTAAGACCCTGATGGCGTTCGATCAGGTGGCCAAGGCTGGCCACTGAGAGAGCCTTAACGTTGCGCTAACCATACGTGCTCCACGATCTTCCAAACAATTTGGGAGATCGCGATGCGGTCCGGATTGCTGGGTTTGGCCGCCCTCGCGGCACTTGCTTCCCCCGCATCTGCTCTTGCGGCAGAGCAAGGCTTCTTTGCAGGACTGGATGCATCCACAGGAGCAGCATTCGGATCATCCAAAACCACCAATGGCGGGGCGCCTTTCGCAGGCGGCGGTGTCGTCGATAGTGTGAAGTTCGGAACGACCTGGGGAGGCGGCGGCCATGTCGGCTACCAATTCGATCCCGCCATGTCGGCTTTCATCAGCTACCAATCCATCTGGGGCGATGTTCGCTGGAATACGACTTATCCGTTGGTCGGCGCCTCGTCGAAGTTCGACGGCATGGCAATCAGCAATGTCATTCTGGGTAATGTTGCCTATGAATTTCCGCTGTCCGATGTGACGACACTCAAGACAACCGCAGGGCTGGGCGTGGCATTCAACACGCTGTCCAATGTGACCGAAACGGACAGACCGACAGGAGTGTTCCTCTCCGATCTGGAAAGCCACACCAGGATTAGTCCTGCTGCACAGGTCGGGCTCGGCCTTCGGCATAAAATCGCGCCGAACACTGTGGTGGGTCTCGATGGTTTGGTCGCCTACACTGGTAGCTTTGAAACAGGCGATACAAGAAGCGGCAATCTGGGCGTCACCGGCATCAATCCCTACAGGATCGACGATGTCTGGCGCGCAAGTATCAGTGCTTCGATAAAAGCCAGCTTCTGACCTCGATAGCGAATGTTCGTCAGCCGCGCCCTCTGTACGGGGGTACGCCTTGTTCGGGCACCCAGATATTCTTCGGCAGCTTGCCGGTTTGCCAGAACACGTCGATCGGGATGCCGCCGCGCGGATACCAGTAGCCGCCGATGCGCAGCCATTTCGGCTTGATCTCGCGCACGAGGCGCTTGCCGATCTCAACCGTGCAGTCCTCGTGGAACGCGCCGTGGTTGCGGAAGCTCGCGAGGTAGAGTTTCAGCGCCTTCGATTCCACCAACCAGTCGCCCGGCACGTAATCAATCACAAGATGCGCGAAGTCGGGCTGGCCGGTGATCGGGCACAGTGAGGTGAATTCGGGTGCTGCGAAGCGCACCAGATAGCCGGTGCCGCGATGCGGATTCGGAACACGATCCAATTTCGCCTTATCCGGGGATGCAGGCGGGGCCACCGGCCGTCCGAGTTGGAGCGACGCTTTTGCGTTCAATTTGCGTGGCTTTCGTGACATTTACTTTCTCCGTTGCGGCTCTGATAGCGAAATTGAAGCCGCCCGTCACCGCCTATGCGCCCATGCGGCTTTTCCCGCCGGAATCCTTGCTGTAGAAGGCAGCCATCCTGTTTCCCACCCCAATCCCAAAGAGGCGCTCATGACTGCCATCGTCGATATTATTGGCCGCGAAATCCTGGACAGCCGTGGCAATCCGACGGTCGAGGTCGATGTGGTGCTGGAAGATGGCGCGATGGGCCGCGCCGCCGTGCCGTCGGGTGCTTCGACCGGCGCTCATGAGGCGGTGGAACTGCGCGACGGCGACAAGGGTCGTTATGGCGGCAAGGGCGTGGAGAAGGCGGTCGAGGCCGTCAACGGCGAAATTTTCGACGCCATCGGCGGCATGGATGCCGAGCAGCAGGTGCAGATCGACAATACGATGATCGCGCTCGACGGCACGCCGAACAAGAAGCGCCTTGGCGCCAACGCCATTCTCGGCGTCTCGCTGGCGGTCGCGAAGGCGTCGGCGGAATCGCTGGGTATGCCGCTGTATCGTTATGTCGGCGGCACCTCGGCGCGGACCTTGCCTGTGCCGATGATGAACATTGTCAACGGCGGCGTGCATGCCGACAACCCGATCGATTTTCAGGAAATCATGGTGATGCCGGTGGGTGCCGCGAGCTTCGCGGAAGCCCTGCGCTGCGGCGCGGAGATTTTCCATACGCTGCGTGGCGAACTGAAGAAGGCCGGCCACAACACCAATGTCGGCGACGAGGGCGGTTTCGCGCCGAACCTGCCGTCGGCCGATGCCGCGCTCGACTTCGTCATGAGCGCGATCGGCAAGGCCGGTTACAAGGCGGGCAGCGATGTGATGCTGGCGCTGGACTGTGCCTCGACCGAGTTCTTCAAGGACGGCAAGTATGTCTATGAGGGCGAGAAGAAGACCCGCTCGCGCTCCGAGCAGGCCAAGTATCTGCAGGACCTGACCAGCCGTTATCCGATCGTCTCGATCGAGGACGGCATGGCGGAAGACGACATGGACGGCTGGAAGGAACTGACAGACCTGATCGGCGGCAAGGTCCAGCTTGTCGGCGACGATCTGTTCGTCACCAACGTCACGCGGCTCGCCGATGGCATCAAGAACGGCCTCGGCAACTCGATCCTCGTCAAGGTCAACCAGATCGGGACGCTGACCGAAACGCTCGCCGCTGTCGAACTGGCGCACAAGTCGGCCTACACCGCAGTGATGTCGCACCGCTCCGGCGAGACGGAAGACTCCACCATTGCCGATCTCGCGGTCGCCACCAATTGCGGGCAGATCAAGACCGGCTCGCTGGCACGCTCCGACCGTACCGCGAAGTATAACCAGCTTCTGCGCATCGAGCAGCAGCTCGACAACCAGGCGGTTTACGCAGGCCGCGCAGCACTTAAGGCGCTGGCGTAAGTTTTTAACGCACTGGCCTGATTTATCTGATGCAAAGCCCGGTCAACATGGCCGGGCTTTTGCGTTGATTACTTCACCAGCCCGCGCCGGCAGTCATGAATGAATTTGTTCATACCCGAGTTCGCGGTGCCGTGCTGGCCCTGGCTTCTGTCGAAACCGCGCGAAATTGCCAGATCGATGCACTCCTGCTTTGGGCGAAGCGGCTTTTTCTCTGCATAGGCGACCGAGGATCCAAGAACGAACAACGCAACCACGGCGGAAAGAGCTTTCATGTCGCAATCTCTTGGCAGGCCGGAAGGCTGGCGCGCCTATCCAAGCTCCGCGCGACCTTGCCGGTAATTTCATGCACTTGCATCTTTCGTTGGGTGCACTAATCTGCGCGCTCAGTTGCTTTATTGCCCCAAAGGACGTGCGCATGCCCCATCAAGTTCTGGTCATCGTCGGAAGCCTCCGCAAGGAATCCTTCAGCCTCAAGATTGCCAATGCCCTGGCGAAGACGGCTCCGGCTTCGCTGAAGCTGAACGTGGCGACCTTGCATGGCCTGTCGTTCTTCAATCAGGACCTTGAAGCCAATCCGCCTGCGGACTGGCTGGCGTTCCGCGACAAGATCAAGGCGTCGGATGCGGTGATCTTCGTCACGCCGGAATACAACCGCTCGATTTCCGGCGTGCTCCGTAATGCCATCGACGTCGCGTCGCGCCCTTCAGGGCAGAGCGCGTTTCGCGGCAAGCCTGTCGGCATCATCGGCAATTCGCCGGGGCCGCTCGGCGGCGTCAGCGCGGCGATGGAGTTGAAACGCTCGCTGCCGGGCATCACCGGGCCGATCCTCGGCCAGCCGGAAATCTACCTCACCCATGTCGGGAACTCGTTCAACGAGCAGGGCGAGGTGACGAGCGAGAGCTTCGGCAAGGTGCTGCACCAGTATGGCGAGGCCTTCGCGGCATTCGTTGAACAGCAAAAGAAAGCGATGGCGTAAGCCGTTAGCGCGGCATTAACCCTGCAAGGGCATCGTGCGCCGATGGTCTCTCGCGCACGATTCAAGGCGATCCTGACCGGCCTCGCGCTCTATGCGATCGCGGCCGGCTTCATCACCTATTTCGGCGTCAACGCCTACACCGGCCGCTATGGCCTCAATGCCCGCGCCCAGTTGGAGAAGGAAGCCGTCACGCTGACGGCGGAGCTGGCCCAGCTCAAGGCGAAGCGCGCCGACGAAGAAAAGCATGTCGCGCTGCTGCGTTCCGATCGCGTCGATCCGGACATGCTCGACGAAGAGGCGCGCTACCAGCTGGGTTACGCAAACCCGCGCGATCTTGTTCGCCTGCTCAAGCAGTGAGCTTGGAATATCGTACGCCACGCGCGGCGCGGTACCGGACAGAGAAGAATCTTCTCCCGCATTGAGACGGTGTTGACCCGCTCGATGGTTCGCTTCGGCGCGTTCTGTGCTCGTCCGTCTGTGCATAAAAGGAATGCAGAATTCATTCGCCGATGCGGCGATGTCGCGGGATGGCAAAACAAACAACACAAATTTCAAAATCGCGTGCGGGCGATGCCATAAATTTCGCGTCGCTGCGCTGCAAAATGTTTTGTAATCATGCGACGTTACGCGATCCTTCCACGCCGATCAGAGTTGGAGTAGAGAGGATTCATCGCCTCTCTTATCCGGACATCTCATGCCATCTGGAAAACCTTCGGCAGCCGCGACCAAACCCACGTCGGCCGGCGCGACCAAACTGGAATTCACCAAGGAGCAGGAGCTTACCGCGCTGCGCGACATGCTCCTCATCCGCCGCTTCGAAGAAAAGGCGGGACAGCTTTACGGCATGGGCGCGATCGGCGGCTTCTGCCATCTCTACATCGGGCAGGAAGCGGTCGTCACCGGCATCCAGATGGTGCTGAAGGAAGGCGACCAGATCATCACCGGCTATCGCGATCACGGCCACATGCTGGCGACCGGCATGGACCCGAAGGGCGTGATGGCTGAACTGACCGGACGCCGCCACGGCTATTCCAAGGGCAAGGGCGGCTCCATGCACATGTTCAGCAAGGAGAAGCACTTCTACGGCGGCCACGGCATCGTCGGCGCGCAGGTGCCGCTCGGCACCGGACTGGCCTTCGCCAACCGCTACCGCAACAACGGCAATATCAGCGTCGCGTATTTCGGCGACGGCGCAGCCAACCAGGGCCAGGTCTATGAAAGCTTCAACATGGCCGAGCTGTGGAAGCTGCCGATCATCTACGTCATCGAGAACAACCGCTATGCGATGGGCACCTCGGTGACCCGCTCTTCCGCGCAGACCGACTTCTCCAAGCGCGGCCTTGCCTTCAACATTCCCGGCGAACAGGTCGACGGCATGGACGTGCGTGCGGTGAAGGCGGCGGCCGAGCGCGCCGCGGCCTGGTGCCGCGAAGGCAAGGGGCCTTACATCCTCGAAATGCAGACCTACCGTTATCGCGGTCACTCGATGTCCGATCCCGCGAAGTACCGGACGCGCGAGGAGGTCGAGAAGGTCCGTCACGATCAGGACCCGATCGAGCAGGTGCGCAAGCGGCTACTCGAGGCCAAGGTCGACGAAGCGGAGTTGAAGAAGATCGACGCGGAAGTGCGTGAGATCGTCAACGAGGCCGCCGATTTCGCCCAGCACGATCCTGAGCCGGACGTGTCCGAACTCTACACCGACATTTACCGTTAAGCGCGAGCAACCGACCATGCCGATCCAAGTATTGATGCCCGCGCTCTCGCCCACGATGGAGAAGGGCAACCTCGCCAAGTGGCTGAAGAAGGAAGGCGACACCATCAAGTCCGGTGACGTCATCGCCGAGATCGAGACCGACAAGGCGACGATGGAAGTCGAGGCGACCGACGAAGGCACGCTCGGCAAAATCCTGGTGCCGGAAGGCACCGCCGATGTTGCCGTCAACACGCCGATCGCCACCATTCTGGCCGATGGCGAAAGCTCCGCCGATCTCGGCAAGGCGCCTGCCGCGCCGGCACCCGCACCGAAGGCGGACGCAGCTCCGGCTGCAGCACCTGCACCGGCTGCGCCGAAAGCAGATGCGGCTCCTGCTGCGCCGGCCAGTCACGCAGCACCCGATCCCGACATTCCGGCCGGCACCGAGATGGTGACGATGACGGTGCGCGATGCGTTGCGCGACGCCATCGCCGAGGAAATGCGCCGCGATGAAGACGTCTTCATCATGGGTGAGGAGGTCGCCGAATATCAGGGCGCCTACAAGATCACGCAGGGCATCCTGCAGGAATTCTCCGCGCGGCGCGTGATCGACACACCGATCACCGAGCATGGCTTCGCAGGCGTCGGCGTTGGCGCGGCGATGGCGGGCCTCAAGCCGATTGTCGAATTCATGACCTTCAACTTCGCCATGCAGGCGATGGACCAGATCATCAACTCGGCCGCGAAGACGCTCTATATGTCAGGCGGCCAGATGGGCTGTTCGATCGTGTTCCGCGGCCCGAACGGTTCGGCGGCGCGCGTCGCCGCGCAGCACAGCCAGGATTATGCGGCGTGGTACTCGCAGGTTCCCGGCCTCAAGGTGGTCGCGCCTTACACGGCGGCGGACGCCAAGGGCCTTTTGAAGGCTGCGATCCGCGATCCCAACCCGGTGATCTTCCTCGAGCACGAAATTCTCTACGGCCACAGCTTCGAGGTTCCGAAGCTCGATGACTACGTGCTGCCGATCGGCAAGGCGCGCATCGCGCGTGTTGGTCAGCATGTCACGCTGATCGCATGGTCGCATGCGATGACGTGGACGCTGAAGGCTGCGGAAGAGTTGGCCAAGGAAGGTATCGAGGCCGAGGTCATCGACCTGCGCACCATCCGTCCGATGGATACCGAGACGCTGATCGCCTCGGTGCAGAAGACCGGGCGTGCCGTCGTGGTCGAGGAAGGCTGGCAGCAGTCCGGCGTCGGCTCCGAGATCGCCGCGCGGTTGATGGAGCATGCGTTCGATTATCTCGATGCGCCGGTCGCGCGCGTGTCGGGCAAGGACGTGCCGATGCCTTACGCCGCCAATCTCGAAAAGCTCGCATTGCCGACGGTGGAGGAAGTTGTCGCCGCCGCCAAGGCTGTCTCATACCGCTAAGGGCAGGGTCCGGTTATGCCGATCAACATTCTGATGCCTGCCCTGTCTCCGACGATGGAAAAGGGCAACCTCGCCAAGTGGCTCAAGAAAGAGGGCGACAAGGTTTCGTCCGGCGATGTGATCGCCGAGATCGAGACCGACAAGGCGACGATGGAAGTCGAAGCGGTGGACGAGGGCACCATCGCGAAAATCCTGGTGCCGGAAGGCACCGCCGATGTTCCGGTCAATCAGGTGATCGCGGTCCTCGCCGGTGACGGCGAGGACGTGAAGGCCGCCGCAAGCAGCGGTGGCGCGTCCGCCCCGCCGCCGAAGGCTGCGGAAGCACCGAAGCCTGCCGCTGCTCCGGCTCCTGCACCTGCCGCGAAGCCAACGGTATCCGCAGCTCCAACTCCCGCGCCGCAGCCTGCGTCAGCCGCGTCTGCGCCTACTCAGAATGGCGCGCGCACCTTCGCGTCGCCGCTCGCCAAGCGTCTTGCGAAAGAAGCCGGCATCGATCTGTCGCGCGTCAACGGCACCGGCCCGCATGGCCGCGTCGTCGCCCGCGATATCGACGAGGCAAAGTCCGGCAAAGCATTGAAGCCTGCCGCCGCCGGTGGCGGTGCCGCGCCGTCGTTCACGCCGGGTCCGAGCGACGCGCAGATCATGGCGCTGTTCAACAAGGACAATTACGAGGCAATCCCGCACGACCAGATGCGCAAGGTGATCGCGCAGCGTCTGTCAGCATCCGACCGCGACGTGCCGCAATACTACCTCACCTGTGATTGCGACATCGGCAAGCTCGTCGCGGCGCGCGAAGAGATCAACGGCCTCGCACCGAAGGACAAGGACGGCAAGCCCGCCTACAAGCTCTCGGTCAACGATTTCGTCATTAAGGCGCTGGCGATGGCACTGCAGCGCGTGCCTGACGCCAATGTGACGTGGACCGATGAGGCGATGCTGCGCCATAAGGTGTCGGACGTGTCGGTGGCGGTGTCGATCCCGACGGGACTGATCACGCCGATCATCCGCAGCGCGCATGCAAAGTCGGTGGCGGCGATTTCCAACGAGATGAAGGATCTCGCCGCGCGTGCCAAGGCGCGCAAGCTCAAGCCCGAGGAGTATCAGGGCGCGAGTACGGCGGTATCGAACCTCGGCATGTACGGCATGAAGCAATTCACCGCCGTCATCAACCCGCCGCAGTCGACCATTCTCGCGGTCGGCATGAGCGAGCAGCGGCCGGTGGTGCGCGATGGCAAGATCGAGATTGCGACCATCATGACGGTGACGCTGACCTGCGATCATCGCGCGATGGATGGCGCGCTCGGCGCTCAGCTTCTCAGCGCGTTCCGTCTGCTGATCGAAAACCCGGTCATGATGGTGGTGTGAGGCGGCAGCCTCGCACCTTGAGATGTTCATGAAGTTTTTCAGCACGATCATCGCTGCTTCCGTCGCTTCCGCACTCCTCGGGGGCGTGGCGACGGTGGCGTTGTCATCGTTGGCGGCCTGCTTGCAGGGTGCATGCGCTTTGAGCGGTACGCAGCAGCTTACGCTGATGCCGTTTTATGCGGCCCTCGGCGCCGTGGTGTTTGCTGTTGCCGCGACACGGAAACAATGGCGCGAGGCGATGTTCTACGCCGTGCGTTTGCTGCTGCTGATTCCGATCGTGCTCATCATCGTTGGTTTTGCGGCGGGCGCCTCGCCCCGCGCCCATGCGAAATTCGAGTTCGGTAACGCATTGTTGCTTTCGATTCCGTTCTGGATCGTAATTGTCTCGCAATGGTGGATAGTGCGGCGCGCGCTCGTCTTGCGCGAGGCAGCACGTTCGTAACGGGTATCTTATCGAAAAGGTGAGGTCGGCAATGTTGCGGAACGGTCGTTGGCTGCTGGCAGCCATTTTTGCTTTGTCATTCACCGCTGCGCATGCGGAGGTGAAGCCGAAGGTCGACAAGCTCGATGAAGCCCCAAAGGTGGTGCTCTACATCGGCAATAGCTTCTTCTATTACAACAACAGCCTGCACAATCATGTGCTGAAGCTCGCGAACGCCGCCGATCCGGCGGCGCATTACAAGGCGACGTCGGCAACCATCAGCGGCTCGGGACTGAACTGGCATGACGTGGAGTCGCTGTTCGCGACCGACGGCATGGCGTCCTATTCGTTCGCACCGGGCAACAAGGTGGTGATGAACACCCGCAACAAGAAGTTCGACGCGGCCATCATGATGGATTGCAGCCAGTGCCCGGTGCATCCGCAACTGAAATCCCTGTTCGCCGAGACGGCGGCGAAGGATGCCGAGATCGTGCGCAAGCACGGCGCGGACCCGGTGCTGTTCATGTCGTGGGCCTATGCCGACAAGCCGGAGATGACCGAACAACTCGCGGAGGCGTACACCGCCGCGGGCAATGCCAGCAACATGCTGGTGATCCCGGCGGGCCTTGCTTTCGCGCGCGCCAAGAAGGAGCAGCCCGATCTCGTCCTCAATGTCGAGGACAAGCGGCATCCGACGCTCGCGGGCACCTATCTTGCGGCCTGCACCGTGCTGGCATCGGTCTACAAGCGGTCGCCGGTCGGCAATCCGTATCACGCGGGCCTCGACGACAAGACCGCCGCCTTCCTGCAGAATGTCGCGTGGGAGACGGTGCAGGATTATTACAGGAAGTAGGGCGCTTCTTGCGCCATCGCATATTCTTCTCAATGATACGCCTTGTGGCGAACGGAGCGTTTTATGGCTGATACCTCATTCGACGTCGTTGTGATCGGCTCCGGCCCCGGCGGCTACGTCACCGCCATTCGCGCTGCCCAACTCGGCTTCAAGACTGCGATCGTCGAGAAGGCCTATCTCGGCGGCATCTGCAACAACTGGGGCTGCATTCCGACCAAGGCGCTCCTGCGCTCGGCGGAAATTTTTCACTACATGAAGCACGCCAAGGATTACGGCCTGTCGGCGGACAACGTCTCGTTCGACCCCAAGGCAGTGATCGCGCGCTCGCGCGCTGTGGTGAAGCGCCTCAATGGCGGCGTCGAATTCCTGATGAACAAGAACAAGATCACGATCATCTGGGGCAACGCGACGCTGGAGGGCGGCGGCAAGTTCTCGGTGAAGAAGACCGATGCGCCGGCGCCGAAGGGCGCGCTCGGCGAGGGCACTTACACGGCCAAGCACATCATCGTCGCGACCGGCGCGCGTCCGCGCGTGCTGCCGGGGCTCGAAGGCGACAAGAAACTGGTCTGGACCTATTTCGAGGCGATGAACCCCGACAAGATGCCGAAGTCGTTGCTGGTGGTCGGCTCAGGCGCCATCGGCATCGAATTCGCCTCGTTCTATCGCACGCTCGGCGCCGAAGTGACGGTGGTCGAGGTGCTGCCGCAGATCATGCCGGTGGAGGATGCCGAGATCGCGGGCTTCGCGCGCAAGCAGTTCGAAAAGCAGGGCATCAAGATTCTCACCGGCGCGAAGGTGACCAAGCTCGACAAGGGCGCTGACAATGTCACGGCGACCATCGACGACGGCAAAGGCGGCACGCAAAAAGTCACCGTGGACCGTGTGATCTCGGCCGTCGGTGTGGTCGGCAATATCGAAGGCTTCGGGCTCGAGAAGCTCGGGGTGAAGACCGACCGCGGCTGCATCGTGATCGACGGCTACGGCAAGACCAACGTGCCGGGCATCTATGCCATCGGTGACGTCGCCGGTCCGCCGATGCTGGCGCATAAGGCCGAGCATGAAGGCATCATCTGCGTCGAAGCGATCAAGGGCCTGCATCCGCATCCGATGGACAAGCTGATGATCCCGGGCTGCACCTACTGTCATCCGCAGGTGGCGTCTGTGGGCTTAACCGAGGCCAAGGCGAAGGAAGCAGGCAAGGGCATCCGCGTCGGCCGCTTCCCGTTCGTCGGCAACGGCAAGGCGATCGCGCAGGGTGAAGACCAGGGCATGGTCAAGGTGGTCTTCGACAAGAAGACCGGCCAGCTTCTTGGCGCACACATGGTCGGATCGGAAGTCACCGAACTGATCCAGGGCTTCGTGGTGGCGATGAATCTGGAAACCACCGAGGAAGAACTCTTCCACACCATCTTCCCGCACCCGACCATCTCGGAGACGATGAAGGAAGCGGTGCTCGACGCCTATGGCCGCGTGCTGAACATGTGATTGGGGCGTCCTCGGAGGAGAATGCTCGCCCCGGCGGCGCGCCGGAACGGCCTGGGTCCGGGAACGGTTCTGGCCGCATTCTGGCCCGGTTTTGGCCGCCTCATTTTGCCGCCGAAAATGGCCGTGCGCCGCAGACCGGGCTTCGCTGTCCGCTGCACCGCACACGAGCGGGGTGACTTGCGCGCAACGGATGTTGCGAAGCCGCCACAGTTTTTGAACATTTAACCCTCGTCGTAGTAACCCCTTGCGCGCGCCGCGATTTGGCCACACGGCTCCATGAAATCGTGTTCATGTAGCGTGGATGCATTTAGTCCGCCGCGTGACGATTGCGAAAGCCCCCTGTTTTTAGGGATTTTGAGCGAAAGGGCTGCCGCGGCGAAGGTTTTGAGATGGACGCGAAGACCAACATCAAGGCGAGACTGCCGAGCCGTCATGTGACGGAAGGTCCGGCCCGCGCGCCGCATCGCTCCTACCTCTACGCCATGGGCCTCACCACCGAGCAGATTCACCAGCCGTTCGTCGGTGTGGCGTCCTGCTGGAACGAGGCCGCACCCTGCAATATTTCGCTGATGCGCCAGGCCCAGGCCGTGAAGAAGGGCGTCGCCTCCGCCGGCGGCACCCCGCGCGAGTTCTGCACCATCACCGTCACCGACGGCATCGCCATGGGCCACGAGGGCATGCGCTCCTCGCTGCCGTCCCGCGAGGTGATCGCCGATTCCGTCGAACTCACCATCCGCGGCCATTCCTACGATGCGCTGGTTGGCCTTGCGGGCTGCGACAAGTCCTTGCCCGGCATGATGATGGCAATGTGCCGCCTCAACGTGCCGTCGATCTTCATCTATGGCGGCTCGATCCTGCCCGGCAACTTCCGCGGCCAGCAGGTCACCGTGCAGGATATGTTCGAGGCTGTCGGCAAGCATTCGGTCGGCCAGATGTCGGACGCCGATCTCGACGAAATCGAGCGCGTGGCATGCCCCTCGGCGGGTGCCTGCGGTGCGCAGTTCACCGCCAACACCATGGCGACCGTTTCCGAGGCGATCGGCCTCGCGCTGCCGTATTCGGCCGGCGCGCCCGCGCCCTATGAAATCCGTGACTCCTTCTGCGCCGCCGCTGGCGAGAAGATCATGGAACTGATCGCCAAAAACATCCGTCCGCGCGACATCGTCACCCGCAAGGCGCTGGAAAATGCCGCCGCCGTGGTGGCCGCCTCTGGCGGATCGACCAACGCAGCACTTCATCTGCCCGCTATCGCCCACGAGTGCGGCATCGAATTCGACCTGTTCGATGTGGCCGAAATCTTCAAAAAGACACCATATGTCGCGGATTTGAAGCCGGGTGGCCGTTATGTGGCCAAAGACATGTTCGAAGCTGGCGGCATCCCGCTGCTGATGAAAACGCTTCTGGATCACGGCTTCCTGCACGGTGACTGCCTGACGGTCACCGGGCGGACGATGGCCGAAAATCTGGCCAACGTGAAATGGAATCCGCATCAGGATGTGGTGCGCCCCGCCGACAAGCCGATCACGGTGACCGGCGGCGTCGTGGGCATGAAGGGCAACCTCGCTCCCGATGGTGCGATCGTGAAAGTGGCTGGAATGTCCGTCCTGAAATTCACCGGCCCGGCGCGTGTTTTCGATTGCGAAGAGGATGCGTTTGAGGCCGTGGACAAGCGGACCTACAAGGAAGGCGAAGTTATCGTCATTCGTTATGAGGGCCCCAAGGGCGGCCCCGGCATGCGCGAGATGCTGGCCACCACGGCGGCGCTGTACGGGCAGGGCATGGGCGCCAAGGTTGCGCTCATCACCGATGGCCGTTTCTCCGGCGCCACGCGTGGCTTCTGTGTCGGTCATGTCGGCCCTGAGGCTGCGGTCGGCGGCCCGATCGGCCTGATACGAAATGGTGATCTCATCGAACTTGATGCCGAGGCCGGCACACTCAATGTGAAATTGAGCGACGCCGAACTGGCCGAACGGCGGAAAGCCTGGAAACCGCGCGAAACCGGCACGGGTTCCGGGGCGCTCTGGAAATACGCCCAGCAGGTCGGACCTGCGATCAAGGGCGCAGTGACCCACCCAGGACGGGCGGGTGAGAAGAGTTGCTATGCGGATGTATAAGGGTAGCGTTCTCTTTGCGTGTGCGACGATCGCCGTTTTTGCGATGACGCGGACCTACGCCTTTGACGGCACGCCCGAGGACAGCGCAACCGCGCCGCTCGGAGCGGTGGCCACGCCTACCGGCGTCGCCGTGGTGAAGAAGCCTCTTCCCGCCAACAGCAGTGCTTTGACTGCACTGCAATATGCGGCTGATGACGGCCATGCCGCCGCGCAATGGAAGCTCGGCAAGATGTTTGCCGACGGCGTCGGCGTCGAGCGTGATGACCTGCGCGCCTTCGATTATTTCAGCCGGATCGCCAATCAGCACGCCGAAGACAGCCCCCGCGCGCCGCAGGCCAGTATCGTGGCCAATGCGTTCGTGGCGCTCGGGCGTTATTACGCCGCCGGCATCGCCAATTCCCGCATCAAGCGCGATCCGGAACGGGCGCGGGAGATGTTCTCCTATGCGGCATCCTATTTCGGCAGCGCCGAGGCGCAGTACAGCTTGGCGCGGATGTATCTCGACGGCAAAGGCATCCAGCGCGACGTGAAGTACGGCGTGCGCTGGCTCGGCCTCGCCGCACACAAGGGGCAGCATGAAGCGCAGGCGTTGCTCGGCCAGATGCTGTTCAACGGCGACCACTTGCAGCGTCAGGCGGCGCGCGGCCTGATGTGGCTGACGCTCGCGCAGGAAAGCGCCACGCCGGACGAGAAGTGGATTCACCAGAGCTACAACGAGGCGCTCGCGAAGGCCTCGGAAGACGACCGCGCCATGGCCTTGCAGATGCTGCAACGCTGGGTGCAGGGCCGGCGGGATTGAGAGCTTCCTTCTCGTCATTGCGAGGAGCGAAGCGACGAAGCAATCCAGTCTTTTTGCTCGCCGTTTGACCTAAAACAAGGATTCGTAAAGGTCACTCCATTCGGGATTGAGGCTTTCGATAAGTTGGAGCTTTCGCACCCGGTTGCCTGACTTGATCTGCTTTTCCCGGATGATGGCGTCGGTCATGGTTGTGTGAACTTCATACCAGACTAGGATTTTGCATCCGTATTTTCGAGAAAAGCCTTCTATCTGTCCCTCGCGGTGTTGAAACGTGCGACCCCGCCCTTGTCGAGGCTTGGCAAGAAGGCTGGATTGCTTCGCTTCGCTCGCAATGATGGAAGGAGGCGTTCAGTGCCTCAAAAATCCAGATCCGCCCACACCGGTACATGGTCCGAGGCTTTTTCCCAGCCGCGCACATGCTTGTCGATGCCGACGGCCTTTAGGCGGTCGGATGCCGGTGGCGACATCAAGAGATGATCGATGCGGATGCCGTTGTTCTTCTGCCAGGCGCCGGCCTGATAATCCCAGAACGTGTACTGCTGTGGCGCATCTGAAGTTGCGCGGAACGCATCGGTCAAACCAAGGTTGAGCAGCGTCTGGAATTTGTCGCGGGTCTGCGGCAGGAACAGCGCGTCTTCAAGCCACGCCTGCGGATTGTACACATCGGCCGGCGTCGGGATCACGTTGAAGTCGCCCGCCAGCACGAACGGTTCTTCCGACTTCAGCCGCTCGCGCGCATAGTCGATCAGCCGATCCATCCATCGCAGCTTGTACGGATATTTCTCGGTGTTCACCGGATTGCCGTTCGGCAGATACAGGCAGGCGAGGCGGAACGTGCCGTCCTTGTGCGACACCACGCCTTCGAGAAAGCGCGCGTGCAGATCTTCAGGGTCACCCGCGAGTTGCGGCTTGGTTTCCTCGAAACGATATTTGGAGAGCAGGGCGACGCCGTTGAACGTCTTCTGTCCGTGCGTCACAACGTTGTAGCCGAGCGCCTCGATCGGCTCGCGTGGAAACGCCTCATCGAGGCATTTGATTTCCTGCAGACAAACGAGATCGGGCTGGCGCTCTTGCAGCCATGTCAGCAGATGGTCGAGGCGCTGGCGCACCGAATTGACGTTCCAGGTCGCGATGCGCATGGGCGACGTCAGATCGAGAAGCTGGTGCCGCAGCCGCAGGAGGCGGTGGCGTTCGGGTTGTTGACGCGGAACGACGCACCGATCAGGTCATCGACGAAGTCGAGTTCGGAGTCCGCGAGGAACGGAGCCGAAGAGGGATCGACCAGAACCACGGCGTTGTCGCGCACGATCACCAGATCGTCGTCGGCCTGGGTTTTGTCGATGTCGAACTTGTACTGGAAGCCCGAGCATCCGCCGCCCTCGACGCTGATGCGCAGCTTGGCGCCGTCGCCTTCACCTTTGAGGATTTCGCCGATCCGCTGCGCTGCCCGCTCGGAAATGGTCACATTCGCGGTCACGTCCGCTCTCCCTCGAATCCGGAGGTTTGAATCTATTGCCGTCCATAGTTAAGTACTCGCCACGCCAGAATCAAACGCCAAAGGAGCGTCCCGAATGTCCGTGGGACGGGCGGCGCCTGCCGCACCTTACCGCTGCGACCCGGATCTAAGCCGCGGCCGCCGGTTCGATGAACCGCCGAGCCGCCACCGCAGCGCCTTCCGCCGCGATTGCGACCGGGTGATCCATTCCACCGCGTTCCGCCGCCTCAAGCACAAGACGCAGGTCTTCATCTTCCACGAGGGCGACCATTACCGCACCCGGCTGACCCACAGCCTCGAGGTGGCGCAGATCGCCCGTGCGCTGGCGCGCCAACTGGGGCTGGACGAAGACCTCACCGAAACGCTGGCGCTGGCGCACGACCTCGGCCACCCGCCGTTCGGCCATGCGGGCGAGCGCGCTCTCGATGCCTGTCTGAAGGATCATGGTGGGTTCGATCACAACGCGCAATCGCTGCGCGTCGTCACCTCACTCGAGCGCCGCTATCCCGCCTTCGACGGGCTGAACCTGACCTGGGAATCGCTCGAGGGTATCGTCAAGCATAACGGCCCGCTGATCGGCCGCGAGGGCAATCCCCTTGGGCCCTATGCCGCCCATGGCCTGCCGGTGGGGATCACGAGCTACAACGCCGTGCACGATCTTGAGCTTGCGTCCTATGCCTCGCTGGAAGCACAGGTCGCGGCGATCTCCGATGATATCGCCTACAACGCCCACGACATCGACGACGGCCTGCGCGCGGACCTGTTCACGCTTGACGATCTCAACGTCATTCCGCTGATCGCCGACATCAATGGGCGGATCGTCTCGCGCTTTCCCGGCATCGACGAGGCACGCCACGGCGCGGAGCTGGTGCGCGAACTGATCTCGTACTGGATCGAATCCGCGTTCTCCGAGACGATGCGGCGGATCGCGGCGGCAGCCCCGCAGACCGTGAAGGACGTGCGCCATGCGGATGGCCCGCTCGTCGCCTTCAATCCGAAGGCGAGGGAGGCTGAGCGGGCGATCAAGGACTTCCTGTGGGGGCGGATGTATCGTCACGCGCGGGTGGTGCGGGTGATGACGGAGGCCGAAGCCGTCGTTGCCGACCTGTTCGACCGCTACAGCCGCCACCCGGGCGACCTTCCCGCCGACTGGGCGCATGGCGACGCCGACGAGGAAGCGGCCCGGCGGATCGGCAATTTCATTGCTGGAATGACCGACCGCTATGCCATCACCGAGCACCAGAGGCTTTTTGACTCGACCCCGGAATTGCGTTAGGCGCGCAGGGGAATTTGGCCGATTGTGGCCGCCGTTACAGGAGAATTGCGTTGTCCGTCCCGACCCAGCCGGCCCATCTTTTCGCGGATATTCTCGGCCGGGTTCATGGCGTCTGCCGCGATCTGATGACCGAGGGTGCGCTGCCGGAAAGCATCGACCTGTCGCGCATCGTGGTCGAGCCGCCCAAGGATGCGACCCATGGCGACATGGCAACCAACGCCGCGATGGTGCTGGCGAAAGAGGCCAAGGCGAAGCCGCGCGACCTCGCCGACAAGATCAGTGACAAGCTCCGTACCGATCCCCTCGTGCAGGCGGTGAGCGTTGCCGGTCCGGGCTTCATCAATCTGACGCTGAAGAATGAGGCGTGGTTCGAGGCGCTGCGCACAGTGCTGCGCGCGGGCGAGGGCTATGGCCGCTCCCGTATTGGTGCGAACGAGAAGGTCAACGTCGAATACGTCTCCGCCAATCCGACCGGGCCGATGCATGTCGGTCATTGCCGGGGCGCGGTGTTCGGTGACGCGCTCGCGACGCTGCTTTCGTCTGCCGGTTATGGCGTGACCAAGGAATATTACATCAACGATGCGGGCGCACAGGTCGATGTGCTCGCGCGTTCGGCGCACCTGCGCTATCGCGAGGCGCTCGGTGAAAACATCGGCGAGATTCCCGAGGGGCTTTACCCCGGCGATTATCTTGAGCCGGTCGGCGCGGCGCTTGCGCGCGAATACGGCGATAAACTTGTGAAGCAGCCGGAGGCCGAGTGGCTTCCGCTGGTGCGTGAGAAATCCATCGCGATGATGATGGAGATGATCCGGGGCGATCTCGCGGCCCTGAACATCAAGCACGACGTTTTTTTCTCGGAACGCTCGCTGATTGCGGGCGGCACCGATCAGGTCGGCGCGACCATCGCCGGGCTGCGCGCGAAGGGCGATGTCTATGAAGGCCGCCTGCCGCCGCCGAAGGGAGCGCCGGTCGAGGATTACGAGGATCGCGAGCAGACGTTATTCCGCGCCACCGCGTTCGGCGATGACGTTGATCGTCCGCTGAAGAAGTCTGACGGCTCCTATACTTACTTCGCCTCCGACATCGCCTATCACAAGAACAAGTTCGACCGCGGCTTCCGCAACATGGTGGACGTGTGGGGTGCCGATCACGGCGGCTACATCAAGCGCGTGCAGGCGGCGATCAAGGCGGTGACGGCGGGCGAGGGCGACCTCGACGTCAAGATCGTGCAGCTCGTGCGACTTCTGCGCAACGGCGAGCCTGTGAAAATGTCGAAGCGTGCTGGTGACTTCGTCACCCTGCGTGAAGTGGTGGATGAAGTCGGCTCCGATGCTGTGCGCTTCATGATGCTGTTCCGCAAGAACGATGCGGTGCTCGATTTCGATCTCGCCAAGGTGCTGGAGCAGTCCAAGGACAATCCGGTGTTCTATGTGCAGTACGGACATGCGCGCGGGCATTCGGTGTTCAAGAACGCGCGCGCCATGGTTCCCGATCTGCCGGAGGATGACGGTAAGCGGCGTGCTTATCTCGCGGCGGCGCAGGTGGAACGGCTGACGGAACCGGCCGAACTGTCGCTGATCCGCCTGCTGGCGCTGTTCCCGCGCACGCTGGAAGCGGCCGCACTTGCCCATGAGCCGCACCGAATCGCATTCTATCTCTATGATCTGGCAAGCGAGTTCCATGCGCTCTGGACAAAGGGGCGCGATGCGTCTCATTTACGCTTCATTATCGAGAATGATGCAGACATTACCATCGCGCGACTAGCCTTGGTGCAGGGCGTCGTCTCGGTTCTGGCATCCGGCCTCGCCGTCCTCGGCGTCCATGCTCCGAACGAGATGCGGTAAAAGGTGACTGTTCGCCCCGCACGGGGATGGCGTGGCGGCAGAAGGAACGGCAAACTGGATGATGTTGCGTGAGTCTGCCGTCTCCGCAGGGGATGCGAGATCACATGTCAGATCGCTACCGTGACAGGCCGTTTCCGCCCGACGATCGGGATTACACCCATGCGCCTCGGCAGCAGCAGGGTGTTGATGATCCGCTTGCGGAGCTGGCCCGCCTGATCGGCCAGACCGACCCGTATTCCAGTTTCGGCCGTCAGGCGGCGGCACAACCGGCTCATGAGGAGCCGGCCTATCACGATCAGCCCGATCCGCACGACAATATGGGCTACGATCCCCATCACGACGATCCGCCGCTGCCGGCCTGGATGCGTTCGCGCGATCCAGCGCCGCCCGCGCGGACTGGTGACGATTACGGCTATCCGCCCGCTTCGCAGGAGCAGACCTACAACCGCAATTCCGGTTATCGGCTCGGCTATGAGGTGTCGCGGTTCGATCCGCCGCCACAGGAGGCCTCCTACGAGGAGAGCAGCCAGCACTACGCCGACGGCAGCTACGATCAGGGCGGTTATCGTCAGGATGCCTACGGGCAAGGTGCCTATGAGCAGGGCGCTTACACGCAGGATGGCTACACGCAGGGCGCTTACGATCAGGCCCAGTACGGCCATCAGGGGCAGGACCGCTACGATCAGGTCCTCTACGGCGAGCAGCCTCGCCAGCGGCAGGGCAGCGCGGCTTATACCGGCAGCTACGAGCCGGATTACGCCGAGGAAGCTTACGATCAGGGCTATGGAGAGCCGGAGCAGCAAAAGCGCCGCGGCGGGATGATGACCGTCGCAGCCGTGCTGGCGCTGGCCGTGGTAGGCACCGCTGGTGCCTATGCCTACCGCTCGATCGCCGGTTCGCCGCGTAGTGGAGAGCCTCCGATCATTAAGGCCGATGCCAGCCCGAGCAAGATCGTCCCGGCGAAGCAGCAGTCCGGCGACAAGCAGATTTACGACCGCGTCGGTGACAAATCATCCGGCGAGCGGATGGTGTCGCGCGAGGAACAGCCGGTCGATGTCGATGCCCGCTCCGGCGGCCCGCGCGTGGTGTTTCCACCGCTGACGCAGAACCCGTCGCCGCCGTCCGGCGCGTCCGTGTCGCCCGCCGTTCGCCCGACGGGGCCGGGGGTCGCCAACGGAACCCTGAGCGGAGAGGTGCCGCGCCGCATCCGCACCATCAGCATTCATCCCGACCAGACCGACGTGACCTCCCATACGCCGGCCGCAGCTCCGCCCGAGCCAGCGCCAGTGCAGACCATGGCGGCAAGGGCCCAGGCCGCACCGCCTCAGGCGCCTCGCTCGAACGCGCCTATGGCACTTGCACCTCAGGCGGCACCGGAGGAGCCTCGCTCCCGTGTTGCCTCGCTGGGGACGCCTGCGGCGTCGGGGTCCTACGTCCAGGTCTCCTCGCAGCGGTCGGAAGCCGATGCGATGACCTCCTACAGGATCCTGCAGGGCAAGTACCCCGGTATCCTCGGCTCGCATCATCCGACCGTGCGCCGCGCCGACCTTGGCTCCAAGGGGGTCTACTACCGCGCCCTCGTTGGTCCGTTCGCCTCCACCGAGGAAGCCACCCGGTTCTGCGTGAACCTGCAATCGGCAGGGGGTAAGTGCCTCGTCCAGAGGAATTAGCCGCCGTTTCCTTGACCCTTGAGGCGGCCACGGGCTAATCGCCCCTGATGGCCGTCCGTGCTTTCATCACCGGCATTTCCGGCCTCGTCCTGACCGACGGGGAACGCGCATTTTTGCGCGCGGAACAGCCATGGGGCTTCATCCTGTTCAAGCGCAATGTCGAGAACCCGGCGCAAGTCGCTGAGTTGGTTGCCGAGTTGCGCGCAACCGTGGGTCGTCCCGATGCGCCTGTCCTGATCGACCAGGAAGGCGGGCGGGTACAGCGGCTTGGGCCGCCGCACTGGCCGCACTATCCGGCGGGGGCGGTATTCGGCGCGTTGTATGACCAATCGCCTGCGAAGGGCCTGCGGGCCGCCTGGCTGTCGTCCCGCCTGATCGCGGACGACCTCGCCGCACTCGGCGTCAGCGTCGATTGCCTGCCGCTGGCCGATGTGCCGGTGGCGGGAGCCGATGTGGTGATCGGCGACCGGGCCTACGGCACCACGCCGGAGAAGGTTGCGGTTATCGCGCGGGCCGTCTCGGAAGGGTTATCAGACGGTGGTATCCTACCTGTCCTGAAGCATATTCCCGGTCATGGCCGTGCCACCGCCGACAGCCATCTGCGGTTGCCGACCGTGGACACGCCGCGCGCGGAACTCGAACGCACCGATTTCGTGGCGTTTTCAAAGCTCTCGGACCTGCCGATGGCGATGACCGCACATGTTGTGTTTAGCGATCTCGATGCCGCCCAACCCGCGACCACTTCTGCGACAATCATCACTCAAGTGATTCGCGGCGCGATGAACTTCCAAGGCTTGCTGATGAGTGATGACGTCTCGATGAACGCGCTGAGCGGCTCGATCGCCGCGCGCACCCGCGCGAGCCTCAAAGCGGGGTGTGATGTCGCGCTCCATTGCAACGGCAAGATGGACGAGATGCGTGCTGTCGCGGGTGAGGCGCCGGCACTCGCAGGCGACGCTTTGAAGCGGGCCGAGCAGGCACTGGCCGCTCGCAAGCCGCCGCAGCCGTTCGACCGCGAGGCCGGGCGCGCGGAGCTTGATGAACTGATCGCACAGGCGGGGATCGCATGAGCGCCGAGATTTTATCATTCGAGACCGGACAGCCCGCCGTCGAGGCGGAGCGCGCGCAGGACGAGCCGGCGCTGGTCGTCGATGTCGAGGGCTATGAAGGCCCGCTCGACCTGTTGCTCGCGCTTGCCCGTCAGCAGAAGGTCGATCTCGCTAAGATTTCCATTCTGGCGCTGGCCGACCAATATCTCGTTTTCATCGAGGCCGCGCGTAAGCTGCGGCTTGAGCTTGCCGCCGACTATCTGGTGATGGCGGCGTGGCTTGCGTATCTCAAGTCGCGCCTGCTGCTGCCCGAGCCGCCGACACCTGACGGGCCGAGCGCCGAGGACATGGCGAGCGCGCTCGCCAATCGCTTGCGCCGTCTCGAGCAAATCCGCGAAGCTTCCAACCGCCTGATGACGCGCCCGCAACTGCGCCGCGACATCTTTCCGCGCGGCTTTCCCGAGCAGATCGCGCAGATCAAGCATCCGCAGTGGAATGCGACGCTTTACGACCTTTTGTCGGCCTATGCCGCGCAGCGCCAGCAGCGGGTGCTTGCGAGCGTGCATCTGGCGCGGCGCACGGTTTGGTCGCTGGCGGAGGCGCGCGCTTCGCTGGAGCGGCTCGCCGGCATCGCCGAGGACTGGAGCCGGCTCGACGAATATCTCATCGCTTACGTAATCGATCCGTCACAACGCGCCACGGTGATGGCGTCGAGTTTCGCAGCCGCGCTCGAACTGGTGCGCGAGGGCGTGGTGGACATCCACCAGAAGGATGCGTTTGCGCCGATCTATTTTCGTAAGCATGCGGCAGCAGGCGGGCAGGGCGCCCCCGAACCGCAAGTCCCGGTCGAGTAAGTGGAAGAAGGAGAACCCGTCATGGCCACCAATCTGGCTACCAAACCCGTCGAGGACACCGATGCCTCGCACGAGACGGCCGAATCTTCGTCCGAGACGGCTGTGCGTCCTGAGGAGTTGCGTCTTCTCGAAGCGATGCTGTTCGCCTCTACCGAGCCGCTCGATGTGGCGTCGCTCGCCAAGCGTCTGCCGGAGGATGCGGACGTGAAGGCGCTGCTCGAACAGTTGCAGGCCGATTACGCGATGCGCGGTGTCAATCTCGTGCGCGTTGCCAACAAATGGACGTTCCGCACCGCCGCCGACCTGTCGTGGCTGATGACGCGCGAGAGTACCGAGACGCGCCGCCTGTCGCGCGCCGCCATCGAGACGCTCGCGATCATTGCCTATCACCAGCCGGTGACACGCGCCGAGATCGAGGAAATCCGCGGTGTCATTACCTCGAAAGGCACGCTCGATGTGTTGTTGGAGACAGGCTGGATCAGGCCGCGTGGCCGCCGCAAGACGCCGGGCCGTCCGCTGACCTTCGGCACCACCGAGGCATTCCTGTCGCAGTTCAGCCTCGAACAACTCGGCGATCTGCCGGGCCTCGACGAACTGAAAGGCTCGGGTCTGCTCGATACTCGCCTGCCGACCGGCTTCAGCGTTCCCAATCCCTCCGACGATCCGGCTCTGCGCGAGGATGAAGAGCCTTTGGACTCGGGCGACGAATTGCAGCTCACGCTGGCGCCGATTCCGGACCCCGAGGAGCCCAATTCTTAGGAGCCCACGGGAGCGTGATCGGCGCGCGCGTAACGCGTGTGGGTGGCTTCGCGTAGATTTGCCGAAGCCCCTGAACACGAGTCCTGAAAATGCTTCTTTTTGTTTTGGCCTATCTCGGCGGTGTGCTGACCATCATCAGCCCCTGCATTCTCCCGGTTTTACCGTTCGTCTTCGCGCGCGCCGACCGGCCATTCCTGAAAAGCGGCCTGCCGATGCTGATTGGCATGGCGGCAACATTTGCGCTGGTGGCGACGCTCGCGGCCGTGGCTGGCGGATGGGCGGTTGCGGCGAATGAATATGGCCGGATCGCGGCTCTGGTGTTGCTGGCCTTGTTCGGAATCGCGCTGCTGTTTCCCGTGATCGCGGATCGCGCGACGCAGCCGCTGGTCGCGCTCGGCGGGCGGTTGTCGCAGTCGGCGGACAGTTCGGGCGGCTTTTTGCCCTCGCTGTTGCTCGGTGTTGCAACGGGACTGCTATGGGCGCCGTGCGCGGGGCCGGTGCTCGGCCTGATCCTCACTGGCGCCGCGCTGCAAGGCGCGAATGTGCAGACCACGCTTCTTCTGATTGCTTATGCGGCGGGTGCTGCGACATCGCTCGCGCTGGCGCTCCTGATCGGCGGACGCGTGTTCGCCGCGATGAAGCGTTCGCTCGGCGCGGGTGAATGGGTGCGGCGCGGCCTTGGCGCGCTGGTGCTGGTCGCCGTTGCCGCCATCGCGCTCGGCGTCGATACCAATTATCTCACCAATGTTTCGCTGGCGCAGACCTCCGCCGTCGAACAGTCGCTGATCGACAAATTGCGCGGGCCGGACAAGACCGCGATGACGCCTGCGGGTGGCGCGATGCAAGCCAATCCGTCGATGATGAAGGCGAGCGCCAAGCAGGAGAGCACCGAACTGCCGGTGGAGGGCACATTGCCTTCTCTCGATGGCGCGGTGGAATGGCTGAACTCGAAGCCGCTGACGGCGGAAGCGTTGCGCGGCAAGGTGGTGCTGGTCGATTTCTGGACCTATTCCTGCATCAACTGCCTGCGCACCATTCCCTATGTCCGCGCCTGGGCGCAGAAGTACAAGGACGACGGCCTTGTGGTGATCGGCGTGCACACGCCGGAATTCGCCTTCGAGAAGCAGCCGGCCAACGTCAGGAAGGCGCTGGCCGATCTCAAGATCGATTATCCCGTCGCCATCGACAACAATTACAGCATCTGGCGCGCGTTCAATAACATGTACTGGCCCGCGCATTACTTCATCGATGCGCAGGGCCGTATCCGTCATCACCATTTCGGCGAAGGCGAGTATGCCAAGTCCGAGGAAGTGATCCGGCAGTTGCTGCGCGAGGCAGGGAAGAATGTTCCCGAGCAGCGCGCGGACGTGCGCGGCACCGGCACGGAAATGGCGCCTGACATGGCGAACGTCAAATCGCCCGAGACGTATCTCGGCTACGACCGTGCGGAGAATTTCATGTCGCCGGGCGGTGCCGTACGCGACGAAAGCCATGACTATACGGACGGCGTCCTGAAGCTGAACGACTGGTCGCTTGCGGGGACATGGACCGTTGCTCCCGAAAATGCTGCGCTCGACAAAGCGGGCGGCGCGATCTGCTACCGCTTCCATGCCCGCGACCTGCATCTCGTGCTTGGTCCCGGAACGGACGGCAAGCCCGTTCGTTTCAAGGTGACAATCGACGGTGCGAGCCCCGGTGCGGATCATGGCGTCGATACCAACGCCAATGGCGAAGGAACTGTGACGGGGCAGCGGCTCTATCAGCTTGTCCGCCAGCAGGGCGGTGTGCGCGACCGGACCTTCGAGATTCAGTTCCTCGATCCCGGCGTGCAGGCCTTCGCCTTCACCTTTGGTTGAAGGCGAAATTGCCTTTTCTGTCCTGATTTTAACGATCCGGGGAGTGAGGACTGCCGAAACGCGGTCTGAACGCCGCAATCCGGCTTAAGTCCTTGTTTTCGGACCCTCCAACGCCTAGGTTCGAGGCCAATCGGCCGGCTCAGCCGGCAAAAGCGTTCAAGTGGAGGACACTATGGGTTCGATGAGCATTTGGCACTGGATCGTCGTCATCGGCGTGGTCCTTCTGTTGTTCGGTCGCGGCAAGATTTCCGACCTGATGGGCGACGTCGCGCAGGGCATCAAGGCGTTCAAGAAGGGCATGGCCGACGATGACGACAAGCCGGCCGAGAAGTCCGAGCCGGTGAAGACCATCGACAACACCGCCGCGCCGCAGCAGCCCGCGCCGCGCCATGATGTCGGCAGCAACGCCGTCTGAGCCGCGCCGGACTTAAACATCGCGACAGCGAGCGGCGCTTACGCGAAGCGGAATGATTCATGTTCGACATCGGGTGGAGTGAACTGGTCGTCATCGGCGTGGTTGCGCTGATCGCCATCGGTCCGAAAGAGTTGCCGGGCGTGTTGCGCATGATCGGTCAGTGGGCCGGCAAGGCCCGCCGCATGGCGTCCGATTTCCAGGGCCAGTTCAACGAGGCGATGCGCGAGGCCGAAATGGCCGACATCAAGAAATCGTTCGACGACATCAGCGCCGCCTCACGTGACCTGCACCCGACGAAACTGCTCGCCTCGCTGGAAGAGCATGCCCGCGAGCGTGAGGAGGAAGAGCGTACCGCGCAGACGGCCTCCGATACGCCGGCTGCGGAGACGCCCTCCACTGAGGCTGCTGTCACTCCCGAATCCGCCGCTACCCCTGTCGAGGGACAGGCGTCCGCGCTGATGAAAGAGACACCTGACGCGCCTCCGACCGCGCCGGAATCCAAAGCCTCATGAGCGCCGAAGACATCGAAGCCAGCAAGGCGCCATTGATGGAGCATCTGATCGAGTTGCGTTCGCGGCTCATCAAGGCGGTGCTTGGCTTCGGCGTCGCATTCATCCTGTGCTTCGTGTTTGCCAAGCAGATCTACAATGTGCTGGTGTGGCCGTTCGTGTGGGTCGCGGGGGCGGATAATTCGAAGTTCATCTACACCGCGCTACTTGAATACTTTATCACCCAGCTCAAGCTCGCTTTGTTCGGTGCGGGCTTCATCTCGTTCCCCATCATCGCGACGCAGATCTACAAGTTCGTGGCGCCGGGCCTCTACAAGCACGAACGCGGCGCGTTTCTGCCGTATCTGATCGCGACGCCGGTGTTCTTCGTGCTCGGCTCGCTGCTGGTCTATTTCCTCGTGCTGCCGATGCTGATCCGCTTCTCGCTCGGGATGCAGCAGATGGGCGGCGCGGAGACGGCGCAGATCGCGCTGTTGCCCAAGGTCGGCGAATACCTGTCGCTGATGATGTCGCTGGTGTTCGCTTTCGGCATCGCGTTCCAGTTGCCGGTGGTGTTGACGCTGCTCGGCCGCATCGGTGTGCTGACGGCGGCGCAACTGCGGGCCAAGCGGCGGTATTTCATTGTCGTTGCCTTTATCATCGCGGCGGTGCTGACGCCGCCCGACGTCATCAGCCAGGCCTCGCTCGCGCTGCCGCTGCTGCTTCTTTATGAAGGCTCGATCATCGCCGTCTCGATCGTCGAGAAGAATGCGGCGAAGCGGAAGGCGGCCCAGACACCGCCGGATACGCCATCCGAGACACCGCCGGCGCTGCCGCCTGCTGAATAGCTGTCTGCTGCGCCTTTCAGGTATTGTTCTCACGATTCGTCATGCCCGGGCTTGACCCGGGCATCCACGCCTTGTTTTAACGCGCTCACCCTTAAGACGTGGATGGCCGGGACATAAGGGCGTTCACGCCCGTCTTAAGACAGGCTATGTCCGGCCATGACGCAGGAATTTGAAAATGCACGATATTAAAGCGATCCGCGACAACCCCGCCGCTTTCGATGCGGCCCTGAAGCGCCGGGGCCTTGAGCCGCTCGCAGCGTCGCTGCTCGCGATCGACGAGAAGCGGCGCGGTGCGATTCAGGAGGCCGAGCAGGCGCTGGCGCGGCGTAATGCGGCGTCCAAGGAAATCGGCGAGGCGAAGAAGAACAAGGATGCCACGCGCGCTGACGCGCTGATGAACGAGGTCGCGGCTCTCAAGGCCAAGCTGCCGGAGATGGAAGCGTCGGCGAAAGGTTTCGAGGAGGAGTTGAAAACCGCGCTTGCGCAAATTCCGAACCTGCCGCTCGATGAAGTGCCGGATGGCGCCGACGAGCACGGCAACGTGCAGCACCACGTTTATGGCGAGGCGCGCAGCTATGCGTTCAAGCCGCAGGAACATGTCGCGCTCGGCGAGAGCCTCGGCTTCATGGATTTCGAGACGGCAGCGAAACTGTCGGGCGCGCGCTTCGTCGTGTTGAAGAAGGGCATCGCGCGGCTTGAGCGCGCGATCGGCCAGTTCTTCCTTGATGTGCACACCGGCGAGCATGGCTACACTGAAGTCAATCCACCGCTGCTGGTGCGTGACGATGCGATGTTCGGCACCGCGCAGTTGCCGAAGTTTCGTGACGATCAGTTTGCGGCCGGATCGCTGGATGCCGAGGGGCAGGGTTATTGGCTCATCCCCACCGCTGAAGTGCCGCTGACGAATCTCGTTCGCGAATCCATCCTTGACGAAAAAGAATTGCCGATGCGCTTCACCGCGCTGACGCCGTGTTTCCGCGCTGAAGCGGGGGCAGCGGGGCGCGACACGCGCGGCATGATCCGCCAGCACCAGTTCACCAAGGTCGAACTGGTGTCGATTACCACGCCCGAAGAGTCGAAGAACGAACATGAGCGCATGCTCTCCTGCGCCGAGGAAGTGCTGAAGCGCCTCGGCCTGCATTACCGCGTCATGACGCTGTGCACCGGCGACATGGGTTTCGCGTCACAAAAGACCTACGACATCGAGGTATGGATGCCGGGGCAAGGCGAGAACGGCATGTTCCGGGAAATCTCGTCGTGCTCGGTGTGCGGCGACTTCCAGGCGCGGCGCATGGACGCGCGCTATCGCGGACCCGACAACAAGCCGCGCTTCGTTCACACGTTGAACGGCTCGGGCACGGCGGTCGGTCGTGCGCTGATCGCGGTGATGGAAACCTATCAGCAGGAAGACGGCTCGATCGCTGTGCCGGACGTGCTGCAGCCCTACATGGGCGGCCTGAAAGTGATTGCGAAGGATAACTGACGACGATGCGCATTCTCTGCACCAACGATGACGGCATCCACGCGCCCGGCATCAAGATCAACGAAGAGATCGCGCGGCAGTTGTCGGACGATGTCTGGATTCTGGCGCCCGAACTCGATCAATCCGGCGTGTCGCATTCGCTGTCGCTGAACGATCCTCTGCGTCTGCGCGAGATCGACGACCGCCACTTCGCCGTGCGCGGCACGCCGACCGACTGCGTCATCATGGGCTCCCGCCATGTTCTGCCGGACTGGCCGGACCTTGTGATCTCCGGCGTGAACAGAGGCCGCAACGTCGCCGAGGACGTCGTCTATTCCGGCACCATCGCGGGCGCGCTGGAGGGCACCATTCTCGGGCTGCCGTCGTTCGCGCTGTCGCAGGCGTTCGAAGGTCGCGAAAACCGCGAGCGGCCACCGTGGGATGTCGCGCTGAAGTATGGCGCTGACGTCATCCGCAAGGTGATGAAACTTGGCGTGCCGCGCGACACTGTCATCAACATCAATTTCCCGGCCTGCAAGCCGGAAGAGGTCAAGGGCATCGCCGTGCCGCGGCAGGGCAAGCGCAACCAGGGCTTCCTGCGCATCGATGGACGTCAGGACGGTCGCGGCAATCCGTATTACTGGATCGGTTTTCAGGCCTTCGAGAAGGTCGATCCGCCGGGCGAGGACACCGATCTGTTCGCGCTGGATGCGGGCTACGTCACGGTTACGCCGTTGCGGCTCGACCGCACTGACCTCGCGTTCTCCGAGGAACTGAAAAAGCTGTTTTGAGAATTACGCGGCTTCGCCGCGCAGCGCGGTGTCGATCATCTTCGCCAGCGTTTCCATCTGAAACGGCTTTTGAAGCGCGGGACGGTCGCGGAATTTTTCCGGCAATCCCTGCACACCGTACCCCGTGGCGAACACGAACGGGCGGTTGCGCATCTGCACCGCTTCAGCGACCGGTGAAATCACCTTGCCGTTTACGTTGACGTCGAGAATGGCGATGTCGAAATTGGTGCACTGGACGAGACGCACGGCTTCATCAATGTCACCAGCTTCACCGGCGACATGATAACCGAGTTCCTCGAGCATGTCGGAGACCATCATCCTGATCATGACTTCGTCTTCGACCAGGAGTACCGATCGCCGCCGTTCGCCACTGTTCGCCATTCGATCCCCAACTGCCGGATCGGTCCGATCCGCAGGACCGGATCATAAGAGGGTTTCAGGCGTTCGTCACCTGTTCTTGTTCCCGGTGAACGGTCAGGAAATAGGCAAAAACCAAACAGGTGGGAGAATCCGATATAACCTATGTTTATCGGATGGCAGATGATGGCAGCGTCAGGGCAATCAGGGCGGGAGAAGCTCAACTTTCAACTGACTTTGCGGCGGCGCGGGATCAGCGATCAGGCAGTCCTGCGCGCGCTTGAAGACGTGCCGCGCGATCTGTTCGTCGATGTCCGCGACAGGGAATATGCGTATGCCGACACCGCGCTCGGCATCGCCTGCGGCCAGACCATTAGTCAGCCCTATGTCGTCGCCTACATGACAGAACAACTGCGGACGCACCCGCGCCATCGCGCGCTCGAGATCGGCACCGGCTCGGGCTATCAGGCCGCGGTGCTGTCGCGCCTGTGCCGGAAAGTTGTGACGGTGGAGCGTTATCGGACGCTGGTGGATGCGGCGCAGCAGCGCTTCGCATCGCTCGGTTACGACAACATCCAGGCCGTATTCGGCGATGGATACGACGTGCCTGACACGCACGGCACCTTCGACCGCATTATCGTGACGGCGGCGATGGAGGACATACCGGACTCATTGACGGAACGGTTGGAGCCGGGCGGCATCCTGATCGCGCCGGTCGGCCCGCAGGACGGGACACAGCAACTGGTGCGCTTGCGCAAGACGGAGCAGGGGCTCGAGCGCGACGACCTGATCCCGGTGCGGTTCGTGCCGGCGCTCAAGGGACTTGCGAAAGAGCTGTGAGGGCGGGAACCCGGCTCGCTACGAAAATAGTAACCATAAATTCCCGCTAGCCCTTTGTGTTCAAGGGCATGCGCGATGCTTAAAGGGTTGTTTACTGCACGGATGTTTACTCAATTTAGTGCCAGTTGCGTACCAGTGAGTAACCATGTCCCGTCTTCTCGAATTGTTAGGCGCGCGCCGCGCTCCGTCTCTCGCGGTGATGGCGCTGGTCTCCGTCAGCTTCGGCGGATGTAGCGCGGATTACGATACGCGCTTCTCGGACAGCTCCTTCCAGAACCCCTTTGCCTCGCAGCGTTCCGAAGCCACCGGCTCGGTGCGCCAGAACAATTACACCCAGCGCGAGCTTCCGCAGTATTCGCGCCCGGCACCCGTTGTCTCGGCGCCGCTGTCTTACCCGGTGGCGCAGGGCACCTCGGGCGGTGGACGCGGGATGTCGTCCTACACGCCGCCGTCCTCGAACCCGATCGAGCACACCGGCAGCGTGACGCCGCGTTCGGTTGCGGCACGGCATGAGGGTGGCACCCGTATCATCGTCGGCACCAGCGACACCCTCGAAGGGCTGGCGCGCCGTTATCACGTTTCGACCGCGGAGATCATGCGTGCCAATGGCTATCATGGTCCGCGCGCTCTCTCGCCGGGGCAGTCGCTCATCATTCCGAAGCGCACTGCTCATGCCGAAGCGCCGGCTATGGCTCATGCGCCTGCAACCCGCGCCGCCGCGATGCCGTCGCGCGTTCATGTCGCCGCCCGTGGCGACACGCTGATGAACATCTCCCGCCGCAATCATATCTCTGTTCAAGAGCTGGCGCGGGCGAACAATCTTCCGGTCACGGCACAGCTCAAAATCGGCGACCGCATCACTGTGCCGTCATCGTCCAACGCGCTTGCGGCACCGCAGCCGGCTCGTCAGGCCGTCGCGGCAGCTCCGCAGCCGCAGCCTGTCGCAGCGAAGCCGGTGGTGACCGCCGCCGTCGAGCCGGTGCAGAAGGCGCGGATGGCGACCGAAACCAAGGAAATCGAACAGACCCATGCCAAGTCAGTGGTGAAAACGGCCGAGGCGACCAACGCCCTGCCGACCTTCCGCTGGCCGGTGCGGGGCCGCGTGATCGCAGCTTACGGCGCCAAGACCAACGGCAAGCAGAATGACGGCATCAATGTCGCGGTGCCGGAAGGCACGCCAGTGAAGGCGGCGGAAGACGGGGTCGTTGCTTATGCGGGCAACGAACTCAAGGGGTATGGCAACCTCATTCTGGTGCGGCACGCCAACGGCTATGTCACCGCGTATGCCCACGCGAGTGAGCTGGAGGTCAAGCGCGGCGATACCATCAAGCGCGGCCAGGTGATTGCCAAATCGGGTCAGACAGGCGACGTGGGGTCTCCGCAACTCCACTTCGAGATCCGGAAAGGATCATCACCTGTCGACCCGCTTCGCTTCCTCAACGGCGCCTGATCGGCGCCGTTTTCTTTTCCGCGTGCTCTAAAGGTGATGCACTCGATCCGGTGCGTCACCTTTTCTTCACCGCCCGTCTGTATACCGGCATGACATCGTCGGACGTGTCCCGGAAACGGGACAAAAACGCCGCCGCCCGGCGGCGTTTTAACGGCGCTGTTGCTTATTCACCCGGTCTGGGATTTATTTCGCTCCGCTCGGAACGAGTTCTGGCAGGCGTGCTTGTTGCGTCTGTTGGTTGAGGAAATTGTCATGCGTATCGTGGCTTTGCTCATTCTGGCGGCGGCCTTTGCCTCGCCTGCGTCCGCTGAAACAACCTTCCTGAAACGCGAACCGCTGGTTCTGCGGCCCTATGTCTCGGTGCTGGTCGATAACAAGACCTGCGGCGCCGGCATGGTGATGCGGGTGCGGGGCGCTATACCCGGGCGGGAACGCCAGCGAACCTGTGTGCCGATGGGGCGGACTCAGGCCCGTAACGGCGACCTGCTCTAGGGCAGGCTTTCACTCTGATCTATTTCTCCCGGAGCGCCATACGCTCCGGGCCCTGCAAGCGTCACTCTTTGAAATCCGCTTGTCCTAAAATCACTTGGCCAGCTTGACGCGGTGACGTCCGGCCATTTCCTGCACGAACTGCCAGGCGACGCGGCCCGACCGGGAGCCGCGGGTGGTGGACCATTCCAGCGCCTCGCGCTCGAGTTCGTCCGGGGGCAGTTTCACGCCGAAATGGGCGCAATAGCCTTTCACCATCTCCAGATATTCTTCCTGGCTGCATTTGTGGAAGCCGAGCCACAGGCCGAAGCGGTCCGACAGCGAGACCTTTTCTTCCACCGCCTCGCCGGGATTGATCGCGGTCGAGCGTTCGTTTTCGATCATTTCGCGGGCGAGCAGATGGCGGCGGTTGGAGGTGGCGTAGAGAATGACGTTCTCGGGCCGGCCCTCGATGCCGCCTTCTAGCACCGCCTTGAGCGACTTGTAGGAAGCATCCTGGCCGTCGAAGGACAGGTCGTCGCAAAACACGATGATGTGGAATTCGGACTGGCGCAGCAGCGCCATCAGCGCGGGCAGGCTCTCGATGTCCTCGCGGTGAATTTCGATCAGCTTCAGCGTGCCGCGCACGCCGTCCATATTATTGACGGTTGCGTGGGCGGCCTTCACCAGCGAGGACTTGCCCATGCCGCGCGCGCCCCACAACAGCGCGTTGTTGGCGGGCAGGCCGCGGGCGAAACGCTCGGTGTTCTCGATCAGGATGTCGCGCATCCGGTCGACACCTTTCAGGAGGCCAAGCTCGACGCGGCTGACCTTCGGCACTGGGATCAGGTGGCCGTTCGGCTGCCAGACGAAGGCTTCGGCTGCGCGCAGCGATTCCGGCGTCGAGACCGTCTCGCCGGACTTCGGCAGACCGGCGGCGATGGCCTCCAGCGCGCGGGCGATGCGCTCCTCGATTCCCTCCGTTTTCACCGGAGCGCGTTTTGCCGCACGGGCTACGGGCTTGGCCGCGCGAGCGCTGGTTTTGGCGGGGGCGGAGCGGTTTCGGCGTGTGGGCGTCTTGCGGGTGGTTTTGGCCATGATTCCGGTCGTTTCCGTTGATTGTGGCGGCACCCTAAGCGAGCGGTCCTCACCCCCGCAACCCACGGAAATGACGGGGTGGCCAGCGTTGCAATTGGGGCGCTGGCCGCTATAGTCCGCGCAAATTTACCCCTCCGAACGGCCTCAACCCGGCCTTTCCGCCGGCCAGCCCACTCAAGGAATACGACGCATGTTCATTACTCCTGCCTTCGCCCAGGCTGCCGGGGCTGCTGCCGGCGACACCAACTCCATGCTGATGTCGCTGCTGCCTTTCGCCATGATCTTCGTGATCATGTACTTCCTGATTTTGCGCCCGCAGCAGCGCAAGGCGAAGGAACATGCCAATCTGGTGAAGAACATCCGCCGCGGCGACACCGTCGTGACCAATGGCGGGCTCGTCGGCAAGGTGACCAAGGTCGTCGATGACGAGCAGATCGAGATGGAAGTTTCCGACGGCGTGCGTATTCGCCAGATGCGGCAGATGATTGCGACCGTCCGCTCCAAGGGCGAACCGACCTCAGAAGCTGCCGCCAGCTAAATCTGGCGCAAGCTGTCCTGTGACCTGACGGGTTGACCGAATGCTTTATTTTACCCGATGGAAAGCCCTCGCGGTCATTCTCACGGCGCTGGTCGTGTGCCTGTGCGCGGTGCCGAATTTCTTCTCTGAGGCAACCGTCAAGACCTGGCCGGCCTGGGCGCAGCGCCGCCTCGTGCTCGGCCTCGATCTGCAGGGCGGCTCGCATCTGCTGCTCGAAGTCGATGCCAATTCGGTCAAGAAGGACAAGCTCGACCAGGTGCGCGACGATGCGCGCCGCACGCTGCGCGAAGCCAAGATCGGTTACACTGGCCTGAGCATCAAGGGCGACAATGTCGAGGTGCGGGTTAAGGAAGCCGATCTTTCCACGGCACTTGCGAAATTGCGCGAACTGTCTCAGCCGCTCGGCGGCCTTCTCGGCAGCAGCGGCCAGCGCACGCTGGAAGTCTCCGATGCCGGCGGCGGCCTGATCCGCCTCAATGTGCCCCAGCCCGCGATCCTCGACCGCGTGCGGCAGGCGGTCGATCAGTCGATCCAGATCATCGAAAAGCGCGTCAACGAACTCGGCACGGTCGAACCTTTGATCCAGCGTCAGGGCACGGACCGCGTGCTGGTGCAGGTGCCGGGTCTGCAGGACCCGACGCGGCTGAAGGAAATCCTCGGGAAGACCGCGAAGATGGACTTCCGCATGGTGGACACCACTGTGTCGCCCGAGCAGGCGCTACAGGGCCGGGTGCCGCCTGACGACGAACTGCTCAAGGGCACCGAGCCGCCGCACGTGCCTTACGTGGTCAAGAAGCAGGTGCTGGTGTCCGGCGCTGACCTGACCGACGCCCAGCCGGGCTTCGATCAGCGCACCGGCCAGCCGATCGTGTCGTTCCGTTTCAACGGCACCGGTGCGCGCAAGTTCGCGCAGGCGACCACCGAGAACGTCAAGCAGCCCTTCGCGATCGTGCTCGACAATGAAGTGATTTCCGCACCTGTCATTCAGGAGCCGATCACCGGCGGCTCCGGCCAAATTTCCGGCAACTTCACGGTGCAGCAGGCCAACGATCTCGCGATCCTGTTGCGCGCTGGCGCATTGCCCGCGCCGCTGACGATCATCGAG
>Ga0180223_1000314_pt1 | contig 72288 bp, 66 predicted proteins | sample eDN5th30CKraftOP_FD_151337 | JGI IMG/M metagenome (GOLD analysis project Ga0180223, IMG submission 151337) | Enriched Organic Plus compost microbial communities from Emeryville, California, USA - eDNA 5th pass 30_C Kraft OP (version 2) (version 2) ...
CGACAGCTATTCGCGCCGCCGCCCGCTCGGCCGGCCCGGCGCGATGCCGCCGCATATCAAGCTCGGCGTGCCGCTGGCCGGCCAGCGCCTGTTCTTCGGCGACACGGCGTACGAGGCCGGTTACGGCGCGGCGCTCGAGCGTCTTGCCAAACTTGGCTGCGACGTCGTCGAGATCGATGTCGAGCCGTTCTACGAGACGGCGCGGCTTCTTTATGAAGGCCCATGGGTCGCCGAGCGCGCGCTCGTCGCGAAGGATCTGCTGGCCTCGGACCCCGACGCCATCCATCCGGTGACGCGCGAGATCACCATCGGCGGGCTGCGGCCGACGGCGATGGACGCCTTCGCCGCCTTCTACAAGCTGGAGCGCCTGCGCCGCGTGTCCGATTATATCTTCGCGCACCGGATCGACGCGCTGGCGCTGCCAACCGCGCCGACGCATTACAGCGTCGCGCAGGTGCTCAGCGATCCGATCACGCTCAACAGCCGGCTCGGTACCTACACCAATTTCGTCAATCTGCTCGATCTGTGCGGCCTCGCCGTGCCGGCCTCGCTGACGAACAAGGGCCTGCCCTTCGGCATTACATTGTTTGCCCCGGGCGGGCAGGACGCACGGCTCGCTTCAATCGGCCGCGTCTTTCATGCCGACACGCAATTGCCGCTCGGCGCGCTGAAAGCCCCGCAGGCGAAGCTCGCCCCGCTCGCCAACGTTGCCGCTGATGACGAGATCGCCGTCGCCGTGGTCGGCGCGCATCTGTCGGGCCTGCCGCTCAATGGCGAACTCACGTCGCTCGGCGGCCGCTTGCTCGAAGCAACCAAGACCGCGCCCGATTACAAACTCTATGCGCTGAACGGCACGGTGCCGCCCAAGCCCGGTCTCCTCCGCGTTGAAACAGGGCAGGGCGCCGCCACCGAGCTCGAAGTCTGGGCTCTGCCGCTCGAGGCCTTCGGCGCCTTCATGAATGGCGTCGCGCCGCCGCTATCAATCGGCACGATCACATTGGCCGATGGCCGCAACGTCAAAGGCTTCCTGGTCGAGGCAGCCGCAGTATCCGATGCGCGGGACATTACGAAGCTGGGTGGCTGGCGCAGGTTTGTGGCGGAGACAAAAGCGGCACTTTAATGCTTAGCGCAATCGCCGATCTCTTTGTCATCACCGGGCTTGTCCCGGTGATCCCGCTTAGGGGCGCATTGCCTCGCTAAGCGGGATGGCCGGGTCAAGCCCGGCCATGACCAAGCGGGAGCGCTTCGCGGGGGAAGGGGTAAGAAACTCACACCGTCTCCGAATAATGTTCGTACTCCTCGCGCACGAGGATGATGTGCTCGTTCATCGCCGCTGCGGCGACTGCTTTCTCGCCGCGCAGGATCGCCTCGACGACGCGGTCATGTTCGATGTGCGATTTGGCGAGACGCCCGAGATTGCGGAACTGCGCGCGGCGGAACGGCTGCACGCGCGCGCGTGTCGATAATGCAAGCTCGGCGAGATAGGCGTTGTGCGCGCCGTCATAGATGGCGTTGTGAAACGCCTCGTTCATTTCGTGATACTGCTGCGGGTCGCCGCTCTGGATCAGCACGCGCAGCTTTTCGTGAATGTCCTCGAGCGCGCGGCGCTCGAGCGTCGTCATGCGCTCGGCGGCAAAGCCGGCGCACAGGGCTTCCAGTCCGGCCATCGCCTCGAACATGTTGGCGAGCTGATCGGCATCGGGCCGTGCCACCACGGCGGCGCGATGCGGCCGCACTTCGACAAGGCCGCTCGCCGCGAGCAGGCGGATCGCCTCGCGCACCGGCGTGCGTGACACGTTGAAGCGGTTGGCGATGCTGGTTTCATCGAGCGGCGCGCCGGGCGCATAAACGCCGCGCACGATCTCGTCGGCAAGCTGCAGCCGCAATTCCTCGGCGCGCGTGCGGCGCGTGCCGGATTCATCCTTCGCCGCGACCCTTGCGGGTTCGCGCTGCTCTTCCGTTCCAGTCAAGCTCATCCGGCCTCAGGTCTCGTCTTCAGAGCGGCGGGTGCGGGATCGCCGCCAGGAGATCGCGCGTATACTCCGCCTGCGGCTTGTCCATGACGCGGGCGGTGTCGCCTTCCTCGACGATCCGCCCGCTCCGCATCACGATAACCCGATCGCACAGAAGGCGCACCACATTCAGGTCGTGCGAAACGAAAAGATAGCTCATGCCGAGGCTGTCCTTGAGGTCCTGCAGCAGGTTGAGCACCACGGCCTGCACCGAGACGTCGAGCGCGGCGGTCGGCTCGTCGAGCACGACGAGGTCGGGCTTGAGCGCGATGGCGCGGGCGATGCCGACGCGGGCTTTCTGGCCGCCGGACAACTGGTGCGGGAAGCGGTCGAGCAGGTCGGGCGGCAGGCCAACCTGCGCCGCCAGTTCCTCGCAGCGCGCCCGCAGCTCCTTGCGCGCGATGTTGCCGAGGCGCAGCAGCGGATCGGCGATGGCGCGGGCGGCAGTATAGCGCGGATTGAGGCTTTCGGTCGGGTCCTGGAATACCATCTGGATGCGCTTGCGCTGCGGCAGCGTGGCGAAGGTCTTGGCCGGGATGGCGCCGATGTCCTCGCCGTCGAAGGTGATGGTGCCGGAGGTCTTGTCGATCAGCCGCATCAGCATCATCGACGTCGTCGATTTGCCGCAGCCTGACTCGCCGACCAGACCGACGCTCTCGCCGCGCGCCACGGAGAAGCTGATGCCATCGACGGCGCGGAACGGCTCTGGCGCCGGGCCCTTCGGCTTGAACAGCTTGAAGCCGCCAGCGTCCTGCCGCGGATATTCCTTCACCAGGTTCTCGACGACGAGTAGGGGCTCCTTCTTCTCCCTCTCCCCGGTTACGGGGAGAGGGTCGGGGTGAGGGGCACTGATGGCTTCTTCTTCCGGCAACAGCCCGCGCAAGGTGCCGCCCGGCCGCGGCGTCGCGCGCATCAGCTTGCGCGTATAGGCATGCGCCGGCCGCTTGAAGATGGCTTCGGCGGTTGCCGTCTCGACGACATGGCCCTTCTCCATCACCACGACGCGGTCGCAATAGGCGGCGGCGAGGCCGAGGTCGTGCGTGATCAGGATGGTGGACATGCCGCGCTCGCGCGTCAGCTCCATCACCAGGTCCATCACCGCCTTCTGCGTGGTGACGTCGAGGCCGGTGGTGGGTTCGTCCGCGATCAGCAATTGCGGCCGGCAGGCCAAAGCCAGTGCGATGACGATGCGCTGGCACATGCCGCCGGACAGTTCGAACGGATAAGCATGATAGCGCTCGCGCGGCCGCGCGATGCGCACCTGCTCGAGAATCTCGACCGCCTTCTCCGCGACCAGGTCCCTGTCGGCCTGCGCATGTTCCAGCAGCACGTCCTCGATCTGGTGGCCGACCTTGCGGATCGGGTTGAGCGCGGCGCGCGGGTTCTGGAAGATCATCGACATTTCGCGGCCGCGCAGGTCGCGCATCTGGCTCTCGCCGGCGGCGCGCAGATCGACGCCCGAGAACGTCACCGCGCCGTCGGCGATCCTGCCGGCGCGGTCGAGAATACGCATAACCGCATAGGACGTCACCGACTTGCCCGAGCCGGATTCGCCGACGATGGCCAGCGTCTCGCCCTTGGCCACCGAGATGTCGATGTGCTGCACGGCGCGAACGATGCCGCGCCGGGTCTGGAATTCGACGGTGAGGTCGCGCACGTCGAGCAGCGGCTGGCCGGTCTCGACGGTCAGCTTCGTGCCCGGATAGGTTTGCGTGTCCATCAACGCCTCCTCACGTCCGCCGCTGCGGATCGACCAGATCGCGCAAGCCGTCGCCGACCAGGTTGAAGGTGAACACCGCGATCATCAGCGCGAGGCCGGGGAAGAAGGCGATCCACCATTCGCCGGAGATGATGTTGCCGGCGCCCTCGGCGACCATGATGCCCCACTCGGGTGTCGGCGGCCGCACGCCGAGGCCGATAAACGAGAGACCGGCGGCGTTGAGGATGGCGTAGCCCATGGTCAGTGAGATCTGCACCAGCATGATCGGCATGATGTTCGGCAGGATATGCATCAGCAGGATGCGGAACTCACCATTGCCCGACAGCCGCGCCGCCTGCACGAAACCGGCGTCGCGGCGGATGTTCGCCTCGGCGCGGGCGACGCGCACATAAAGCGGGAAGTTGATGATCGCGGTAGCGATCACGATGTTGGTCACGGTGTTGCCGAGCGCGGCGACGATGCCCATGGCGAGCACGAACAGCGGGAAGGCCATGATGGTGTCGGAGATGCGGCCGACAATGCGGTCGGTCCAGCCGCCGAAGAAGCCGGAAGCAATGCCGGCGAAGCCGCCGAGCGCGAACACCAGCGCCACCGAGGTGATGGCGATGACGAAGTCGAGGCGGGTGGCGACAATGACGCGGCTGAAGATGTCGCGGCCGAGCTGGTCGGTGCCGAACCAGTGCTGCCATGACGGCGCCTGCAAGGTCGCCGCCGTGTCGCTCGCCAGCGGATCGTAAGGCACGATATAGGGCCCGATCAGCGCGCACAGGGCGATGAGCGCGAACAGCACGAAGGAGAACCCGGTGACCGGATTCTCCGTCATCACATAGCGGGCGTGGCTGAGCAGCGAGTTGCTCGGCTTTTTCGGCGTGGCTGTCGGCAGAGCGGTGTCGGTCATCCTTCAAGCCTCACGCGCGGGTCGATGACGCCGTAGAGAATGTCGATGATCAGGTTGAGTGCGACATAAAGGATCGCCATGGTCAGCACGAAGCCCTGCACCGGCGCGAAGTCCGACGAGATCAAAGCCTCGATGGCGTAGGAGCCGATGCCCGGCCAGGCGAACACCTTCTCGACCAGCACATTGGCCCCGAGCAGGAACGAGAACACCATGCCAAGCGTGGTGACGACCGGCAGCATGGCGTTGCGGAAGGCGTAGGTGATGATCACGGTGCGGCTGTCGAGCCCGGAGGCGCGGGCGGTGCGCACGAACTCGGAGGCGAGCACGGCGAGCATCGAGGCGCGCGTCATGCGCGCGATCGGCGCCAGCGAGAAGATGCAGAGCGTCAGGCCCGGTAGAAGAAGTTGGCTCAGCGCGGCGCGGAAGGTTTCGAACTGGCCGGTGAGCAGCGAGTCGATCAGGTAGAAGCCGGTGATCGACGGCGGCGGCGAACTGAAAACGTCAAGCCTTCCGAGCGGCGCCGGCGACCAGCCGAGCTTGAAATAGAAGACATAGACCAGCAGCAGGCCGGTGAAGAACACCGGCAGCGACACGCCGGCGGTGGCGACGACGCGGCAGGTATGGTCGATCCACGAACCTTGCTTCACCGCAGCGAGAATGCCGAGCGGGATGGCAATGGCCATCGACAGGATGAGGCCGAACAAAGTGAGCTCGGCGGAGGCGGGCAGGCGGTTGCGCAATTCGGTCAGCACCGGCTGGCCGGTGGTCAGCGAGGTGCCGAGATTGCCCTTGGCGAGATCGCCGACATAGTCGCCGAACTGCAGCACCAGCGGCTTGTCGAGGCCGAGCTGCTTGCGCACCTGCTCGATGGCATCCTTGGTCGCGGCCGGCCCGGCGAAATAGGCGGCCGGATCGCCCGGCAGCGCCCGCGTCAGCAGGAAGGTGACGATGATGACCCCGATCAGATTCGGGATCACCAGCAGCATGCGCCTGGAAATCATGTTGAGCATGTGATCCTCCGTCGTCATGCCCGGCCTTGTGCCGGGCATCCACGTTTTCATCGACGCTCAATACGTGGATGGCCGGGACAAGCCCGGCCATGACGTGCTTCCTCAGCTCTTCGCGAACGTCCGGTAGTCGAGCCGGCGGTGGAACCAGTAGGCGTAGCCGGTGACGTTTTTCTGCATCGCCACGTTCGAATAAGGCTGGAACAGCGGGATGCGCGGCATGTCGGCATAGGCGAGATCGACGAAGCCCTTCACGTCCTTCTCGTAGGTCGCCTTGTCGCCGATGGCGGCGGCGTTGACCGCGCCGTCGATGAAGCCGTCCATGTCCTTCGACTGGTAGCTCATCGTGTTGAAGATCGAATTCTTGCCGTGATAGCACCAGATGAAGAAGTACTCCGGGTAGTCGAGCCAGCCGGAGAACACGTTGAGGTACAGCGGCAGGATCTTCTTGTTCAGTTCGGTGCGGAAGTTGGCGCCGGGGATCTTGTTGATCGTGGTCTTGATGCCGATCTGGGCGAGGCTTTCCTGGATCAGCACCGCGATCGGCTCGTTGACCGTGGCGAAGCCGAGATCGAACGACAACGTCGTCTCGAAACCGTTCGGATAACCGGCCTCGGCGAGCAGCGCCTTGGCCTTGGCGATGTCGGAGTTGAACTTGGTTGGCTGCGGCCAGGCGACCTGCGTTGGCGCGTTGGCGGCGGCGCCAAACAACGGCGTGCCGAGGCCGAACAGCACCGCGTCCATGATCTTCTGGTACGGCACCGCGTAGGCGACCGCCTGACGCACCTTCGGATTATTGAAGGGAGCGCTCTTCACATTCATGCCGAGATACTGACAGCCGTTGGAGAACGGCGTCGACACGATGTTGAGCTTGCCTGAGTCCTTCAGCTCGACGAAGTCCTTGTTCGGCAATTCATAGGAGATGTCGGCGTCGCCGCGCTCCAGCAGCGCGCGGCGGTTGCCGGCGGACGGCACCATGCGCCAGATCACGCGCTTGATCTTGGGTAGCGGACCGCCGGTCCACTTGTCGTTGCGCTCCATGATGACTTCGGAGCCCGCGGTCCAGCCGACGACCTTGTAGGCGCCGGAGCCGGCGGTGTTGAGCTTGGTATATTCGAGGCCCCACGGGTCTTTTTCGGTGGCGTGCTTCTTGACCAGTTCGGAATTGTAGATCGCCGGCACCACGACGGCGAGGTCGGGGATGGTGAGGCGGTCCTTCTTGAGGAAGTCGACGCGCACGGTGTTGTCGTCGACGACGACGAACTGCTCGGGCTTGGTCAGCGAGCCGGCGCCCATCTGGAAGGTCGGGAAGCCGCCGACCGAGACGGCGCGGTCGAGCGACCACTTCACGTCCTTGGCCTTGACCGGCGTGCCGTCCTGGAAGACGGCGTTCTTCTTCAGCTTGAAGGTGACGGACATGTCGCCGATCTTCATGTCGTCGGCGAGTTCGCCCTTGAATTTGTCCTTGTCGTAATAGGGCTGCCCGGCCGGGCCGGTCTTCATCTCATGGGTGATGAGACGGTCGTAGCAGTTCCACGACACCTCATAGCCCGGCACGTTGGTGCCGACGCCGTGGATGTCGAGGTTGTTCGGCCCGCTTTCCGAGACGATGAGCAGGGTCTCGTTGCGCGCCTGGGCCTTGGCCGGCGAGAAAATGGCGGGGCCGGCGACAGCCGTAGCTGCCGTTGCGGCCGTAGCAGACTTCAAGAAATCGCGACGCTTCATGCAAACCTCCCGAATGAACTCGGGGTCTATCTCCGCAAGCGCCGTGCCAGAATCCGCTCTATTGCATACAATTCAATAAGCCAATGATTTTACAAGATAAAGTGTCGAACCCGCGACGGGTCGACCTCTAGCGGAGGCGGCTAATTGCATACAATAGAAATGGTACTGCCTATAAAATATGCATAAGCCGGGGTCGGCAATTCCATGTGCGCCGCGTTCTGAGGCGCGCGCGAGCGCCGCGTCAGGTCTTGCGCGCGTCGCCGAGAATGCCGGTCAGCATGGCCATGCGAACCAGATCGGACAGGCTGTTGGCGCCCATCTTGGTCATCAGGTTGGCGCGGTAGATTTCGACCGTGCGCGGGCTGATGCCGAGATCGAAGGCGATCGTCTTGTTGGGCTGACCGGCGACCAGGCCTTCGAGCACCTGGCGCTCGCGGTTTGACAGCGCCGCCAGCTTCTCCTTGATCTCGCCAAGCGCGGCGTTGCGCTTACCGGTGTCGGCAACATTATTGAGCGCCGACTTGACGGCGGCGATCAGGACCTCGTCGTCGAACGGCTTCTCGAGGAAGTCGACGGCGCCGATTTTCATCGCCTCGACCGCCAGCGCGATATCGCCATGCCCGGTGATGACGATCACCGGAAGCTCAGGTTTGTGCTGCCGCACATGCTTGAGAAGGTCGATGCCGGTGATTTCGGGCATACGCACGTCGGTCACGACACAGCCGGAATCGATCTGCGGCAAGGCATCGATGAACGCTTTGCCCGATTCGAATCCGCGCGACTTGATTCCGGCGGTCGAGAGCAGGAACTCGAGCGATTCGCGGACGGCGTCGTCGTCATCAATCACGTAGATTATGGGGTCAGCCATGGTCGATTTTGTCGGCTCAATCATCGTCGACGTCACCTTCCTGTACCGCCGTGAGCGTGAAATTGAAAGTTGTGCCTCCATTCGCATTTCGCTCGGCCCATATGCGCCCGCTATGGGCCTCGATAATGGTCCGCGATATCGATAATCCGACGCCCATGCCCTGCGGTTTGGTGGTGATGAACGGCTGGAACAGGTGATCGGCAATTTCCGGGGAGATTCCGGGCCCGGTGTCGGCGACACTGACCCGCACCTGTCCCTGACCCTCCGGGACGACGGCAACGGCCAGGTCGCGGACTTTCGATTCTTCCATGGCATCCATGGCGTTGCGGATCAGGTTGAGCAGAACCTGCTGGATCTGCACGCGGTCGGCGAGCACGAGATCGACATGCGGATCGAACTTGAACTGGACGCGGATGCCGCGGTCCTTGACGCCGACCAGCGCCAGGGCGCTCGCTTCCTCGACCAGCTTGGTGATGCTTTCGACGCGCCGCTCGCTTTCGCCGCGGGCGACGAAATCGCGCAGCCGGCGGATGATCTGACCGGCGCGAATGGCTTGCTCGGATGCCTTGCCGAGCGCGTCGCGCAACAGCGGCAACTGCTCGGTGCTGTCGCCATCGAGGATGCGCTGCGAACCCTTCAGGTAATTGGAAATCGCGGCGAGCGGCTGGTTGAGCTCGTGCGCCAGTGTCGACGCCATCTCGCCCATCGCTGTCAGGCGCGAAATATGCACCAGCTCGGATTGCAGTTCCTGCAGCCGCTGCTCGGTCTGCTGTCGTTCGGTCAGGTCGCGGATGAAGCCGGTGAAAAAGCGGCGATCTCCCGATCGCATTTCGCCGACCGCCAGTTCCATGGGGAAGGTCGAACCATCCATGCGCTGGCCCACGACCACGCGGCCGATGCCGATGATGCGGCGTTCGCCGGTGTGCCGATAGCGCTTGATGTATTCGTCATGGCTTGACTGATACGGCTCCGGCATCAGGATTTTGACGTTCTTGCCGATGACGTCGGTCGCCTTGCAGCCGAACAATCGCTCGGCGGCGCTTGAGAACGACTGCATGTTGCCAAACTCGTCGATCACGATCATGGCCTCGGGGACCGTATCGAGAATCGATTGCAGATGGGCTTCGCGCGCCAGCGCGTTGCGAGTCATGATGTTCGCGCGTTCGCGGTTCGACCGGAGCAATTCGCCGCCCCAGGCGGTCGCCGCGCCGATCAGCGCGAAGGCTACGGTGCTGACCACGACGGTCTGGGAGGATGTCTCATGGGTTCCCAGCAGCAGTATGGTGCAGAGCAGGCTGAGCGCCGTGGCGAGCAGGCCGGGGCCTAGGCCACCGAGGCCCGAGGCCAGCAGGATTGGCGGCACGAAATACAGGAACACCGCGTCGCTGTAGAGGTCGGGCGTCAGCAGCGCCCGAGCCGCCAAGGCCAGGACCACCACGATTGGGGCGACACCATAGCGCCAAATGCCCACGCGCGGCTGGATGGAAAAAGGTCCAATTTTATCAAATACTTCTGACATCCAGCCTCGCTGCCCGTGAGGCGCTTAGCCGACCACCCCGGCCGGTACCCGGCGCCTCCGGGAAAACCCCTATGGAGATTATCTGAATTTTGGCCGGCGCGCGCCCGGCTTACCAATGTCGCATCCAAACCAGCGCCGGTGGGCGCCGCAGATAGGATGGATGAGATGCACAGCCAGATGACCGCCCGGAACTCGCAAGCCCACGTCGCCGCCGCCATGGCGCGCCCTCAGGCCACCGGTGAAACGATCGAACTCATGGGCGCGGTCATGCCGTTTGCCCGTAACGCGGAAATCTACGGCGAAAACGAGCCCGCCGAATATCTCTACAAGGTCGTCAGCGGCGCCGTGCGGACCTACCGGGTTCTGAACGACGGCCGCCGCCAGATTGGCGCCTTCTACCTGCCGGGCGATGTCTTCGGCATCGAGGTGAGCGACCAGCATACGTTCTCGGCCGAATCGATCGTCGACAGCAAGGTCATGCTGATCAAGCGGACCTCCCTGGTGGCGCTCTCGTCCCGCAGCGTCGATGTTGCCCGCCAGCTCTGGACCATGGCGGCAACCGAACTGCAGCGCACCCAGGACCACACCATGCTCCTGATCAAGACTGCGCAGGAGCGCGTGGCCGGCTTCCTGCTCGAAATGGCGAAGCGCGCGCCGCGCGCCAATGCCGTCGAACTGCCGATGTCGCGCCAGGACATTGCCGATTACCTCGGCCTTACCATCGAAACGGTTTCGCGTACCCTGACCCAGCTTGAAAATTCCGCTGCAATCGAAGTGCCGACCTCGCGGCGCATCGTGCTGCGCAATCAGGCCGCGCTCAGCCGCCTGAACGGCTGATTTCAGGAAGCTCGCGTTTCCTCCCCCCGACTGCCCCGGTCAATTGCCGGGGCTTTTCTTTGTGCGCCGCGGTTGACTTCGATCAACGTCGTACCCCCGCCGCGGTGTTCAGATGACGCACCAGTTCAAGGAGGCCAGCGATGAACGCCAGCGATGTCATGACCCGCGAGGTCGTTACGATCGGCCCGGATGCCACCGTCCTGCAAGCCGCACGGCTGATGCTTCAGCACCGGATCAGCGGGCTGCCGGTGGTCGATGGCGAAGGCAATCTCGTCGGCGTCGTATCGGAAGGCGATTTCCTCCGCCGCCGCGAAACCAAGACCGAAAAGCGCCGCTCGCGCTGGCTCGAGTTCATCATGGGCCCGGGCCGGATCGCCGAAGAATATACTCATACGCACGGCAGCCGGGTCGACGAGGTCATGACCCGCGACGTGCAGACCGTCGATGAGAACGCCACGCTCGAAGATATTATCGAGCTGATGGAGCAGTACCGCATCAAGCGTGTTCCGGTGATGTCGGGTGCAACCCTGGTCGGCATTGTGACGCGGTCCAATCTGATGCGCGCCATGGTCAGCATCGCCCGCGTGGCGCCGGCGCCACAGTCGCCGAAGGATGACGGCGCCATCCGCAGCCAGATCCTCGCCGAACTCGAGAAACAGAATTGGGCGCCGGGCGCTTCGCTTGACGTTGTGGTTCGCGACGGCGTGGTCGAACTGTTCGGTGTCATCACCGACGAGCGTCAGCGCGACGCCTTGAAGGTCGCCTGCGAGAACGTCGCCGGCGTGCAATCGGTGAAGGATCATCTGTGCTGGATCGATCCCACCTCCGGTGTGACGGTCGAGGCCTCCGACATCGCCGACACGCAGCGCCACTGATCGGCCCTGCCGGTGCTTTGACTTCGGTCAAAGCTCCGTCGCGGCGAGGGGCGATAGTAACGCTGACCGCCGGCAACCGGCGATCGCCCCATCAGACTGCGTAACCGACGGAGGCATTCATGACGTTACGATCGCTTCTTCCGGTCGGCCGTGACCGACTGGCCGCACTGAAGGCCGAACCCTTCTCCTCGCTGCACCGCGAGATCGACCGGCTGTTCGACGACTTCACCCGCGGGTTTCCCACCTTGACGAGCTTTGGCGCCGGCAATGGCGGCAAGCTGATGCCGAGCATCGACGTTGTCGAAACCGACAAGGACATCGAGATCACGGCGGAATTGCCGGGCCTTGAAGAGAAGGATGTCCAGATCAACGTGGCCGACAACCTTCTGACCATTCGCGGCGAGAAGAAAGCCGAGAAGGAAGAGAAGGACAAGGATTACCGCATCGTCGAGCGCAGCTACGGCGCTTTCGAGCGGACGCTCGAACTGCCGCCCGGAGTCGACGCCGATGCCATCAAGGCCAGCATCGCCAAGGGTGTGCTGAAGGTGACCGTGCCGAAGCCGGCGCCCAAGCAAGCCAAGAAGATCGAGGTTAAGCCCGCGGCCTGATCGTCGCGGAGATCGCCCAAACCAGCGCGCCGCTATTGCTGCGGCGCGCTTTCGTTTGGCCTGTTCGGTCTCTGCTTACCTTCAAATTTTCCGGTATCCGTTTGACTTGCCTCAACGGCATCCAAAGGTCGTTCGCCATGATCTCGTCCCGTGACAATTCTGTCCGGGAGGAAACAATGTCGGCTCAGCCTGCCATTCCGTCGGCGACCGCGCCTGCCGCCGGCGGCGCGAAGACCAGCAACTGGTTCGCGTCGAACTGGGGTTTGATCGCCGCCGTCGTGGCCATGATCGTCGTGCTCTTGCTGCCGACGCCGGCGGGATTGCCGGTGGCCGGCCATCGCATGCTGGCGATCCTGCTGTTCGCCGTCATCGTCTGGATGACCGAGGCAATCGATTACGCGGTGTCGGCGATCGTTATCGCCGCGCTGATGGCGTTCCTGCTCGGGCTCGCGCCCAGTGTCGCCAATCCCAAAGTGCTGCTCGGCACCGGCGGCGCCCTGACGCTCGCCTTCTCCGGCTTCGCCACCACCGGGCTGGTGCTCGTTGCTGCGGCGTTGTTCCTGGCGGCGGCGATGACGCAGACCGGCCTCGACAAGCGCATCGCCCTCAACATTCTCGCGCGGGTCGGCACGGAAACGCGCAATGTTGTCATCGGCACCATCCTCGTCGGCATCGTCATCGCCTTCATGGTGCCGTCGACCACGGCGCGCGTTGCCTGTCTGGTGCCCATCACGCTCGGCATGATCGCAGCCTTCGGCGTCAGCCGCACCAGCACCTTCGCCGCCATGCTGATGATCGTGACGGTGCAGACCGCCAGCATCTGGAACGTCGGCATCAAGACGGCCGCGGCGCAGAACATGATCGCCATCGGCTTCATCGAGAAGGCCTTCAACCAGACCATCACCTGGCTCGAGTGGCTGGTCGCCGCCGCGCCATTCGGCATCGCGATGTCGATCGCGCTCTATTTCGTCATGACGATCATGATGAAACCCGAGGTGGCGTCGGTGCCCGGCGGCACGGAGGGCATCAAGAAGTCGCTCGACGAACTTGGCCCGATGAAGACGTCCGAGAAGAAGCTGCTGGCCATCTCGCTCACTTTGATCGGCTTCTGGGCGACCGAGGGCGTGCTGCACAAATTCGACACCAGCACCACGACCATCACCGCGGTGGCGCTGATGTTCCTGCCCGGTATCGGCATCATGACATGGAAGGAAGCGCAGCCGAAGATTCCGTGGGGCACGGTCATCCTGTTCGGCATCGGCATCAGCCTCGGCACCGCGCTGCTTCAGACCAAGGCGGCGACCTGGCTTGCCGACATCGTCGTCCTCGAGTTCGGCCTCAAGAACGCCACCGCGCTGTTCATCCTCGGCACCATGAGCCTGTTCCTGGTCGTGATCCATCTCGGCTTCGCCAGCGCCACGGCGCTGGCCTCGGCAATGATCCCGATCATCATCGCCGTGCTCAAGAGCGTGGCGACGCCGGGCATCAATGTCATCGGCATGACCATGCTGCTGCAATTCGTGGTGTCGTTCGGCTTCATCCTGGTGGTGAACGCCCCGCAGAACATGGTGGCTTACGGCACCGGCACGTTCACGGCGCGCGATTTCGTGCGCACCGGCCTGGTGCTGACGATCATCGCGCTGGCTCTGGTGATGCTGCTCGGCGCCACCTACTGGCGCTGGCTTGGTTACGTCTGACGCGGGGCGACTTAAGAAGGAGGATAGTGCCATGAGACTACGCCTTAAGATCGCGACTGCTGTGTTGCTTGGAAGTCTCGCCGCGGGCCCTGCGCTCGCGCAGCCTGCCGGTCCTGGTCCTGGTCCTGGTCGTGGTCCCGGCTACGGCTGGGGTCCGGACATGATGATGGGCCCCGGCATGATGGGACCCGGGATGATGGGCCGGGGCTCCGGCCGCGGCATGGGTTGGATGTGTTCACCGCAGGGCGCTGGTCTTGCCGAGTGGCGCAAGCAGCGCATCGAGCAACTGCTGAAGCCGACCGAGAGCCAGCGCAAGGCGCTCGACGATCTGCAGACCGCGTCGACCAAGGCGGCTGAGACCGTGGCCGCTGCCTGTCCGAGCGAGTTTCCGGCGAGCGCGCAGGCCCGGCTCGAGCTGATGGAGAAGCGGATGGAAGCCATGCTCACCGCGATCAAGACGGTGCGTCCGGCCTTCGACGCCTTCTACGCCACGCTCACCGACGAACAGAAAGCGCGTCTCAACTCGGCCGGCCCGCGCCGCTGGGGCTGGCACGGCTGGCGCAACTGATCGCCGTCACGACATCGAAAAAAAAGCCCCGGCCGAGGCCGGGGCTTGTCAGTCAGCATCGGGTGGGGAGGACGCCCCGCTCGATCTCTCGGACTTGTAATTCCTAGAACTTGTATGTGACGCCTGCGCCGATCAGCCACGGGTCGAGATTGACCTTGCCGGTGAGCGCGCCGGCGGTGCTGTCGCCGTCCCAGCTCGGCCGCAGCCAGAGCTTCTTGACGTCGATGTTGATGCCCCAGTGCTTGTCGATCATGTAGTCGAAGCCGATCTGCAGCGCCGGCGACCAGCTGTTGTGCAGATGGCTGCGGGTTACGGTGACGAGACCGTTCGATGTGTTGCCGGCGGTCTGGCTGAAGAACACGGTGTAGTTCACGCCGGCGCCGATATAGGGCTTGAAGGCGCCGAAGTTGGTGAAGTGATATTGCAGTGTCAGCGTCGGCGGCAGCAGCCAGGCCTTGCCGACGTCCAGGCCGTTGGTGGCGGCGGCGCCGGTGCCGGTCACGTGATGCTTGGTGACGCCGAGAATGAGTTCGGCCGCGATATTGCGCGTGAAGAAGTAGGTGATGTCGAGTTCCGGCACGATCGTATCGGTCGTGGTCAGCCCCGAACCGGCGACCTGATCGACATGGCCCGAGTTGCGCGTCACGACGCCGAGTCCGCGCAAACGAATCATCCACGGATTGAAAGCTTCGGCCGGCGGTGCGGCCTTGTAGACCGGCTTGGCGGCCACATCGGCCGCCGTGGCCGGTGCAACAGCATATCCGACAAGCGCCGCGACGAGCGCCGGCGCGATTTTACGTAACGTCATGTTTGACCCCTAACCCCGGAATTGCGCGGCGCGATGCCGCGATCAACGACTGATCGCTAACACTCAAGCCATCGTCGACCCCGGTAAAATTGATCAAGATCAAACAAAAACCGGAACTGTGTTCAGGTTGCATCGCCGCCACAGGTTCAGTGATGCGATACCGTCCTAAAGCGCCGTTCGATCCTCCGATGACGCAGGGCATACCGCGCGGCGCATGTATCGCGGAGGTCGCGGTCGGTGCGACGGGACGGTCCGTCGGTCATTGCTCAGCATGAGACGCGGGCCTTAGCCGCCCCGTGAGAGCGGCCCGTTAAGCGCCCGTAAACGCGCCTTTGGCCGAGGCCAGTTTGACATTCATCAAGGCTACCGGCCGGGCGGTCGCTGATAGTCCGGCGCGGCCAGCATCCCTCCGGCCGGCGATTGAACGGAACCTCCATCATGGCGAACGCGCTCGCTCCCCAGAAAAACATGACGATCGGCGAAGGCGGCTTGGCGCTGACATTTTCGGCCTTGGCGCTGCTGTCGATCGTGATCGCGGCCAAGGCCCATACGCCTGAATACGCATTCCACGCCTACCTCTTCACGGCCGCGAGCATCGCCGCGGTCTTTGCCATCGCGAATCGCTACTTTGATCGCCCGGCCGAAAAGACCCCGCTGGTCACCGCCGATGGTCGTCCGAACTACAATATGGGGCCTGTGAAATTCAGCATCATTGCGGCCGTGTTCTGGGGTGTCGCCGGCTTCCTGGTCGGTGTCATCATCGCGCTGCAGCTCGCCTATCCGGTGCTCAACCTCGACCTGCCGTGGACCAGCTTTGGCCGTCTGCGCCCGCTGCACACCTCGGCCGTGATCTTCGCCTTCGGCGGCAACGTGCTGATCGCCACGTCGTTCTACGTCGTGCAGCGCACCTGCCGCGCGAGACTCGCCGGCGATCTGGCGCCGTGGTTCGTCGTGCTCGGCTACAACTTCTTCATTCTCATCGCCGGCACCGGCTATCTGCTCGGCATCACGCAGTCGAAGGAATATGCCGAACCGGAATGGTATTCCGACCTGTGGCTGACCGTTGTCTGGGTCGTCTACTTCCTGGTGTTCCTGGCCACGATCTGGCGGCGCAAGGAGCCGCACATCTACGTCGCCAACTGGTTCTATCTCGCCTTCATCGTCACCATCGCGGTGCTGCACCTCGGCAACAACGCCACCGTTCCGGTGTCGCTGTTCTCGCCGAAGTCCTACATCGTCTGGTCCGGCGTGCAGGATGCGATGGTGCAGTGGTGGTACGGCCATAACGCGGTCGGCTTCTTCCTCACCGCCGGCTTCCTCGCCATCATGTATTACTTCATTCCGAAACGGGCCGATCGACCGGTCTATTCCTATCGCCTGTCGATCATCCACTTCTGGGCGCTGATCTTCCTCTACATCTGGGCCGGCCCACACCATCTGCACTACACGGCGCTGCCGGACTGGGCGCAGACGCTCGGCATGACGTTCTCGATCATGCTGTGGATGCCCTCCTGGGGCGGCATGATCAACGGCATCATGACGCTGTCGGGCGCCTGGGACAAACTGCGCACCGATCCGGTGCTGCGCATGATGGTGGTGTCGGTCGCCTTCTACGGCATGTCGACCTTCGAAGGTCCGATGATGTCGGTGAAGGTCGTCAATTCGTTGTCGCACTACACCGACTGGACCATCGGTCACGTCCACTCCGGCGCGCTCGGCTGGGTCGCCTACATCTCCTTCGGCGCCATCTACTGCCTCGTGCCGTGGCTGTGGAACCGCAGGCTCTACTCGCTCAAGCTCGTCAACTGGCACTTCTGGATCTCGACCATCGGCATCGTGCTCTACATCACCGCGATGTGGGTGTCGGGCATCCTGCAAGGTCTGATGTGGCGCGCCTACACCTCGCTCGGCTTCCTCGAATACTCCTTCGTCGAAACGGTCGAGGCCATGCATCCCTTCTATGCGATCCGCGCGCTCGGCGGAATCCTGTTCCTCACCGGCGCGCTGATCATGGTCTTCAATCTCTGGATGACGGTTAAATCCGAAGCCGTCGCCGGAGAAGCCGAAATCCGGCTCCAGCCTGCCGAATAAACGGGGACGACAATGTCACTCTGGCAAAAACACGCCATCTTCGAGAAAAACTCCATCGTTCTCGTGCTCGGTATTCTCGTGGTGATCGCCGTCGGCGGTCTCGTCGAAATCGTGCCGCTGTTCTATCTCAAGAACACGATCGAGAAGGTCGCGGGCGTGCGGCCCTATACGCCGCTCGAACTCGCCGGCCGCAATATCTACGTCCGCGAGGGCTGCTACCTCTGCCACTCGCAGATGATCCGTCCGCTGCGTGACGAGGTCGAACGCTACGGTCACTACTCGCTGGCGGCCGAGAGCATGTATGACCGCCCGTTCCAGTGGGGTTCGAAGCGCACCGGTCCGGATCTTGCCCGCGTCGGCGGCAAGTACTCCGACGACTGGCACCGCGACCATCTGGCCGATCCGCGCGCGGTGGTGCCGGGTTCGGTGATGCCGGCCTACAGCTTCCTGGCCAGGAACGATCTCGACTACAAGCACGTCGCCCAGGACATGAAGGTGCAGGCGATGCTCGGCGTGCCGTACACGCCGGAGATGATCGAGAGCGCCGTCAAGGACGTCGAAGTGCAGGCATCCGTCGACAACCCGGACGCTGGCGATCTCGTCAAGCGCTATCCCAAGGCGCTGGCGCGCGACTTCGACGGCAATCCCGCCCGCGTGACCGAAGCCGATGCGCTGATCGCGTATCTGCAAATGCTCGGCACGTCGGTCGACTTCAAGATGTACGACGACAAAGCCAATATCCGGTGACCGTCAAGGTGAATTGATATGGATCCGACCTACAAAGCCGCCGCCGAGTTCGCCCAGACCTGGGGACTCATCTACTTCACCGCGATCTTTCTAGCCGTGGTCGTCTACGCCTTCTGGCCATCGCGAAAGAAGCAATTCGACGAAGCAGCGCGCATTCCGCTGCGGGAGGACTGAGCCGTGGCTGAGGAACACAGACAAATCGATCCCGTGACCGGAACCGCGACCACCGGTCATGAATGGGACGGCATCCAGGAGCTCAACACGCCGCTGCCGCGGTGGTGGCTGTGGCTGTTCTACGTCACGATCATCTGGTCGGTGGGCTACTGGGTCGTCTATCCGGCCTGGCCGCTGGTGACCGACGCCACCAAGGGCGTGTTCGGCTACAACTCGCGCGCCGCGGTCGTCGAGGACATCAAGGATCTGCACGCCATGCGCGGGCCGATGATGCAGCAACTGGCCTCGGCCTCGACCGCCGAGATCGCCACCAGCCCGCAACTGATCGACTTCGCGCGGGCGCAAGGCCGCGTCGCCTTCGCCGACAACTGCGCGCCGTGCCATGGCGCCGGCGGCGGCGGCGCCAAGGGCTATCCCAACCTCAATGACGACGACTGGCTGTGGGGCGGCAAGCTCGCGGACATCGAACAGACCATCCGCTTCGGCATCCGCGGCGGACACGACAGTGGCCACCAGGGCAACATGCCGCCCTTCAAGGACGTGCTGAAGCCGGCCGAGATGTCTGCCGTGGCCGACTACGTGCGCTCGCTGTCGGGCCTCTCGACCGAGGCCGGCGTCGATCTCAAGGCCGGGCAGAAGGTCTTTGCCGACAACTGCGCGGTCTGTCACGGCGAGGCCGGCAAGGGGAACCGTGAAGTCGGCGCCCCGAACCTGACCGACCGGATCTGGCTCTACGGCTCCGACAAGGCGACCATCGTGCAGGGCCTCCAGCAGGGTCGCGGCGGCGTCATGCCGGTCTGGGAAGGCCGCCTCTCCGAGCCGGTGATCAAGGCGCTGGCCGTCTATGTCTACGGTTTCGGCGGCGGCGAGAAGTAGCCTGTCACCAGTGCCAACAAGACACTGATAATAAAAGGAAATCCCGGCCGAAAGGCCGGGATTTTCGCTTGAGGCAGATCAAGGTGCCAGATTACGGCGGGTCTAGATTTTGTGCCTAATTCCGGCGGAAGTGATCATGACCCAACTCGAAGAACTGGTGCGGCAATCCGAGGTGAAGGCCGCGGCCCCTCCGCCATCCCCGCCGCCGGCCGATGACGACATCGACGACATTCCGCTCTACGCCGCGCGCCGCAAGATTTATCCGCAGAGCGTGCATGGCACCTTCCGCCGCATCAAGTGGGCGGTGCTTCTCGTCACCCTCGGTATCTACTATCTGCTGCCCTTCGTGCGCTGGGATCGCGGCCCGAACGCGCCGTCGCAGGCGGTGCTGATCGATTTCCCGAACCGCCGCTTCTATTTCTTCTTCATCGAGCTGTGGCCGCAGGAGGTCTATTACCTCACCGGTCTTCTGATCCTCGCCGCCATCGGCCTGTTCCTGATGAACGCGCTCGCCGGCCGCGTCTGGTGCGGCTACCTGTGTCCGCAGACGGTGTGGACCGATCTCTACATGGCGATCGAGCGCTTCACCGAAGGCGACCGCCGCGAGCACATGAAGCGCGAGTCGCAGCCGTGGACGCTCGAGACCTACGCGCGCAAGGGCGCCAAGCATTTCCTCTGGCTGATGGTGGCGTGGTGGACCGGCGGCGCCTGGGTTCTCTATTTCTCCGACGCGCCGACCCTGGTGAAGGATCTTGCCACCGGCGAGGCGCCCTTCGTGGCCTATGCCTGGATCGGCATCCTCACCTTCACGACCTACGCGCTCGCCGGTCACATGCGCGAGCAGGTCTGTCTCTACATGTGTCCGTGGCCGCGCATCCAGGCCGCACTGACCGACGAATATGCGCTCAACGTCACCTATCGCTACGACCGCGGCGAGCCGCGCATGTCGGCTAAGAAGGCCGAGCAACTGAAGGCACAGGGCCAGCGCGTCGGTGATTGCGTCGACTGCCTGCAGTGCGTCCATGTCTGTCCGACCGGCATCGACATCCGCCAGGGCTCGCAACTCGGCTGCATCCAGTGCGGCCTGTGCATCGACGCTTGCGACAACATCATGGCCAAGCTCGGCCGGCCGACGCGTCTCATCGCCTACGACACAGACCTCAACATCAAGGCGCGGCTCGAGGGCAAGCCCTCCGTGTACAAGCTGATCCGCTGGCGCACCGCGCTCTATGCCGCGATCATCGCCATTGCCGGCGGCGTCATGCTCTACAGCCTCGCGACCCGCGGCTCGGAAGGCATCAGCGTCATCCACGACCGCAACCCGATGTTCGTGCGGCTGTCGGACGGTAGCTTGCGCAACGGCTACACCATCCGCATCGTCAACAAGCAGCTCAAGTCGCGCGACTTCATCGTCGCCGTGGAGGGTCTGCCGTCGACGCTGGTCGACTATGTCGGCCTGCCGCCGCGCGCCGACGGCCGGCAGCTCGTCTCGGTCGGCCCCGACCAGACCAAGGAAGTGCGCGTCCTGGTCACTGACTACAGCGAGACGCCGCCGGCGGCCTCGACCTCGATTCTGTTCAGCCTGATCGACATCGATTCCGGCGCCGTGGCGCAGGTGCGCGATCACTTCTTTGGTCCCGAGAGGAAATAACATGGCACACCCGCAGCAGACTCGGCCGCGCGAACTGACGGGCCGGGCCGTCCTGTTCTGGCTGGTCGGTTTCTTTGCCCTGGTCATCGGCGTCAATGCCGTGATGGTGAAGGCGGCGACCTCGACTTTCGGCGGCGTGCAGACCTCGAGTTCGTACAAGGCCGGCCTCCAGTTCAAGCAGGAGATCGCCGCCGCCGAACAGCAGTCGGCGCGCAACTGGCGGGTCGACGGCAAGCTCGTCCACGACAAGGCCGGTGAGGCCGTTCTCGACATCGCGGTGCGCGACGCCAAAGGCGAGCCGGTCACGGGCCTTGCCGCTGTGGCGCACCTCGAACATCCGGCCGATGCGCGGCGCGATCACGACGTGCCGCTCAGCCTCATCGGCGCCGGGCAGTTTCATGGCGTGACGGCCGCGCCGGCTGGCCAGTGGGAACTGGTGATCGACCTCGAGCGCGACGGCGAGCGCGTCTTCCGCTCGCGCAGCCGGGTGACGTTGAAATAGGGCGAGCTGTCAATGACCGAAACTCTCGACGTCTCGCCTTACGTCAAGCCGGAAGCCGACGGCATTTGCGGCATGGATGTAGCCGTCGAAGGTATCACATGCGGCGCGTGCATCGCGCGCATCGAGCATGCGGTGAAGAGCCTGCCCGGCGTCACCGAGGCACGGGTGAATTACACCAACCGCCGTCTGCATGTCGCCTGGTCCGACGCGCTCGACGAGCCGGCGCGCATTTTCGAGGCCCTGCGCACCAGCGGCTATCGCGGCCATCCCTTCGTGCCATTGCGCGCCGAGGAGGAAGAAGCGGCCGAGACGCGCAGGCTGACGCGCTGTCTCGCGGTGGCCGGCTTTGCGGCGATGAACGTGATGCTGCTGTCGGTGTCGGTGTGGTCGGGCAATGTCACCGACATCACGCCGGAAACGCGCGATTTCTTCCACTGGGCCTCGGCGCTGATCGCGCTGCCGGCGGCGGCCTATGCCGGCCAGCCGTTCTTCACCAGCGCCTGGGCGGCGCTGCGCGCCGGCACGCTCAATATGAACGTGCCGATTTCGCTCGGCGTCATCCTGGCGCTCGGCATGTCGGTGGTCGAAACCGCCAATCACGCCGAGCACGCCTATTTCGATTCGGCGCTGATGCTGCTGTTCTTCCTGCTGGTCGGCCGCGCGCTCGAGCACGCCATGCGCCGGCGCACCCGCGCCACCGCCGGAAACCTCGCCGCGCTGCGGGCCGACACCGCGCATCGCTTCGTCGATGACGAACTGGTCAACGTACTGGCGGGATCGTTGCGGGCCGGCGACCGCATTCTGGTCAAGCCGGGCGAACGCGTGCCGGCCGACGGCGAGGTCATCAACGGCACCTCCGAGATCGACGAAAGCCTGATCACCGGCGAGACCGCGCGCCGCGCCATCAAGGCCGGCGCCAAGGTCTATGCCGGCAGCCTCAACTTCACAGGTACGCTGACGATGCGCGTCACCGCCGCCGGCGGCAATTCGCTGCTCGACGAGATCGAGAAGCTGCTCGACAAGGCCGCCAGCGCCAAGTCGCGCACGCGGCGTCTGGCCGATGAGGCGGCGCGCATCTACTCCCCGGTGGTGCATCTCACCGCGGCGCTGACGTTTCTCGGCTGGTGGCTGTATGGCGTGTCGGCACACGACTCGATCCTCATCGCCATCGCCGTGCTGATCATCACCTGTCCTTGCGCGCTGGCGCTGGCCATTCCGGCCGTGCAGGTCGTCGCGTCGGGCGCGCTGTTCCGGCGCGGCATCATCTTGAATGCCGGCGATGCCATCGAACGCCTGGCCGAAGCTGACACCATCGTGTTCGACAAGACCGGCACGCTGACGCTGCCGGAGCCGCGTGTCGTCAATGCCGCCGACATCGATGCCGGCATCATGCAGGCGGCGTCACGGCTGGCGCAATCGAGCCGGCATCCTTTGGCCATGGCCTTGGCCAAGGAGGCTGTGAGCACCGCGCCGTTCGATGGCGCGGTCGAGGAGCCGGGGCAGGGCGTGCGCGCCGTCGTTGACGGTGTGGAAATGCGGCTCGGCAGCTCGGCATTCTGCAATGTCGCTCCGGGGGTGAGCGGCGAGGGTATGTCGCACATCTATTTCCGCCACGGCGACCGCACGGCGGCGTTCGCCATCGCGCAAAGCCTGCGGCCCGACGCGGTCGAAACCGTGCAGGCGCTGCGCGATCTCGGCTTCGACCTACACATTCTGTCCGGAGATCGCAGAGAGGCGGTGGCGCCGGTGGCCGAAGCGCTCGGCATTCCGCAATGGATGGGCGGCGTCGATCCTGCGGAAAAGATCGCTTTCATCGATGCGCTGAAGCAGCGCGGCCGCCGCGTGTTGATGGTCGGCGACGGCCTCAACGACGCGCCGTCGCTCGCGGCCGCGCATGTGTCGCTGTCGCCGATTTCGGCCGCCGACGTCACGCAGGCGCATGCCGACGCCGTGTTCCTCGGCGAGCGGCTGGTGGCCGTGCTCGACGCCGTCACGATATCGCGGCGCGCGCGCCACCTGATGGTGCAGAACCTGTGGCTCGCCGTGATCTACAATGCCATCGCCGTGCCGGTCGCCATCGCCGGCCTGGTGACGCCTTTGATCGCGGCGGCGGCGATGTCCGGCTCGTCGCTGCTGGTGACACTGAATGCGCTGCGCGCTAATGCGAAGAACAATGACGCCGAGTCTGCGTCAAACTCCGTTCATTCCCGCGCAAGCGGGAATCCTGCTTCTGGGTCCACGCTTGCGCCGAGACGAACGGAGAATGTCGAATTGCCCGCGGAAACGAGCATGCCATGAACGTCATCATCTATCTGTTGCCGCTGGCGCTCGGCCTTGGTCTGCTCGGCCTGTTCGCCTTCCTGTGGTCGCTGCGCAGCGGCCAGTACAACGACATGGAAGGCGCGGCCTATCGCGTCTTGTCGGATGATGATGTGGAGAAGTGAGCGCGGTGTTTCTCCGTCATGCCCGACCCTGTGCCGGGCATCCACGTCTTGAGAAAGAGCGAAGACGTGGATGGCCGGGTCATAAGGACGTTTACGCCCGTCTTCAACGGGCTATGCCCGGCCATGACGAAGTCAGAGCATCACCGTCTCGAACTCCGCCGGCAGCACGATCTCCAGGAGCTCGCAGTCGTCGGAATAGCCGAGCACGGTGTGCTTGATCTTCGGCGGCTGGATCCAGCAGGCGCCGGCCTCGAAGGTGTGTACGCCTTCGCCCTCGAACTCCGTCTTGTACCAGCCCTTGAGCACGTAGATCATCTGCAGGTCGACGTCGTGGAAATGCGGATGCGCGACGTCCTCCGCCTTGAACGGCGGGATGAAGCGGATGACATGCGCCTGCACCATGCCGGAGGTAGCGAGGGCAAGGCCGAGGTCGCGGTATTTGGCGTAAGAGCGCAGGCCCTGGTCGAAGTCGGCCTCGTTGTGATGGCTGACGTGGAACTTCTGCTTCGGCTTCTTGGCCCGGGTTTTCGCCGATACGGCGCGGCGCGCGTTAGGCTTGGCCGGTTTGCGCGGCTGCACCGGCTTCGGCAGCTTTTTCCTTGTTTTGGCGCTCTTTTTGGCCATTGATGCCTCCCTCGGCACCCGCAATTGGATCATGACCGCTGATTTCATGGAAGACCCGCCAAGCCCTGTCATCCGGATTTTCGTCGATGCGGATGCCTGCCCGGTCAAGAACGAGGTGTACCGGGTTGCCGAGCGCTACGGGCTGAAGGTCTTCATCGTCGCCAACGCCTACATGAACGTGCCGCGCAGCGACCTGATCGAGCGCGTCATCGTACCGGACGGCCCGGATGTCGCCGACGGCTGGATCGCCGAGCGGGCGGGCGCGCATGACATCGTCATTACCGCCGATGTTCCGCTGGCGGCGCGCTGCGTCAAGAATGGATCAAGTGTGCTGTCGCCGACCGGCAAGGTGTTCGACGACGATGCCATCGGCATGGCGCTGGCCAGCCGCAATCTGATGGCCGACCTGCGCAGCGCCGGCGCGGTGACGCGCGGACCGCCGCCTCTGTCGCGGCAGGACTTGTCGCGGTTTCTCAGCGCGCTCGATCTGGCGGTGGTGAGAATAAAGAGGAAGATGCCTTAGCCCGTCATTCCGGGGCGTGGGCGAAGCCCACGAACCCGGAATCCAGCGCTAGGCTCGTGAGGATGCATCCGGATTCCGGGTCCGGCGCTTCGCGCCGTCCCGGAATGACAACTTACTACTCCGCCGCCGCGGTGCTCACGCCGCCATGGGCCTTCGACCAGCCGGCCGGATCGTTGATGAAGTTCTCGACTTCGGCCAGCATCTTCGGCTTGAAGCGGTCCATCTTCTTGGCGACGCGCAGCACGTCGCGCCACGTCGTCAGGTAATGCAGCGTGACGCCGAGATCGCTGAGGACCTTCTCGCCCTCTTTGTAGATGTTGTAGAAGAAGATCACCGTGCAGTGGTCGCAATGGCCGTCGGCGTCGCGGATTGCCTTGACGAAATTGACCTTGCTGCGGCCGTCGGTGGCGAGATCCTCCACCAGCAGCACGCGCTGGCCGGCTTTCAGTTCGCCCTCGATCTGCGCGCCGCGGCCGAAGCCCTTGGGCTTCTTGCGCACATATTGCATCGGCAGATGCATGCGGTCGGCGACCCAGGCGGCGAACGGAATGCCAGCGGTCTCGCCGCCGGCCACCGCGTCGAGCTTGTCGCGCCCGATGTCGCGGTCGATGGCGTTGACCATGTAGCCCATGATCGCCGAGCGCACGTCCGGGAAGGAAATCAGCCAGCGCGAGTCGTTATAGACCGGGCTCGCCCAGCCCGAGGTGAAGATGAAGGGCTTGTCGCCCATGAACCGCACCGCGCCGGTGTCGAGATACATGCGCGCGGTGAGCTCGGCGATGGTGTCGCGGTCGAGGAAATGGGCGTCGGTGGTCATGGGCGGGTCTCTCTCCTGTCATGCCCGGGCATAGCCGTTCAAAGAACGGCGTTCTTTCAGAACGCCTATGACCCGGGCATCCCGCTTAGGCTGGCTCAGTGCTTAACTAAGCGGGATGGCCGGGACAAGCCCGGCCATGACAAGGAATGTGGATGCCGCCTCGCGAGGGGAGGGGCCTAATGCTCCGCCGCGACCCGCAGGCCGACATAGCGCTCCAGCGTCTCGGTATCCTTCTGCAGCGCGGCCGACGGCGCCCGGTGCATCACCGCGCCGCGTTCCAGCACGATGGCGTTTTCGGTCAGTTCCAGCGCGATATCGGTGTGCTGCTCCACGAGGACAATGGCGAGCTTCTGGCCGGAGAGCATCTGTTTCACCGCGCCGATCAGTTCCTCGACGATGACCGGGGCGAGGCCCTCGAACGGTTCGTCGAGCAAAAGCAGCGACGGGTTGGTCATCAGCGCGCGGGCGATCGCCAGCATCTGCTGCTCGCCGCCGGACAGCTGATTGCCCATGTTGCGCTTGCGCTCGTTGAGGCGCGGAAACATGCCGTAGATGCTGTCGAGATTCCACTCGCCGCCGCGCGCCGCCACGGTGAGGTTTTCTTCCACCGACAGCGACGGGAAGATTTCGCGCTCCTGCGCCACCCAGGCGATGCCGTGATTGGCGCGCCAGTGCGGCGGCTGCTTCGAGATGTCCTGGCCGCGCCAGAACACCTGGCCGGCGCGCATCTGGGTGAAGCCCATGATGGTGAGCATCAAGGTCGATTTGCCGACGCCGTTGCGGCCGAGCACCGCAAGCGCGCCGTGATTTCCGATCTCCAGCGAAATGTCGTTGAGCACCACGGCGTCGCCGTAGCCCGCCGTCACGTTGCGGAGTCTGAGGAGGGGCTCAGCCATGTTTGCGCGTCCCCAGATACACTTCGCGCACGCCGGGATCGTTCGAGATTTCGGCGGGCGAGCCTTGCGTGAAGATGGCGCCGCCGACCAGCACGATGATGTGGGTGGCGAAGCGGAACACGACATGCATGTCGTGCTCGATGAACAGCAGCGTCAGTTCGTCGGACAGGCCGGCGACGACCTCGAAGATCTCGCCGGATTCCTCGTGCGGCACGCCGGCCGCCGGCTCGTCGAGCAGCAGCACCTTCGGCTTGGTGGCGAGCGCCAGCGCGATCTCGAGCAGGCGCTGGCGGCCGTAGGGCAGTTCGCGCGTGGTCTGATAGGCCGCGTCGCCGAGCTTGAGCTTGGCGAGGATTTCGTAGGCTTCCTCGATCGCGTCCTTGTTGCCGGCGATGTTCTGCCAGAAGCGGCCGGCGATGCCGCGGCGCTCGCACACCGCGAGCGTCACGGCTTCGAGCGGGTTGAGGCCGGCGAACAGAGTGTTGATCTGGAACGTGCGCGCCAGCCCGCGCTTGACGCGCGCCTGCGGCTTCATCGCCGTCACGTCCTCGCCGCCGAGCATGATCTGGCCGGCGTTCGGCGTCAGCATGCCGGTCATCAGGTTAATGAGCGTGGTCTTGCCGGCGCCGTTCGGGCCGATCAGCGCATAGCGCGCGCCGACCGGCAGGTCGATATTGATGTCGCGCGCCACGACCAGCGAGCCGAAGCTCTTCTGCACGCCGCGCGCGGCAAGAGCGATCGTGCTCTTGCCGATCGCGTCTTTATTGGAATGTGCGACGGTGCCTTTCACCGGCTGCGCGCTCATTTGCGCCTCCAGCGTGCCGTGAGTTTCGACAGGCCGCCGAGAATGCCGTTCGGCAACAGCATCACCACCACCACCAACAGAATGCCGATCCAGAAATACCAGTATTGCGGATTGATGCCGGAGAACTGGTCGCGCGCGATCAGGAACACCGCGGCGCCGATCAGGCCGCCATAGAGCCGCCCGGCGCCCCCTAACACCAGCATGACCACGACGTCGGCCGAACGCTCGAAGCTCAGCACTTCGAGCGCCACCGTCTCGGTGGTCTGCGCCAGGATGCCGCCGGCGATGCCGGCGATGATCGCCGAGATCGTATAGACCTTGCGGATATGGGCGCGGCTGTCGGCGCCAATGGCCGGCATGCGCGTGAAGTTCTCACGGATGCCGCGCAGTGCCAGACCGAACGGCGAATTGATCAGGCGGCGCGTGAACAGGAAGCACAGGAACAGGACGCCGAGCGCGTAGCCGTAGGCGGTATAGCCGTAGAGATCGAACTTGAAGACGCCGAACACCGGCTGGATCGACACGCCCTGCAGGCCGTCGGAGCCGCCGGTGAGCCAGCTCGCGCTGTTCGCCGCCTCGTGCAGCAGCAGGCCGAGGCCGAGCGTGATCATGATCAGCGTGAGATGCCGGAAGCGCGAGATGATGAAGCTCGACGCATAGCCGACCACGCCGGCGACAAGCGCCGCGACCACGAGGCCGCTGAAGGGCTCGCCCCAGACGAACTTGGTGAAGATGCCGGCCGAGTAGGCTCCGAGGCCGAAGAAGGCGGCATGGCCGAGCGAGACGATGCCGGCATAACCGAGGATGAGGTCGAGCGACAGCGCGAACAGCGCCGTGATGGCGATCTGGCTCGCCAGCGAGAGGTAGGTCGGGAACAGCCAGAACGGCAGCAAGGTCGCCAGCCAGAACGCGATCTCGAGCGCGCGCCAGCGGCTCAGTTGCTGCATGTAGGTCTGCGGCGTCATGGCGTGGGCGGGATCGAGCACTGTCATGACCGCTTCCCGAACAGGCCGGCCGGCTTCCACATCAGCACCGCCACCATCACCAGATAGATCAGGAAGCCGCCGAGTTCGGGCACGTAATACTTGCCGGCGATGTCGCTAATGCCGATGAGGCAGGCGGCGGCGAAGGAACCGGCGATCGAGCCGAGGCCGCCGACCGACACCACGATCAGCACATAGACCAGATAAATGAAGGCGAAATGCGGATCGAGGCCGACGATCTCGATCGCCAGCGCGCCGCCGAGGCCGGCAAGGCCGGAGCCGAGCGCGAAGGTGACGGCGAAGGTGCGGTCGACGTCGATGCCGAGGCCGCGCGCCATGCGCTGGTTGTCGACCGCGGCGCGGACCTGCGCGCCGAAGCGGGTGTGCTCAAGCGTCATCACCAGCAGGATGGTCACGACGATGCCGACCGCGACCAGGAACATGCGGTAGATGCCGAGGTTCAGGCCGAGGAAGCTGACCGAGCCGCGCATATAGCTCGGCATGGCGACCGGCTGCTGCGTGGTGCCGAAGAACCAGGCGGCGGCGGCGACCGAAATGAAGGCGAGGCCGATGGTCAGCAGCACCTGGTCGAGATCGGTGGCGCGGTACAGCTTGCGATACAGCGTGCGCTCGACAACCACGCTCACCAGCGCCGCGGACAGGAAGGCGAAGGGCAGCGTGGCGAAGAAATTCCAGTTGAAGTCCTTCATCAGCATGACGGTGACGTAGGCGCCGAGCATGCCGAAGGCGCAATGCGCCAGATTGACGAAGTTCATCAGGCCGAGCGTGACCGACATCCCGACCGACAGCAGGAACAGAAGCATGCCGTAGGCAATGCCGTCGAACAGGACACCGAAGACGGGAGGAAGCATGGGTGTTGCGCTGCGCCTTTGAACGTTTCGCGAAGGTACCGATCTAATTCACCACCCGAACCGCATGGGGACAGTGGCCCATAGCAAAACTTTATCAGATTGGCACTGGATTCTGCGCGCTTGTTGCGGCGCAAAGGGCGATTTGTGAGGATTTGTCGGACAGCGCCCGGCGAACAGGCATGCCCACCGGGAGGCCCACATGAGACGGGGCGGCCGACTGCGGCCGCCCCGCTTCCGTGGACCCTGAGCCGGCTCAGTTCTTCTTCATCGCCGCCTTGACCGGATCCTTGACGTTCTCGACCTTGTCGAACTCGACATTGACGAGCTTGCCGCCGACCTTCTCGACCTTGCGGATGTAGATGGTCTGCACGACGTCGCGGGTTTCCGGATCGATCATCATCGGGCCGCGCGGGCTTTCCCACTTCATGCCCTTGGCGGCGTTGACCAGCGCCTCGCCGTCGGTCTTGCCGGCGGTCTTTTTCAGCGCCTCGTAGATCAGGTGCATGCCGTCATAGCCGCCGGCGACGAAGAAGTTCGGGTTCTCGCCGTTGTTGTCCTTCTTGTATTCGGCGACGAACTTCTCGTTGAGCGCGGACTTGTGGTTGTGATCGTAGGTCCAGGCAGTGATGACGCCGAGCGCGGTGTCGCCCATGTTGGCGAGCGCGGAGTCGTCGGTCAGTTCGCCGGTGCCGAGGATCTTGGTCTTGCTGCTGTCGATGCCGCGTTCGGCGAAAGCCTTGCCGATCGCCGCAGGCTGCGAGCCGCCCGGGATGAAGACGAAGATCGATTCCGGGTTGAGATCCTTGGCGCGCTGCACATAGGCGGAGAAGTCCGGGTTGGCGACCGCCATGCGCACCGAGCCGACGGTCTCGCCGCCGGCCGCCTTGATGGCGCCCTGGAACGCGGTTTCGGCGTCGTGGCCCGGGCCGTAGTCCGAGACCATGGTGTAGGACTTCTTGACGCCGTTCTTGGCCGCCCAGGTGCCCATCGTCGCCGAGACCTGCGGCAAGGTGTGCGAGGTGCGCACCGAGTAATTCGACTTGGTGGTGATGATCGAGGTCGCGGCGTTCATGATGACCATGAACTTCTTCGCCTCGGCCGACACGTCGGCCGCCGCCATGGCGTTCGGCGTCAGCAGGAAGCCGGCGAGAATGTCGACATTGTCGCGGACCACGAGTTCCTGCGCCAGTCGCTTGGCGACCGGCGGCTGCGGACCGGCGACGTCCTTGCGGATGATCTCGATCTTCTTGCCGGCGACGGTGTCGCCGTTCAGCTTCATGTACAGCTTGATGCCGGCGTCCATCTGCTTGGCGCCGTCGGCGAATTGTCCCGAGTAGGGCAAAATGACGCCGATCTTGACGGTGTCCTGGGCCTGCGCCGTCGAAACGAACGTCAGGGCGAGCGCAGCCGCGCTGGCATAGAGCATGGTTTTCATCGCAGTTTCCTCCGCTTCGATGCTTGTTCGATACCTTGCCGTTCTGCCGACGGCGTATCTTGTCGTGCGGGATAATGCCTGACGGTCTGCGGGATGGGAAGGCGGAGACGCCGCCGCACGCTTGGAGAAATCGAACACCGGCTTGCAGTAATCGAACGGTGCGCCATTTGCCGCAGCCGCCTGCCGTGCCGCGGTTGGACTTTCGTCGCGGTTTCGGTTCCGCCCGCTGTCGCGCGGGCGCCGTGTCATTGGCGGAGCAGGGGACGCGCCTTGCGGTGCGGCGAAGTGCCCTAAGTCAGCGATGCTTACGCAAGGCGCGCCTTGCGCAAGCGATCGCCGGTGCCGGTCGTCAACCTAGCCGAGCGACAATGTCGCGCGTTCGTATTGTCCGCTGCCCATGCCCCCTTCCGGGAAGATGCCGTGGGCGGCGATCCACTCGAAGGATTCCTCATAGACCTCCTTCGTGTACGGTTCGAACACCAGCCGCTCGCCCGGGCCCCAGCGCCGCGTGTCCATCCTGGCGTGGAAGCGGTCGGGAAACTCGTTCTTGTAGAAGTGCGTGTAGAGCTCGGGCCGCAGGTCGATGTCGCGCTGGGCGCGGCGCAATGCGCGGAAGAACTTGCGCAGGTCTTCGGCGTCCGGATCGCCGTGGATCATGGTGCCGATCATGAAGGTGGCGTCGATCACCTTGCGATAGCCGAGCTGCTCGGCAAAGTAATAGGGCCCGTTGAACAGATGCACCGCCGGCGCGGTGCCGTCGAACAGGTGCTCCATGCGCTTGAACAGCATGCCGGTCTCGTAGCGCAGGTTGATATCCTGCGGCTTGAGGAACTGCTCGAGCGCCTGCACCGTGGCGTAGTGGCTGCCGGACTGATAGCCGACCGAGATCGGCACGCCGGCAAGGTCCTCCGGCTTCCTGATCGGTGAATCGGGCGCGACGAAGATGCCGGCGGTCGCCACCGAATAGACATCGGTGAGCATGCGGCCGTGGCCGTTCGAGGCGGCGACGTTCACGGTCCAGTGGCAGGCGCAGGACACGCTGGCCTTGCGGCCTTCTTCGAAGGACTGGAAGGCGCCCTTGCTGCCCTTGTCGTGCTGCTTGCCGTCGGTCGCGCGCATCAATTCGCGGAATTCGTAATCGAGCCCTTCGTCGGTGAAGTAGCCCTTGTCGTCCGCCACCCATTCCTGCAGGCGGAAATGCGGTTCGATGATGAACTTGGCCATGCGTTTGCTCCCGTTTTTATCTGTCGTTCTGCCTTCTCAGCAGCACGGCCCCTCTTCGGGGGCTTCGTGCGAATGCCCGTGCTCGGCAACGCGCCGGGCGCGGATCATCTTGACGTGGTCGTTCATCAGCGCGCGCGCCGCACTGGCGTCGCGCATCTCGATGAAATCGACGAGCTTGGCATGCGTGTCGAGAATGTGCCGGGCGAGCTTCGGCGTCGCCGTCGCGTTACGGCGCGGCCATGAGATGTGCTCGAGCGACAGCAGCTGCACGACGATGACGCGGTTGTGCGAGGCCTCCGCCACCGCGAGATGGAAATCGCGCGATAGCCGCGTGAAGGCGTCGAGATCGCCGATCGAGGCTTCGGCGGCGGCGAGCAACTGGCGCAGCTTCGCGATGTCCTGGGCGATGGCATGTTCGGCGGCGAGTTCGGCGCCGAGCGTTTCGACGGCGCGCTGCACGTCCATGATCTCGGCGGCGGAGACGCCGGCCAGATCGAGCTGCACCGCGAGCGCCTCGGCGAAAAGCCGCGGATTGCCGTGGGCGATGCGGGCGCCGCCGCCTTTGCCCATGCGGATCTCGACGATGCCGAGCGCTTCCAGCGTGCGCAGCGCGTCGCGCGCGACAATGCGGCTGGTGCCGAAGCGCGCGGCCAGCTCCTTCTCGCTGCCGAGGAAATCGCCGGGCTTGAGCGCCTTGGCGAACAGCTGGTCGCGCACCTCGGCGACCATTTGCGCGGAGAGGGAAGAGGAGCGGCCGGCGAACATGATGCGCGCGGTGAGCTGGCCGCTCATGGCGACCGGCATTCCGGAAGCGATTTTGCCCGTGGCCGTTTTGGCGCGCGGCATCGGCGTCCTCCTGTCGTGTCCCCGGCGCGGCCTCTGTCGGGCCGGCATCTCGCGGGACGCCGATAGAGTATGACGCTACCGGATACGATAGTAAAGATATCATCTTTTTATTTCGGACGGCCGGCAGCCGTGCGGAAGGTCGTCCCGGGTACCTCCCTCGTCGTCCCCGCCAAGGCGGGGACCCATATCCGCCGTCTTCGCAACCCGGCGCGGACGGTGGTTATGGGTCCCGGGTCTTCTTCGCTTCGCTCAGTCGCCCGGGACGACCGCACTAAATATATTCCTAGGACTATTGACTCTAATCCCGGCCTAGCTCTATATTCCCATCCATCCCGCCCCATCTAGCGAGGGGTGTCTGTACAGCATCTTCAGATGCTGGGGCGGGGAGCGGTGGCCGGGCTGGGGCGTCGGAGATGCGGCGCGGTTTCCCCTCCCGGCGGTCCAAACCGCACGGTCCCGGGCGTCGGAGCAGGCGTCCACTGGGGCGGACGTGCGTGGCCAAACGGCAGAAGGCTTTGGCATCGAAGGGCTCAACACCAGGGCCCGGAGGTGTCTGAGACGAGGAAGCCCGGCGGCTGCGTCACGAAAGCCCCGCAGCGGTGGCTAGGTGGCCTGACGTAAGAAGGGTCGCCTGAAAGTGTCTCGCCACCGGGGGCTTTGCGGAGCAAACCTAAAAACACCGCGCGCGGGACGCCGGGGATCCGGCAATCTCGTGGTGACTACGCCTGTGTACTCCTAACTCACATCGTACACAGGGCTGCGGGGTCGTTCGGGCCCCGGCGTTCCGCGCGCCCTCGTTCTTCAAGGGGTGCTGGAAATGCGAAATGGGAATGCGGCCTGCCCGGGGCCGACCAAACAATGCGGGCGATGACGCGCGCCTGCTTTCTTATCCCTCCCCGCACGGGAAGGGTGGCGAGCGAAAGCGGGCTGCGCGGCGCCAATCGCGAGACCGCGGCCTCACGCCACCTTCCTGCCCCATAGCCGCGTCGAGGCGAGGTCGGCGCCGTCGCGCAGCGCCTTCAGCTTCAACCACACCGCCGGCTCGATCACCCACTCGCGATTGGTGAAGGTGCCGAAGCCGCAATCGGTCGAGGCGACGACGCGCTCGCGGTCGCCCACCGCCGCCACCGCATCTTCAATACGGCGCGCGACGACCTCGGGATGTTCGACGAAATTCGACGTCGTTTCGATCACGCCCGGCAGCAGGATCATGTGCTTGGGCAGCGGCGCCTTCTTGAACGCCGCATACTCGTGGGCATGGCGCGGATTGGCGAATTCGATGGTCAGCGCGCCGACTTTGGCCTGATAGAGCGCCGGCAGGATCTTCTCGAGCGGGATGTCGTAGATATGCGGGCCTTCCCAGTTGCCGTAGCAGACATGCAGCCGCACGCGGTCGGCCGGAATGCCGTCGATGCCGGCATTGATCGCGGCGACATGCGCCTCGACGCGCTTGATGAAGGCCGCGTCGTCGAGATCGCGATAGAGCATGGTGCGGTCCATGGCGAGATCGGGCGCATCGATCTGCAGCACGAGCCCCGCGTTGTGAATCGCCATGTACTCGTGCCGCATCTCGCGCGCCAGCGCGGCAAGATACGCATCGTGCGTGTCGTAATGCGCGTTCAGCATGGTCGAGGAGATGATGCCGGGCGACGGCGCCGTCATGAATGTTTCGGCAAACTTGTTTGCCGCGATACGCTTGAAGCGCGCCAGTTCGTCATTGATCGGCTTGACGTCGAGATACTTCAACTCGCTCTGGCACTCCGGCGCATTCTGCTGCTTCGAAGTGTGCGGGAAGCGCCGCAGCAGGCTCGCCACCAGTTCGGGGAAGGCCTCGAATTCCTTGCCGCGCCGCCGGTTCGACACGCCGGCAAAGCCCGACATGCGCTGCGGCACATAGGTCTGGAAGCCGACGCGCTGCTGCTCGCCGTCATTGCCGATATCGATGCCGGCCTCGGCCTGCTTGCCGACGACATGGGCGACGGCCTTGTCCAGCTCGGCTGCCATCTCGGCCGCGTCGAAGGGCTGGCCCTGTTCCTGGCGCACCAGCAGGTCGGACAATTTGTCGTTGCGCGGCAGCGAGCCGACATGGGTGGTCAGAATACGGTCGCGGCTGAGAATCATTGCGGCTTCACTCCCAATGGGGCGCTTTTTACTTTGGAAATATGCTGCGCTAGGCAGCCTGCGCCCGTCTATTGCATAATACCCGAATACTTCGGGAGGAAAACAAAATGACGGTCGCGGGAAAAATCGCGGCGGACACAGGCGCGGCCGGCGCGGTGGGCGTGAGCCCCGTGTTGGGCGCGAGCGGCTACAACTTCGCCGCCGACGTCCTCCAGCGTAATCTCGACGCGGGCCGTGCGAGCAAGCCTGCCTATATCGATGGGCGCGGCACCTGGACCTACGGCCAGCTCGCCGACCGCGTGAACCGTTTCGGTGCCGCGTTGCGCGGCCTCGGCATTCGCCGCGAGGAGCGGGTGCTGATGGCCGTGCTCGACACCATCGACTGGCCGACGGCGTTTCTCGGCTGCCTCAAGGCCGGCATCATCGCCGTGCCGGTGAATACGCTGCTCACTGAGGACGATTACCGCTTCATGCTGGCCGACAGCCGCGCCAAGGCGCTCATCGTTTCGGAGCCCCTCTTCGCCAGGTTCGAGAACATCATCAAGGAAAGCCCCGATCTCGAACATGTCATCGTCTCGGGCACGAATCCTCACGGCTATCGCCTGTTCGAGGATCTGATCGGCGCCGATGAGCCGGAGGATTACACCGCGCCGACCGTCGCCGACGACATGGCGTTCTGGCTCTACACGTCGGGCTCGACCGGCAAGCCGAAAGGCGCGGTACATGTCCATGGCAGCCTCAAGCTGACCGCCGATCTTTACGGCACTCCGGTTGCGGGCCTCAAGGAAAGCGATGTCGTGCATTCGGTGGCGAAGCTGTTCTTCGCCTACGGCCTCGGCAATGCGATGACCTTCCCCTTGAGCGTCGGCGCTACAACCGTGCTCAACGCCGAACGGCCGACGCCGGACGGCGTCGCCGCGCTGCTCAAGAAGCATCCGATCACGATGTTCTTCGCGGTGCCGACCTTCTACGCCGGCTTCCTCAATTCGCCGAACGCGCCGCAGAAATCCGAAGTGAAGCTGCGCCATTGCATCTCGGCCGGCGAAGCGCTGCCGGAAGGCATCGCGCGCAAGTGGGAAGAGCGCTACGGCGTCTCGATCTATGACGGCCTCGGCACCACCGAGATGCTGCACATCTTTCTGTCGAACCGACCCGGCGCCACCAAATACGGCACCACCGGCAAGCCGGTGCCCGGCTACGAGATCAAGCTGCTCGGCGAAGACGGGCAGCAGGTCGCCAAAGGCGAGATGGGCGAGATGTATTCGCGCGGCCCGACCTCGGCGATCATGTACTGGAACAACCGCGAGAAGTCGCGCTCGACCTTCCAGGGCGAGTGGACCCGCTCCGGCGACAAATACATCGAGGACGAGGACGGCTATTTCATCTGCTGCGGCCGCGCCGACGACATGCTGAAAGTGTCGGGCATCTATGTCTCGCCCTTCGAGGTCGAGGCAGCGCTGGCCTCGCACCCCGACGTGCTGGAGGCCGCCGTGGTCGGCTGGCATGACGATGAGCGATTGGTGAAGCCGCGCGCCTTCGTGGTGCTCAAGCAGCAGGACAAGGCCAGCGAGGCGCTGGTCGTGGTGTTGCAGGAGCACGTCAAGCAGGTGCTGGCGCCGTACAAATATCCGCGCTGGATCGAATTCCGCGTCGATCTGCCGAAGACGGCCACGGGAAAGATTCAGCGGTTTAAGCTGAGGGCGGAGCAACAGTAACTGTCATCACCGGGCCGCCGCGCAGCGGCGTGTCCCGGTGATCCGCTTAGGCGGGCCCAGTACTTCCCTAAGCGAGATGGCCGGATCAAGTTCGGCCATGACAACGCGAGAGATTGTGCAATGACCCTTCCCGACTCCGGCTTCCTTTCCATCTCCGGTCACTCGCTCGAATACCGCATGATCGGGCCGCGGCCCGACGCCGCGCCGACGATTCTCATGCTGCATGAGGGCCTCGGCTGCGTCGGCCTGTGGAGTGATTTTCCCGACAAGGTGCAACAGGCGACCGGCTGCGGTGTGTTCGTCTATTCCCGCGCCGGTTACGGCCAGTCGTCGCCGGTCAAGCTGCCGCGGCCTTTGACCTATATGCATGACGAAGCGCGCGACGTGCTGCCGAAGCTGCTTGATGCGATCGGCGTCAAGCAACACATCCTGTTCGGTCACTCGGACGGCGCGTCGATCGCCGCGATCTACGCCGGCTCGCATCAGGACCATCGCCTCGGCGGCCTCATTCTGATGGCGCCGCACTTTTTTACCGAGGACTTGGGCATCGCCGCCATCGCCGAAGCGAAGGCGGCCTACGAGACCTCCGACCTCAAGCAGAAGCTGGCGCGCTGGCACAAGGATCCCGACAACGCCTTCCGCGGCTGGAACGATGCCTGGCTCGATCCCGATTTCCGCAAGTGGGACATCACCGAGCAACTCGCCTATATCCGCGTGCCGATCCTGATCGTGCAGGGCGAGGGCGACCAGTACGGCACCGTCAAGCAGATCGAGGTCGCGGAGCGCGAGTGCTATTGCCCGGTCGATGTCGCGCTGCTGTCCGGCGCCAAGCACTCGCCGCAGCGCGAGGCGCCGGAAGCAACACTCGCCGCGGTCGCCGACTTCACCGCGCATGTGCTGGCGAATAATGGGTGGAGCCGCGCAGCCTAAATAAAAAAGCCGGGCAGGTGCCCGGCTTTTCCCATTCGATTTAGCAGTCTTACTCCGCCGCCTGCTTCTTGGCCGCGCCATGCTGCGACAGCAGATAATCCATCGCCGCCTGCGCGCCGCCCTTCTTGATCGGCACACCGAACAGCTGCAGCGCAACCTCGGTCGTGGCAAGGCAGCCCATCATCGTGGCGTCGTTGACGTCGCCGAGATGTCCGATGCGGAAATACTTGCCGGCGAACGGGCCGAAGCTGGCGCCATAGGAGATGTTGAAAGTCTCCAGCGCCATGGCGCGGAACTGGTCGGCGTTGAAGCCTTCCGGCAGCAGGATCGCGGTGACGGTCGGCGAATAGTACTTCGAGTCCTTGCACAGGATCTCGAGGCCCCAGTGCTTGGCCGCGATACGGGTCGCCTCGGCGAGGCGGTCGTGGCGGGCAAACACGTTGTCGAGGCCTTCCTCGTGCAGCATGGTGATGCCGACATCGAGACCGAACAGCATGAGGGTCGCCGGCGTATAGGGGAAGAAGCCGACCTTGTTCATGTTTAGCATGTCCTGCCAGTCCAGGAACGCCTTCGGCAGCTTCGAGGTCTTGTTGGCTTCCAGCGCCTTGTTGCTGATGGCGTTGAACGACATGCCGGGCGGCAGCATCAGGCCCTTCTGCGCGCCGCCGACGGTGACGTCCACGCCCCATTCGTCATGGCGGTAGTCGGTCGAAGCCAGCGACGAGATGGTGTCGACCAGAAACAACGCCGGGTGGCCGGCGGCGTCGATGGCCTTGCGGATTTCGGCGATCGGCGACAACGCGCCGGTCGAGGTCTCGTTGTGCAGGACGCACACGGCCTTGATCTCGTGCTTCTTGTCTTCCGACAGACGCTTCTCGATGACCTTGGGATCGACGCCGGTGCGCCAGTCGGTCGGCAGCAGCTCGGTCACGAGGCCGAGCTTGTCGGCCATCTTCTTCCAGAGCGTGCCGAACTGGCCGGTCTCGACCATCAGCACCTTGTCGCCGGGCGAAAGGGTGTTGGTCAGCGCGCCTTCCCAGGCGCCGGTGCCGGTGGCGGTGTAGATGATGACCGGATTGGTGGTCTTGAAGATGGTCTTGATGCCGTCGAGGCACTTCTTCGCCAGTTTGGCGAAGTCGGGGCCGCGATGGTCGATCATCGGGGTATCCATCGCCCGCAGGATGCGGTCCGGGACCGGCGTCGGGCCGGGGATGTGGAGGAAGTGGCGCCCGACCGGACGCGAGGAATTCTGAGCCATAGGAAATCCGCTCCTGGAACGGCTAAAGCGACGACGTGTTTTGTGGTTCGGCCACGGCTCCGCGACCCGGCAGGGAGCGGCGCTTGTGGCCTTGAACTATGAATGTCACATTCCGGTCAAGCGGATTTCCGCAATCGGCTCATGCAATAATCGTCGTAAACTATCAAGGATGGGCGTTTTGGCGGTGGTCCTCCCCGGCCTGGAAAGGCGTTTGAAATCCGAACTGGCCGGCGAGGTCCATTTCGACCGTTTTACCCGCGGCCGCTACGCCACCGACGCCTCGCACTATCAGATCACCCCGGTCGGCGTCGTCGTACCGCGCACGATCGACGAGGCCGAACGGGCGATCGGCATCGCGCGAGCCGAAGGTGTTACTGTGCTGCCGCGGGGTGGTGGCACCTCGCAGTGCGGGCAGACGGTGGGCGAAAGTCTGGTCGTCGATTGCTCGAAATATCTTAACCGTATCGTCGATCTCGATGTCACGCGGCAGCGCTGTACCGTCGAGCCGGGCATCGTGCTCGACGAACTCAACCACCAGCTCAAGCCCCACGGCCTGTGGTTTCCGGTCGACGTCTCGACCGCTTCGCGCGCCACCATCGGCGGCATGGCCGGCAACAATTCCTGCGGCGGCCGTTCGCTGCGCTACGGCACGATGCGCGACAACGTCATCGGCATCGACGCCGTGCTGGCGGACGGCACACGGGCGCATTTCGGCCAGATGGGCGGCGCCGATGACGTGCCGCCGGCGCTCAGACCGCTGGCGCAGGACCTTATCGCCATCGGTATGCGCGAAGCCGATGAGATCGCCGCGCGCTTTCCGAAAGTGCAGCGCCGCGTCGGCGGCTACAATCTCGATGCGCTGGTGCCAAGCTCCTATAAAGGCGGCAACGATATCAATCTCGCGCATGTCCTTGTCGGTTCGGAAGGCACGCTCGGCTTCTCGACCCGCATCGAATTGAAACTATCGCCGCTGCTCGGCCGCCGCGCCGTCGGCGCCGTGCATTTCGGCTCCTTCTACGAGGCGATGAACTGCGCCCAGCACATCGTCGGCCTCAAGCCAATCGCGGTCGAACTGGTCGACCGCACCATGCTCGAACTTGCCGGCGCTATCCCGATCTTCAAGCCGACGCTGGATCGCTTCGTGCGCGATCTGCCCGAAGCCATTCTGCTGGTCGAATTCGGCGAGACCGATCACGAAGAGAATTTGCGCCGCCTGCGCAGACTCAAGGAACTGATCGGAGATATCGGCTTCCATTGGGATAACAGCGGCGCCAAATGGGGCGGCGTGGTCGAGGTGCTCAATCCCGAACTGCAGGCGGCCATTACCGAGGTGCGCACGTCGGGCCTCAACATCATGATGTCGATGAAGGACCAGGGTAAGCCTGTGTCCTTCGTCGAGGATTGCGCGGTGCCGCTCGAACATCTCGCCGATTACACGTCGCGGCTGACGGCGATCTTCGAGAAGCACGGTACCCGCGGCACCTGGTATGCGCATGCCGGCTCGGGCTGTCTGCATGTGCGGCCGATCCTCAATCTGCGGCTGGAGAAAGACGTTCACGCCATGCGCGCGATCGCCGAGGAGGCTTTCGCCATGGTTCGCGAATACAAGGGCTCTCATTCCGGCGAGCATGGCGACGGCCTGGTGCGCTCGGAATTCAACGAGCCGATGTTCGGCTCGCGCCTCGCGCGCGCCTTCGAGGAGGTGAAGGATCGCTTCGATCCAAACGGCCTCTACAATCCCGGCAAGGTGGTGCGGCCATCGAAGTTCGATGACCGCTCGCTGCTGCGCTACAAGCCGGACTATCGCGGCCTCGACATGCAGACCGAACTCGACTGGTCGGCCTTTCCCGGCTCGGGCGGCGGCTTTCAGGGCGCCGTGGAGATGTGCAACAACAACGGCGCCTGTCGCAAGCTGGCGGGCGGCGCCATGTGCCCCTCTTATCGCGTCACCCGTGACGAGCGCGACGTCACCCGCGGCCGCGCCAATACGCTGCGGCTCGCGGTGACGGGGCAACTCGGACCCGAAGCGCTGTCGTCCGACGAGATGGCTGACACCTTGTCGCTGTGCGTGTCCTGCAAGGCCTGCCGCCGCGAATGCCCGACCGGCGTCGACATGGCGCGCATGAAGATCGAGGTGCTGGCCGCGCGCGTGAAGAAGAAAGGCCTGTCGCTGCACGACCGGCTCGTCGGCTATCTGCCGCGCTATGCGCCTTATGCCGCGCGCTTGCCTTGGCTATTCAATCTGCGCGACCGCTGGCCGTTGCTGCAACGCGTCTCGGAAAGCCTCGCCAATTTCTCGGCGCGGCGCAGCCTGCCGAAATGGCGCAGCGATATCTATCGCGACCGCAGCGATTGGCCACATCGTCCAACGTCTTCCGAAGGCGCCAAGCCGCTGCGCGAGGTCGTGCTGTTCGCCGACACCTTCAACCGATATTTCGAGCGCGAGAATCTAGACGCCGCGATGAGGGTGATGGCGGCCGGCGGCTATCGCGTTCATGCGGTCAAGCCGAAGGATGGCGGCCGGCCTCTGTGCTGCGGGCGCACCTTCCTCTCGGCCGGCAAGGTGGACGAGGCGCGCCGCGAAATGCAGCGTACGCTGGCGGGGCTGGCGCCCTTCGCCAAGCGCGGCGTGCCAATCATCGGGCTGGAGCCGAGCTGCCTCTTCACCTTCCGCGACGAAATGCCGGCGCTGATGAAAGGCGACGGCGTTGCCGAGGTCGCGGCGCAGGCGATGCTGTTCGAGGAATTCCTGGCGCGCGAGATCAAGGCGGGGGTCGAGTTTCCGTTCAAGGCGCTGCCGAAGGCCGCGCTCCTGCACGGCCATTGCCACCAGAAGGCCTTCGCCGCGATGGGCGCGGTGGAGAGCGTGCTGCGCGCGGTGCCGGACCTGAAGGTCGAGACCGTCGAATCGAGCTGCTGCGGCATGGCTGGTTCGTTCGGCTACAAGGCCGATACCATCGACGTGTCGCTGAAGATGGGCGAGCTGTCGCTGCTGCCGGCGGTGCGCAAGGCGGCGGGCGACGCCATCATCGTCGCCGACGGCACGTCCTGCCGGCATCAGATTCACGACGGCGCCGGGCGCGAAGCCTTGCACGTTGCACGCGTGCTGGCGATGAGCCTTGCTGCCGCGGACCGGAAGGCCGATACTTCCTTTTAACATCATGAGCGTGTCGAAAAGGCGCGCCGGTTTCAGGGAGGATAGGATGGCGTTGCCCTTGCTTCCGACAAGTCTTGTCGGCTCCTACGCGCAGCCGGACTGGCTGATCGACCGCGCCAAACTCGCCGGCCGCTTTCCGCCGCGGGTGCGCGCGAAGGAACTGTGGCGCGTCGCGCCTGAATATCTCGATCAGGCGCAGGATGACGCCACCTTGCTCGCCATCCGCGACCAGGAACGTGCCGGTCTCGACATCATCACCGACGGCGAGATGCGGCGCGAGAGCTACTCCAACCGCTTTGCTACCGCGCTCGAAGGCGTCGATATCGACAATCCCGGCACCGCGCTCGATCGCTCTGGTCATCCCAACCCGGTGCCGCGCATCACCGGTAAGATTCGCCGCAAGCATCCGGTCGAAGTGCGCGATGTCCAGTTCCTGCGCGCCAATACCGACCGCGCGATCAAGATCACCGTGCCTGGTCCTTTCACCATGTCGCAGCAGGCGCAGAACGACTTCTACAAGGAGGAGCAGGAACTGGTGCTCGACTATGCGGCGGCGGTGAATGAGGAGATCAAGGACCTGTTCGCCGCCGGAGCCGACATCGTGCAGATCGACGAGCCCTATATGCAGGCCCGGCCGGCCAAGGCGCGTCAGTTCGGCGTGAACGGCCTCAATGCCGCGCTCGATGGTGTGAAAGGGACGACTGCTGTTCACATCTGCTTCGGCTATGCGGCCATCATCCACGAGCGGCCGGAAGGCTACTCGTTCCTGCCCGAGCTCGCGAACACTGCGGTCAACCAGGTTTCGATCGAAACCGCGCAGTCAGATCTCGACTGCAAGGTATTAGAGACCCTGCCGGGCAAGACCATCATCCTCGGTGTGCTCGACCTGTCTGACATGACGGTCGAGGCGCCTGAAACGGTCGCCGCGCGTATCCGCCGCGCGCTGCCGCATGTGCCGGCCGAGCGCATCGTGCTCGCGCCCGATTGCGGCCTGAAGTACCTGCCGCGCCCGGTCGCCTTCGCGAAAATGCAGGCCATGGTCGACGGCGCCAAAATCGTGCGTGCGGAGCTTGGCCGCTAGCCGCCGTAGAAAATCCGGATCAGTACCAGCGAGAACCACGGCACGTACGTGCACAGCAACAGCACGCCGACCAGAACGCCGATGAAGCCGAGATTGGCCTTGGTCGTCGCCCAGATGTCCGACTTGGCGACCGAGCAAGCCGCAATCAGTACGCTGGCGACAGGCGGCGTCTGCTGGCCGATCGCCAGGTTCAGTGTCAGCACCAGCCCGAAATGCACCGGGTCGATGCCGACCTGGTGCACCAGCGGCATGACAATCGGTACCGTCAGAATGATGGCCGCCGCCGAATGCAGGAACATGCCGAGGATCAGGAAGAAGATGTTGAGCAGCAGCAGCACCATGTAGGGGTTGCTGGTCATGTTCACGATCGACTTCGCCAATCCCTGCGGCAACTGGCTCTCGGTAAGGAATACACCGATCAGCGCCGAAGCGGCGACCAGCAGCATCACCACCGCGGTCTGCAGCGCCGAATCCACGAGCGCGCGATACAGCGACTTCATATTGAGGTCGCGATAAATCACGAGCGAGATGAACAAGGCCGCCAGCACGGCGACGGCGGCGCCTTCGGTCGCGGTGACGAAGCCGCCGAAAATGCCGCCGAGGATGATGATCGGCAGCGACAGCGCCCAGGCGGCTTCCTTCGTGGCCTGAATCAGGCGGTTCAGGGCGAAGCGTTGCTCGACCGGGAAATTGTACTTGCGCGCGTAATAATAGCTCATTCCCATCAAGGCGAGGCCGCCAAGCGCGCCCGGAATGAAGCCGGCGACGAACATCTTCACCACCGATTCTTCCGCCATCGCTGCGTAGAGAATCATCGGGATCGACGGCGGAATGATGATGGCGAGGCTCGAGGCCGACGAGGTGATCGCCGCGGCGAATTCCTTGGAATAGCCGCGCGACTTCATGGCTGGAATGAGCAACGTTCCCAGCGCGGCGACGCCGGCCACGGCCGAACCGGAAATCTCGGCGAAGAACATCGACGAGCCCACCGTGACCATGGCAAGGCCGCCGCGGATGAAGCCGAGCATGGCGGTGGCGAGGTTGATCAGGCGGCGCGAGATGGTCGAGGCATTCATGATGCCGCCCGCCAAAACGAACAGCGGCACGGCCAGCAGCGGGAAGTTGGTGGCGCCTTCGAACATCACCAGTGCGACGTTCGGCAGCATCTGCGATCCCTGGATCACCCAGATCGCCACGACCGCGACCACGCCAAGGGCGACCGCGACCGGCACGTTGAGCAGTACCAGCGCGAACATTCCGACAAGCATGAGACCTATTGTCATGGCGTGCGCACCGGGTTGGCTTCAGTCGTATCGATGCCGGCAGACTCGAGAGCCTCCTTGACCTCGTGGTCGATCAGCGGTCCGCGTCTGGCTTCACGCAGCAGCCCCGGCAGCTTCACGAGTTCGGCGATCACGAACAGCATCGATGTGATGGGAATCACCGACTGGGTCACCTGCAGGGAGACTTCCGGGATCGACACCAGCGTGTCGCCCTTCAATATCTGGACGACCTGGAGGCCCATATAGGCGAGCAGGCCGAAGAAGAAGATGGTAACCGCCGAGGAGAAAAAGGTCGCGGCGACACGCCAGTTTGCCGGCATCGCGTTGACGAGGCCCGGAAAGCCAATATGCGCGCCGCGCAAGGCGGCCAGCGCGCCGCCGTAATAAGTAAGCCAGCACAGCGAAATGGCCGCGACTTCGTCGTACCAGACCAGCGAATGGCCGGCCCATCGGAACATGAACCCGGCGACGATGATCACGGTTACGATCGTCATCATCGCAGCGGCGATGACTTCCAGCGCGCGATCGTACCAACGTTGAAACGCGTCCATGAATTCCAGCCGTCAATTTCAGGAGATGTCAGGTCGACGGGAATCGATGAGCCGGGCCCCGCGCGGAGCCCGGCTCATCCGATGCCGTCAGGAGCCCTTGGCGAGGCCGAGCGACTTGTCGATCAGTTCCTTGCCGGATGGCACTTCCTTGGCGAATTCGTCGTAGATTGCCTTTGAAGCGGCGACGAAGGCCGGCTTATCGGCTTCGTTCACCTGGATGCCCGAGGCCTTCATCTTGTCGATCAGTTCACCGTCGAGCTTGGCGGCGAGCGCCAGGATTTCCGGCTCGATCGCGACGGCGGTGTCCTTGAGGATCTTCTGGACGTCAGCCGGCAGCCGCGACCAGGAAGCGCCGCCGGTCAGGTAAGCCGGCGTATAGACGTGGCCGGTCAGCGACAGGTACTTCTGCACTTCCTGGAACTTCTGCGAGTAGATCTGCGTCAGCGGATTCTCCTGGCCGTCCATCACGCCGGTCTGCAGCGCGACGAAGACTTCCTTGAGCTCCATCGGCGACGGGCTCGCGCCGTAGGCCTTGAACATCTTCACGCGCCAGACCCCGCCCGGCACGCGCAGCTTCACGCCCTCGAGGTCGGCGGGCTTGACGATCGGACGCTTGTTGTTGGTGATCTCGCGGTAGCCGTTTTCCCAGACGCCGAGGATGCGATAGCCGGCCTTCTCCGCGACCGGCCCGAGAATGGGATGGGTCACATTCTTGGCGATGCGCGCCGCATGATCGCGGTTCTGCACCAGATAGGGCATTTCGAAGACGCCGAATTCCGGCGCCACCGATGTCATCACGGTCGACACCAGCGCGAGGTCGACGGTGCCGAGCTTCAGCTTCTTCAGCAGTTCCGTGTCGCCGCCGAGCTGGCTCGAGCCGTAGACCACGAGCTTGGCCTTGTCCCCGAGCTGGGCATTGACCTTGGCGGCATAGAGGTCTGCCGATTGCGCGAACAGGGAGCCGGGCGCGCCGACGTGGCCCAGCTTGATTTCGGTCTGTGCCGAGGCCGCGCCCGCCATCAGGGCGACGGCAGCGACGGCGGACAGCGAAGCTTTGACGAAAGAACGCGATAGTTTCGACATGACGAAATCCTCCCGGTTGAGCCCGCGGACCCGCAGTTTCAGCGGAGCACTTTTTGTTGGCGCCGGTATCAATGCAAATCGGCGCGCCCAATACAAGTCGCAGCGGTTGTGCACGGCAACGCGCCGCACGGGACTTACCTTGGATGCTGCACCGCGCTATCTTTTTTGGCGCCGAAAGCCGAAGCAACATCAGCAACAGCATCGAGAAAAGCAGAGACCCCTCGCCATGCGCCGCGCCCTGAGCCTTCTGTCGGTCCTCCTGATGGTCGCGGTTGCGCAACCTGCCGCCGCGTCGTCGCCGGCCGCACCGGCCAAGAAGGAGGGACCGGAACTTCGCAAGGTGCGCTTCGGCACCAACTGGGTCGCCCAGGCCGAACATGGCGGCTACTACCAGGCGCTCGCCGACGGCACCTACAAGAAGTACGGTCTCGATGTGGAGATTGTGCCCGGCGGTCCCAACGTCAACAACCGCATCCTGCTGCCGGTGGGCAAGATCGACTTCTTCATAAGCGCGAACGCGCTGCAGAGCTTCGACGCGGTCGAGCAGAAGATCCCGACTATCGCGGTCGCGGCCTCGTTCCAGAAGGACCCGCAGGTGCTGCTCACGCATCCGGGCATGGCGAACACGCTGGACGACCTCAAGAACCTGACACTGCTCGTGTCCAAGGAAGGCATGGTGAGCTATTTCCAATGGCTCAAGGCCGACTACGGCTTCACCGAGCGCGGCGTGAAGCCCTACACCTTCAACCCGCAGCCTTTCCTCGCTGACGAAAAGAGCGCGATGCAGGGCTATGTGACGTCGGAGCCCTATGCGATTGAGCAGCAGGGCAAGTTCAAGCCCAAGGTCTTCCTGCTCGCCGACTATGGCTTCAACGGCTATTCGACCCTGATCGAGACGCGCACCGACCTGGTCGAGAAGGACCCGGACGTCGTGCAGAAGTTCGTCGATGCCTCGGCGATCGGCTGGTACAATTATCTTTATCACGACAACAAGGCGGCGAACGAACTGATCAAGAAGCACAATCCGGAGATGACGGATGCGCTGCTTGCCAATTCGGTCGCCAAGATGAAGGAGTTCGGCATCGTCGATTCCGGCGATGCGATCAAGCTCGGCGTTGGCGCCATGACCGACGCGCGCATGCATGCCTTCTACGACAAGATGGTGCGCACTGGTGTGATCAAGGCGGGTCTCGACTATAGGAAGGCCTATACCCTGAAATTCGTGAACAAGGGCGTCGGCCTCAATCTGCGGCCGAAATGAGCTGTCGCCGGTCCGCCGTCATGGCCGCCGCAACTCGCATCGTCCAGGCTGCCGCGTCCGGTGCTGCGACGCTGGCACGAAAGTGAAGCGGAGCAGGAATGCTAGCCGAACACCAGCACCAGTCCGGACAGCATCAGCAGGATGAGGATCACCTTGCGAAAGGTCTGTTCGTTGAGATGGCCGTATAATTTCAGTCCGACCCACAGACCGGCGCCGAGTGCCGGCAGGCCGAAGAGATAGATGCGCATCAGGTCGCGCGTCACCGTGCCGTTGGCGGTGAGCGAGATCGCGGTCAGCACGAAGGCGGCCAGGATCACCGGCTGGAACACGGCACGCTGTTCGTCGCGGCGGAAGCCGCGCAACTGGCACCAGATGGTGATGACGGGACCGGCAAGACCGGTCATGCCGCCAAGAATGCCGTTGACGAATCCGACGGTGACGTCCGCCAGCAGCGACGGCCTGACGCTGTGAACATGCGGCCGAATCAGGAAGTAGCTCGAATAGGCGATCAGCAATACGCCGACGCCGTCCCGCACGAACTCCGGCTTGATGTAGCCGAGCAGGGTCGCGCCGAGGGGAACCCCGAGTACGCCGCCGCCGACGAAGGGCGCCAAGGTGCGCAGGCTGAGGGCATGGCGCAGCTTCCAGATGCTGTAGCTCTGCACCAGGATGCCGTAGCCGACGATCAGCGCCGCGGTCTGTGCCGGTGTCAGGATGTGCAGCCAGACGCCTGAGACAACCAGCCCCATGGCGAAGCCGGCCAGCCCGCTGACAATGCCCCCGACGAAAGTCGACAGGACAAAAAGCGCGAGAATCGGGCCATCCATGATCGTGAGCCGAGGCGTCCGGAACAGCACTTGGCAGGCAGGTCGTGGATGCCGTCCCAGTGGATGGCAGCTATTTGACAGGGAGGCTGCATTTTCCCCGGCAAACCGACTATACCATCGGGCAAGTCGAAACAAATCAGTCCGGGGGAAACTCTTCCATGTCCAATAATATCGATCTCAAGAACCGCTTCGCGGTGGTCACCGGCGGCGCGCAGGGCATTGGCCGCGCCATTGTCGAACGCTTTCTGGCGTCCGGCGCGGCGGTGGCAATCTGGGATCGCGACGAACCGCTGGCGAAAAAGACCGCGGGGGAACTCAAGGGTCGCGTCGAGGCCGTCGCCGTCGATGTCACCGATTTTGCCAGCGTCGAGCGGGCGCGCGATGCCACCATCAAGGCCTTCGGCCGCATCGACATTCTGGTCAACAATGCCGGCATCGCTGGCATGAACACCACGGTGGCGGAATATCCCATCGACGAGTGGAAGCGGGTGATGACGATCAATCTCGACAGCCAGTTCTACTGCTGCAAGGCGGTCGTGCCTGGCATGGTCGGCCAGGACTACGGCCGCATCGTCAACATTGCGTCCATCGCCGGCAAGGAAGGCAACCCGAACGCCTCGGCCTATTCGGCGTCGAAGGCGGGTGTCATCGCTCTGACAAAGTCGCTGGCCAAGGAAACGGCGGGCAAGAACATCTCGGTCAACGCCATCACGCCCGCCGCAGCGAAGACGGCAATCTTCGATCAAATGACACAGCAACATATCGACTTCATGCTGTCGAAGATTCCGCGCGCTCGCTTTGTGCAGGTCGATGAAGTCGCGGCACTGGCCGCCTTCTGCGCCTCGGAGGATTGCTCCTTCACCACTGGCGCGGTGTTCGACATCTCCGGGGGACGGGCGACCTATTGAGCGACCAGGCAGCCCTTCGCCGTCAGCGTCTCGCCGGCATCGCACTCATGTGCGGTGCCGTTGCGACGTTTTCGTGTCTGGATACGACGGCGAAGTATCTCGTCCACTACATGGACCCACTCCAGGTGACGTGGGCGCGCTACACCGGCGCGTTCGTGCTCGCGCTGTTCTTCCTCAATCCAATCAGACGGCCGCACATGATGGTCACGCAGCGGCCGTTCCTGCAGATCGGCCGCTCGACGTTGCTGCTCGGCTCCACGGCGCTCAACTTTTTTGCCATCCGCTATCTGCAGCTCGACGAGGCGCTCGCCATTCTGTTCGCGACGCCGTTTCTGGTCGCCGTGCTCGGCAGCCAGTTCCTCGGTGAACGCGTCGGCTGGCACCGCTGGATCGCCATCGGTGTCGGCTTCTCCGGCGTCCTGCTGGTGACGCGGCCCGGCATCGGCGGCATGCACCCGGCGGCGCTGCTCTGTGTCGGCAGCGCAATCTGTTACGGCGTCTATTCGATTGCGACGCGGCTGCTTGCGCGCACCGACTCTACCGAAACCACGACTTTCTATACGAACCTGGTCGGCGCAGTGGCGATGATCCCGATCGTGTTTTTCGTCTGGACGCCGCCGCAAAGCATATTCCAGGGCGTGCTGATGGCTATGACCGGCTTCTTCGGCGGCTTCGGGCATTATCTTCTGGTGCGCGGCCATCGCCTGGCGCCGGCCTCGACACTCGCGCCGTTCATCTACACACAGATGGTCTGGACGACGACGCTCGGCTTCCTCGTGTTCGGGGACGTGCCCCACTTCTGGACCATCGTGGGCAGCGTCGTGGTCGTCGCCTCGGGGCTCTACCTGCTGCACTACGAGCGCAGGGTGGGCAGGACCATGGTCGAGGCCGAAGAAAAGCAGTAGGCGCGCGGCGCAGGTCGGCAGTTGCGGGTTCGCGGCCATCGAGGCTAAGTTCCGGTCCGACAAAAAGAACAAGCCTTCCGGAATGCGAGGAAATCCCCCATGGCGACAGCGCAGAATCGCGCTCAGGCAGCCCCCGGTTCGGGGCTGAACGACGATATCGGCGAGGACAAAAGGCTGGCGATGTATCGCTCGCAGCTTCGCATCCGCGAGGCCGAGCAGCGCGCCTACGATCTGTTCCTGCAAAATCTGGTCAAGGGCACCAGCCATCTGTCGCTCGGACAGGAGGCAGTGGCGACCGGTTTTGCCGAGGCCATGAACAAGGGCGACCTGTCCTTCTGCACCTATCGCGGCCATGCGCACACACTGGCGCGCGGCGTCTCGGTCGAGAAGGTGCTCGGTGAATTGATGCAGCGCGATAACGGCCTGATGCGCGGCAAGGGCGGTTCGATGCATCTCACGTCGGAGGAGCACGGCGTCATGGGCTCCTACGCTATCATTGGCGCGCACCTGCCCATCGCCTGCGGCGCAGCTTGGCGCGCCCAGTACAAGGGGCACAAGGACGTCTCGGTCTGCTTCTTCGGCGACGGCACCACCAATATCGGCGCCTTCCATGAGGCGTTGAATTTTGCCGCGGTCTGGAAGTTGCCGGTGGTCTTCGTCTGCGAGAACAATCTCTACATGGAGTACACGCCGATCGGCGACGTCACCGCGGTACCGCATCCGGCCGCGGACCGCGCCGCGTCTTACGGTCTCGAGCGCATCATCATCGACGGCAACGACGCCGACGTCGTCTATCGCACCGCGCAGAAGGCCTATGCCAAGGCGCGCGCCGGCGAAGGGCCGTCGCTGATCGAAGCTTTGACCTATCGTCACTCAGGCCATTCGCGCGCCGACCCGGCCAAGTATCGCCCCGAAGGCGAACTGGAAAAATGGAAGGAGCGCGACCCGATCAAGATCTATCGCGAGCGCCTCCAGCAGTTCGGTGTCGACGGCAAAGTCATCGCCGAGATCGACGCAAGCGTGCGCAAGGAAGTCGACGACGCGACCGAGGCCTGCAAGGCCGCGCCGATGCCGCCGCACGATATCCTCACCACCGACGTCTATGCCGACGGCGGCTGGGCGTGGAGGAACTGACATGGCGGAAATCACCTATCGTGACGCGGTGATCCGCGGCATCGCGCAGGAAATGTCGCGCGACAGTGACGTCGTTTTTCTTGGCGAGGACGTCGCCAAGGCCGGCGGCGTGTTCAAGGCGACGGTCGGGCTCTACGAGCAGTTCGGTCCGCTGCGCGTGCGCGATACGCCGATCTCGGAGCAGGCCATTCTCGGAGCCGCCATGGGCGCGGCGATGACCGGCCTGAAGCCGATCGCTGAAATCATGTTCTCGGACTTCTTTGCGGTGTGCTTCGACTACATCGCTAATGAATTCCCCAAGAGCCGCTACATGTCGAATGGCCAGACTAAATGTCCGCTGGTCGTGCGTACCGGCAACGGGGCCGGCTCGCGTTTCGGCGCGCAGCACTCTCAAAGCGTCGAGAACTGGTGCATGGTGATTCCCGGCCTCAAGGTCGTGGCGCCGTCGTCGCCGGTCGATGTGATAGGGCTTCTGGCCGCCGCGGTGCGCGATCCCGATCCGGTGATCTTCCTCGAGCACAAGTCGCTCTACCCGACCAAGGGCGAGGTGCCGGACGGCGAGATCGTCGACAGGCTCGGAACCGCCAAGATCCTGCGACCGGGCCGCGATGCGACCATCCTGGCGCTGGCGTTGATGGTGCCGCGCGCGCTGGAGGCGGCCGAGCGGCTGAAGGCGGAACACGGCATCGACTGCGAGGTTGTCGACGTGCGTTCCCTGGTGCCGCTCGACACCCAGACCATTCTCGGTTCGGTGGCGAAAACGCACCGGCTTTTCACCGTCGAGGAAAATCCCCGGCTGTGCGGCTGGGGCGCGGAAATTGTCTCCATCGTCGCGGACGAAGCCTTCTACGATCTCGACGGTCCGCCGGTGCGCATCACGACTCCGCATATTCCGCTGCCGGCTGCCGATATCCTCGAAGACATCGTGTTGCCGACACCCGAACGCATCGTCGACACCGTACGGCGCAGTTTGCAGGGCTGACCGGAGTATCGCGTAGCGAAAATCTGCTATTTCGTGCGGCGACGGTGACGCCGGACTTTGGCACGATAAAATCGACGTTCGCGGCTCGCGAACAACGATGCAGATAAAAAGGATAGGCTATGTACGAAAATCTCCTCGCTGGCGTTCCGACCGATCTTTGGATCGGCGGCAAATGGAAAAAGGCATCCGACGGCGGCCGCTTCGACGTCGTCGATCCGGCGACCGAAAAGACCATTGCCTCGGTCGCCAGCGCCACGGTTGACGACGCCATCGCCGCGATCGACGCGGCCGATGCCGCGTTTCCGGCCTGGGCCGCGAAGAAGCCGCGTGAGCGCGCCGAGATCCTGCGCAAGGCGTTCGAGATCATCATGCGCGATGCCGAGCGCTTCGCGAAGCTGATCACCCTGGAGAACGGCAAGGCGCTCTCCGACTCGCGCGGCGAGGTCGCTTACTCGGCCGAATTCTTCCGCTGGTACGCCGAAGAAGCGGTACGCAATCTCGGCCAGCTGTCGACGGCGCCGGCCTCCGGCGCGCGCATTCTCGCCCAGCACAAGCCGGCCGGCATCGCCGTGCTGGTAACGCCGTGGAATTTCCCGGCGGCGATGGCGACGCGCAAGATCGGCCCGGCGCTGGCCGCGGGCTGTCCGGTAGTGCTCAAGCCGGCGTCGGATACCCCGCTCACCATGCTGGCGCTGATGCCGGCGCTGGAAGAAGCCGGCGTGCCGCCCGGCGTCGTCAATGTCATCCCGTCGCGCTCGTCGGGCAAGGTCGTCTCGGCGATGCTGCACGATCCGCGCGTGCGCGTCGTGTCGTTCACGGGCTCGACCGAAGTCGGCCGCAAGCTGCTGCACGAGGCCGCTGATCAGATCCTCAAGCCGGCGATGGAGTTGGGCGGCAACGCGCCGTTCCTCGTGTTCGAGGATGCCGATATCGATGCGGCGATCGAAGGCGCCATGATCGCCAAGATGCGCAACATGGGCGAAGCCTGCACCGCAGCGAACCGTTTCTACGTGCACGAGAAGGTGCATGACGAATTCGCCAAGAAGCTCGCCGCCAAGATGGGCGCGCTCAAGATGGGCAACGGCCTCGACGACGGCGTCGCCGTTGGCCCACTGGTCAACAAGGAAGGCCGCGACAAGGTGATCGAGTTGGTCGACGACGCGGTGTCCAAGGGCGCCAAGATTCTCACCGGTGGCAAGGTGCCGGATGGTCCCGGCTTCTTCTACCCGGCCACCGTTGTCACCAATGTGCCGGACGGCGCCATGATGCTGAATGAGGAAATCTTCGGGCCGGTCGCTTCGATCCAGACCTTCAAGACCGAAGACGAAGCGATCAAGCGCGCCAACGACACCGAATACGGGCTGGTCGCTTACTTGTTCACCAAGGACCTGTCGCGCGGCTTGCGCGTCTCGGAGAAGCTCGAGTTCGGCATGATCGGCCTCAACCGCGGCCTCGTCTCCGATCCGGCGGCGCCGTTCGGAGGCGTCAAGCAGTCGGGCCTCGGCCGCGAAGGCGCTCAAGAGGGCATGAAGGAGTTCCTCGAGACACAGTATATCTCGGTGACCTGGTAAGTGGTGGGGTAATGGACGTCCTGATGCCGCAACTCGGCGAAACCGTCGCCGAGGGCAAGATCGTGAAATGGTTCAAGCAGGCCGGCGATGCCGTCAAGCCGGGCGAGAACCTGTTCGAGATCGAGACCGACAAGACGTCCATGGAGGTGCCGGCGATCGCCGCCGGCACCTTGACCGATATCCGCTTCGGCGTCGGCGAGGTCGCGAAGGTCGGCGCCGTGGTGGCGGTGATTGCGGGAGCGGGCGGGGAGAGCACGTCGTCTCCTTCAATTCCTGCCGTTTCTGGAAAATCAGCCCAATCTCCGTTCGCCCCCGCGAAAGCGGGGGCCCAGAAATCCCCAGCCCAGAAAGAGCTGGGTCCCGGCTTTCGCGGGGACGAACGGAGTTCTGATTCACGTGCGCCGCGCGACTTCGCCTATACCGACATGTCCCCCTGGCGCGAAGTTCGCACGCCCGAGCGCAATTACGGGCCGGCGAAGCTTGCGACCGGCAGCCATGTCACGCCATTGGCGAGGCGTTTGGCGTCAGAGCGCGGCATCGATCTTAGCCGCGTTTCGGGCTCCGGGCCGCATGGCCGCATCGTGGCCGCCGATATCGACAAGGCGCCGCCGGCGCGCGCAGCCGCGCAGGTCACCTCGCAGTATTATCTTGTCGCCGATGTCGAGATTGACCGCCTCATGGCCATGCAGAGCGAGGCCAAGTCCGCCGGCGCGGACTTCTCGATCGGCGATTTCGCCGTCAAGGCCTGGGCGGTGGCGCTCAAGCGCGTGACGCCCGAAGCCGGCGCCGATATCGGCCTGATCGCGAGCATCGACGGCCGCCGCGCCATCACGATCATTCGTGATGCCGCCGCCAAAACGCTGACGGCGATTGCCCGCGAGGCGGTCGAGCAGGGCGGCGTCTCACCGGCCGGCGCGACCAGCGCCGTTGCCTTGGCAGGCGCCTCCGGTATCCGTGAATTCAGCGCGGCGCTGACGCCGTCTTTCGTCTCGGTGCTGGCCGTCGGCCAGCCGCGCCGCGCCGCGATCGAGACCGATGATGGCGGCATCAAATTCATTGGCTTGATGACGGTCACGTTGTCATGTGACGATCGTGCGATCGATGCGGCCGTGGCCGCGACTCTACTGACGACGTTCAAATCTTTGGCTGAAAATCCAGTGGCCGCGCTGGTGTAATGAAATTCATTGGGAGATCAAGGTATGGCGAATGAGAAGCGCGATGTTCTTCTGATCGGGTCCCGCAAGCCGGTGCTGGTCGGCGGCCTCGAGGGCAAGGTCAACTTGCACTATTATCTCGAAGCCAAGGACAAGGCTGCCTTCATCAAGGAAGTCGGACCCAAGATCGGCGCCATCGCGCTCGCCTATACGCACGACAAGGTCGACGGACCGTTCCTGTCGCAGTTTCCCAATCTCAAGCAGGTGTCGAGTTTCGGCGTCGGCTACGATCACGTCGATGCCAAGTGGGCCGGCGAGCATGGCATCGTCGTCACCAACACGCCGGACGTGCTGAACGAAGAAGTCGCCGACACCGCGCTCGGCCTGCTGCTGTGCACCTTGCGCGAATTCCCGCAGGCCGACCGTTATCTGCGCGCCGGAATGTGGCCGAAGGCGCCGTATCCGCTGACCAAGGCGACCTTGCAGGGGCGTACTGTCGGCATGGTCGGCATGGGACGTATCGGCAAGGCGATCGCCAAACGCCTCGAGGCCTTCAACGCCAAGGTGGTCTATCACAGCCGCAATCCGCAGGCCGGCGTTTCTTACAAGTACTATCCGAAGCTGGTCGACATGGCGCGCGATGTCGACACGCTGATGATCATCGTGCCGGGCGGCGCCTCGACCAAAAACCTGATCAACGCCGAAGTGCTCAAGGCGCTGGGGCCGCAGGGCGTCGTCATCAACATGGCGCGCGGCAGCGTCATCGACGAGCCGGCGCTGATCGAGGCGCTCAGGAACAAGACCATCTACTCGGCCGGCCTCGACGTGTTCGTCAACGAGCCGCAGGTGCCGCAGGAACTGATCGATATGGACCATGTCGTGCTGCTGCCGCATGTCGGCTCGGCAAGCGAGGCGACGCGGGCCGCCATGGACCAGCTCGTGGTCGATAACATCCTCGCTTGGGCGGCCGGCAAGCCGCCTCTGACACCGGTGCCGGAAACGCCCTATCCGCCCAAGGGGTAATGCTGATTAAAGCGGACGTTAAGACAACCTCCGTTCATTCCCGCGAAAGCGGGAATCCAGTCTATATTTGGGATGCCGGCGTGCCGGCTCTGGGTCCCCGCTTTCGCGGGGACGAACGGAGATAGGGTCGATCCATGCGCATCTTGGTTGGCGCCGCTTTATTTCTTGCCTCGATCGTGGCCGGCCACGCCCAGACGCCGCCGCTCGGCGATCAGGCCACGGCGCTGCTCGGCTCGTGGGAATTCTCCAACGCCAACCGCGACCGCCGCTGTACCGCCATCTTCACCAATGCGCCGGTCGCGGGCGGTTACAAGGTCGAGTTCGATCCCAACTGCGTCAACCTGTTTCCGTTCATCCAGAACATTGCGGGCTGGCGCTTCCCGGACAGCGACAATCTGTTTCTGTTCGATGCTGGCGGCAAGACGCTGGCCGAGTTCAGCGAGGTCGAAGCCGGTATGTTCGAGGCGCCGACGCCGGGCGTCGGCGTCCTGTTCCTGCAGAATGCCGCGGCCGCTGCGCCGCCGCCGAAGCGGCCGGAGGAAGTCGCCGGTGATTGGGCCATCGCGGGCAATGCGGTGCTGTGCGAGTTCTCGCTCAACGCCGCCGCGGCGCCCGGCGGCGGCATGCGCCTGACGGTCAAGCCCGGCTGCCGTGACGACATCGCGAAGCTGAACTTCACGCGCTGGCGCATCGAGGGCGGCGAGCTTCAGTTGCTGCCGGCGCAAGGCACGACGCCATGGCGCTTCGTCGAGAGCGACAGCGATAACTGGCGGCGCATTCCAGAAACCAGCGAGCCGGTAAATCTGGTCAGGCGCTAAGCCATCTGTTCCGCGTCGCGCCATTGCGCCGGCGATACTCCGAACTCGCGCTTGAAGGCGCGGCTGAAGGCTTCTTCGGAGCCATAGCCAATCTGGTCGGCAAGGCGGGCAATAGGCAATCGCGTTTCCCGCAGGTTCAGGCGCGCATGATTGAGGCGCCACGACGTGAGATAACGGATCGGCGGCATGCCGACGATCTCCGAGAAGCGATCGACGAAGGCGCTGCGCGACATACCGATTTCTTTCGCCAGGCTCTCATTGGACCACGGCGCGCCAATGGCGCCATGGATCAGGGCCAGTGCCCGCCCGATCTGCGGATCCGCGGCGCCTCTGAGCCAGCCAACGCGCGTATCGTCGCTCTCCTGCGCATAGTTGCGCACCGCCTCGACCAGCAAAGTTTCGGACAGGCGGGACATCAGGTTCGATGACGCGAAGCGTCCCTTTGTCAGTTCCTCGGCGGCGAACCTTACCGAAGCCTCGACCCAGTCGCGGGACGTGCCGTCGCGGATGCCGAGCTTGAGCATGCGCGGCAGGCTGGAAATCAGCGGATTGGCAGAACTATCGCTCCCGAGAAAGCCGCAAACGATTTGCGTCACCTCGCCGCCGCCGCCGTGAAAAATCTTCGCCAGTCCGCCGTCGGGTGCGGGTTGAACGAGATCCCTCGCCCGCGCCGTTGACGCCATGTCCGGCTGGCTCGCGAGAAAATGAGGGTCGTTGCGGGGCAGCAGAATGATTTCGCCGGCATCGACCACGACAGGCGCTTCGCTTTCAACGGTAAGAAACAACCTCCCGCTGATCACGACGTGATAGGCGATCAACTGGATCGGTGCGTCGAACGCGAATTTGCAATCGTCCCTGCTCAGGTGAGCCAGTACGCACCACGGCGCGGAGAACTTCGAATCGAGAAAGACGCCGCCTGACAGTCGCACTGAACGCAGCACTTCCGTGAGCGGGTCCATACCCCAGGGGCCTTATCTGAATTGGACGAGCGGTCAGAAGTATCGGCTCTTCGATCATTAAGACCGCTGCCGCCCCCGTCTATATAGCCGCCGCTCGCGGTGGCCGCCAATAGGCAAACCGCATCCCGACAAGCTTACAAATCAACAAGTCTCATTCGAGGATTTGAATATCATGCTGGATAAAACAATGCCGGCGACGCCGGATTTCGAGGCCATCAAGGGACGGCAACGCGCAACCTGGGCTTCCGGCGACTACTCGGTCGTCGGCACCACCCTTCAGATCGTCGGTGAGCGCCTGTGCGAGGCGGTCGATCTGCGCTCCGGCGAGCGCGTCATCGACGTCGCCGCCGGCAACGGCAATGCCACGCTGGCCGCGGCGCGCCGCTTCGCAGTCGTCACCTCGACCGACTACGTCGGCACATTGCTCGATGGCGGCAAGGCACGCGCCGCCGCCGAACGCCTGCCGATTGAATTCAAGGAAGCCGATGCCGAGGCCTTGCCCTTCGCCGACGGGTCGTTCGATGTCGCGCTGTCGACATTCGGCGTGATGTTCACGCCCAATCACCCGAAGGCGGCCAGGGAGCTGTCGCGCGCCGTCCGCAAGGGCGGCCGCATCGGGCTCGCCAACTGGACGCCGGACGGTTTCATCGGCGAACTCTTCAAGGTGCTTGGCAAGCACGTGCTGCCGCCCCCCGGCCTCACGCCGCCCTCGGCCTGGGGCACTGAGGCTCATCTCGCCGCGCTGTTCCCGGCGCACGACATCAAGGCCGAGAAGCGGATCTTCACCTTCCGCTATCGTTCGCCGGAGCACTGGCTCGATGTCTTCCGGGACTATTACGGCCCGACCCATCGCGCCTTCGCCGGCCTCGACGAAGCCAAGCAGGCCGCGCTCGCCGCCGACCTGCTCGATCTGCTGCACCGGCGTAATCGCGCCGAGGACGGCACGCTCGTGGTGCCGAGCGAGTATCTCGAAGTCGTTATCGGCAAGCGCTGAGGCCGCGCGGGCGGCGCAAATCGAGCTGCCCGCAAATGTCACAGAAGCCCTCAATCCGACGGCGCGGTGCCTGCCAACCGGCGGCGCCGCGCGACGGATAGGGCTTGCTCAAAAATTCGACAGATCGTTCACGCAAACGCTTCGATCAAACCCGAGAGAGAATACACATGAACAAGTCATCCATCCCGGCTCTCGCCACCTGCATCCTGCTGGCATCGCTGGCTCACGCCGAAATACCCGACCCGATCGCCGTGCGCGGCGAAGCGTTGATTGCTACTGCGCACGCGGTCGGCTCGCAGGTCTATGAATGCAAGGCCAATGCCGATGGCAAGCTCGCCTGGCAATTCCGCGAGCCCATCGCCACTTTGTTCATCGACGGCAAGACGGTCGGCCGCCACTATGCCGGTCCGCATTGGGAAATGACCGACGGGAGCGTCGTGCGCGCCAAGGTGGCCGGCAATGCGCCAGGCGCCAGCCGTAACGATATTCCGCTGCTCAAGCTGGAAGTCACCGAACAGCGCGGCTCCGGCCAGCTTAGCGGCGTCACCACGATCCAGCGGATCAACACTCGGGGCGGCGTCGCCGAACCTGCTTGCGCCACGGCGGGTGCGTTCTTGAGCGTGCCCTACACGGCGGACTACGCATTCTACCGCAAAGTGCGCGCGTCGCTGCCGGCCGCGATCCGGGGGGTGAGGGACTTCTGAGTCCGTCAGATCAACTTCATCCCTTTCAGGCTGGCATGCCCGCCCTTACCGACGATGATGTGATCGTGCACGGCGATGCCGAGCGGTTTGGCCACCTCGATGATCGCCTGCGTCATCTGGATGTCGGCGCGCGACGGTGTCGGGTCGCCGGACGGATGGTTGTGCACCAGGATCAGCGCGGTGGCCGATAATTCGAGCGCGCGCTTGACCACCTCGCGCGGATAGACCGGCGTATGGTCCACCGTGCCCTGCTGCTGTACCTCGTCGAGGATCAGCTGGTTGCGCTTGTCGAGAAACAGCAGCCGGAATTGCTCCTTGTCCTCATAGGCCATGGCGGTGCGGCAATAGTCGATGACACTCGCCCAGGATGACAGCACCGTGCGCTTGGTCGCTTCGCCGCGGATAATGCGCTTGGCCGAGGCATGGACGATCTTGAGCTCGTCCACGACGGCGTCGCCGATGCCCTTGATTTCCTTCAGCCGGGCGCGCGGCGCCGCCATCACCTCGGCGAAGGAGCCAAAGCGCGCCACCAGCTCTTTCGCCAGTGGCTTCACGTCGCGCTGCGGGATGGCGCGAAACAGAACCAGCTCGAGCAGTTCGTAATCGCTGACGGCATCCTCGCCGGCCTTGCGGAAGCGGGCGCGCAGCCGCTCGCGGTGGCCGTGATAATGCGGTGCGGCCTCGGCGAGGCCGTCGGCACCTTTGAATGCTCGCTGCTCGTCCGCCATGCCCGCGCGCCTATGCAACTAGGGCGGGCATCGTAGAGATATAAGCGGGAACGGGGAAGGGCCCCATCCTTCGCGACGCACGTCTTTCGGCGTGCTCCTGAGGAAGAGGCGGAAATCAGACCTTGTAAGGCGGCTTGTCGAGCCCTGCCGGCGAGAAGGTGAAGACCTCGACGCCATCGGCGGTCACGCCGACCGTGTGTTCGAACTGTGCTGACAGCGAACGGTCGCGGGTCACGGCGGTCCAGCCGTCGGACAGCACCTTCACATGCGGGCGGCCGAGATTGATCATCGGCTCGACGGTGAAGAACATGCCGGGCTTGAGCACAACGCCTTCACCGGGGCGGCCGACATGGACGATGTTCGGCTCGTCGTGGAACAGCCGGCCGAGGCCGTGGCCGCAGAAGTCGCGCACCACGCTCATGTGCTGGGCCTCGACATAGCTCTGGATGGCATGGCCGATGTCGCCGGTGGTGGCGCCGGGACGGATCACGGCGATGCCGCGCATCATCGATTCATGGGTGACTTCGATCAGCCGCTCGGCGCGGCGCGGAATGTCGCCGACCGGATACATCCGGCTCGAGTCGCCGTGCCAGCCATCGACGATCAGGGTCACGTCGATATTGACGATATCGCCGTCCTTGAGCGGCTTTTCGTTAGGGATGCCGTGACAGACGACATGGTTGATCGAGGTGCAGGTCGATTTCCGATAGCCGCGGTACATCAGGGTCGCCGGCAGCGCGCCGTTATCCATGGCGAATTCGTAGACCAGACGATCGATCTTGTCGGTTGGGGTGCCCGGCGTAACGTAAGGCGTCAGCATGTCGAGGCAGCGTGCGGTGAGCTGCCCGGCCTTGCGCATGCCTTCGAAGGCGGCGGGGCCGTGAAGCTTGATCTGTCCGGTCTTGCGCTGCGGGGATACGGCGGCGTCGATGTAAGTCATGCCGCCAATGTAGGGATTTGGAGCTTTTCGGGCAAGTTCGGCTGTTTGAGCCTGTCATTCCGGGGCGCCGCGGTCAGCGCGTTTACGCGCGTCTTCGACGCGCTATGGCGGCGAGCCCGGAATCCCTAACCCCGGACTGCGACTTGATCTCAGCACCGGGGATATGGGTTCCGGGCTCCGGCCTTTGGCCGGCCCCGGAACGACGGAAGGCCTACGCGACCTTCCCGCCCAGTTCGTCTTCGATATGAGCCTTTACGATCTCGTCGAAATTCCTCTCGGCCCTGAAGCCGAGTTCCGCGGCCCGCTTGGCGTCGATCCGCTCCGACCAGCCGGCGACGATGCGCATGACGAGTTCGTCGGGTTCGCGCTTGATGCGGGCAGCGACCTTTGGCCCGGCGATCCGGGTCAGCGAGTCGATCTGCTCGGCGACGGTGCAGCAAACGCCCGGCATGGCGAGGTTGATGCGCGGCCCGAGTTGCTCGCGGGTCAGGCTCGCGGCATGGATCAGGAAGCCGACCGCCGAGCGCGGTGAGGCGTGGGTGTGCCGCACGGTATCGGCAACCGGCAGGATTGCCTCCTGGCCCGCCAGCGGCTCGCGGATGATGCCGGAGAAGAAACCGGAGGCCGCCTTGTTCGGCTTGCCGGGACGTACGCAGATCGTCGGCAGGCGGATGCCGACCCCATCGAGAAAGCCACGCCTGTTGTAGTCAGCCAGCAGCAATTCGCTGATCGCCTTCTGCGTGCCGTAGGAGGTCAGCGGTGTCAGATGGAAGTCGTCCGGAATCGCGTGAGGGAAGGGCGCTCCGTAAACCGCGATCGACGACGTGAAAATAAACTTCGGATGGTAGCCATCGGCGTGGCGGATGGCCTCGAGCAAGGCGCGCGTGCCATCGAGATTGACGTGATAGCCCTTGTCGAAGTCGATCTCCGCTTCGCCCGAGACGATGCCGGCGAGGTGGAAGATCACCTCGGGCCGCTCAGCGATCAGCTTCTCGGCCGCGCCGGGCGCCGCCATGTCGCCGGTGACGACATCGACCTTGCCGCCGAAACCGGCGGGCTTCTCCGCCGCCACCACGTCGGTCAGCGTGAACTTGTCGATCGGCTTGCCGTTCAGTCCGCCGTCTTTGACCAAACGGGCGAGCAGTTTGCGCCCGATCATGCCAGCCGCGCCGGTCACCACGATATGCATTGGCGTTTCCCTTTTTTCGTCTCTTGTGTCTCTTCGCTACGCCTTGGCGGCGCCTTGTTCTTTTCGGCTCCCGGCCGGCTGGAACCGGTCGAGGTGCCGCAGGTCGGGAAACAGCATCATCCACAAACCGGCGACGATCAATGATCCGATGCCGCCGATCAACACCGAGGGCACCGCGCCGAGCAGGCCGGCGAGCACGCCGGACTCGAACTCGCCCAGCGTATTCGACGAGCCGACAAAAAGGTAGTTGATCGCAGCGACCCGGCCGCGCATCTCGTCCGGCGTTTCGATCTGCACCAAAGTGAAGCGGATGACGACGCTGACGGCGTCGGCGGCGCCGAGAACGGCGAGAGCGCCGATCGACAGCGGCAACGAGGTCGACAGCGCAAACACGACGGTGGCGGCGCCGAACACTGCGACCGAGACGAACATCTTGCGGCCGATGTGCCGCTCGACGGGAATGCGCGACAGCACCAGCGCGGTCAGCAGCGCGCCGATGGCGGGGGCCGAGCGCAACAGGCCGAGTCCGATGGGGCCGGCCTCGAGGATATCCTTGGCGAAGATCGGCAGCAGCGCGGTTGCGCCGCCGAGCAGGACCACGAACAGATCGAGCGAGATGACGCCGAGCAGCCGGCTGCGGCTGCGCACGAAATCGAAGCCGGCCAGTGCCGAGCGCAAGGTCGGCGGTTCGCGGCTCGGCGTGTGGCGGGCAACGCGCATGAGGCTGACGCAGGCGATGGCGGCCAGGAAGAACACAGCGCACATCGCGCTCACGGCGCGCGGCTCGAAGGCATAGATGAAGCCGCCGAGCGCCGGGCCGCAGATCACGGCCGTTTGGTTGGCCGAAGTCCAGGCCGCGACCGCACGCGGCATCAGCTTCACCGGCACGGTGGCCGCGACCAGAGACTGGTTGGTCGGCAGCTCAAAGGCGCGGGCGCAGCCGATGGCGAAGACTAGAACGAACAGCAGTTCGCGCGACAGCCAGGCGCCAAGCATCGCAGCGGTCATGACGACGGCGCAGAGGGCGTAGACCGACTGCGCCAGCCGCACGGTCAGCCGGCGGTCGTAGCGGTCGGCGACATGGCCGATGAGCAAGGTGAGCACGACTGCAGGAATGAACTGCAGCAGGCCGACATAGCCGAGATCGAAGGCGCTGCCGGTGATCTCGTAGATCGACCAGCCGATGACGACGGCCAGCGCCTGATACCCGATGGTGGCGAACAGCCGCGTGAACCACAGGAAGACGAAAGGGCGGTGCTGCAGCAAACCGCCCTTGGCCGGCTCGTCGTCTGTGCTCATCCGGCGAAGCCGTTCAGTTCGCTCAAGGAAACCTTCTGCTTGCCGGTGGCGTCGAAATTGTCTGGCGCGAGCCAGCGCTCGAACGCGGCCTTGCGCACCGGCCATTCGCTGTCGATCATCGAATACCAGGCGTTGTCGCGGTTGCGGCCCTTGGCGATGATGAAGCTGCGCAGCACGCCTTCGAACACGAAACCGTAGCGCAGCGCGGCGCGCCGCGACGGCGCGTTGAGCGCGTTGCACTTCCATTCGTAGCGGCGGTAGCCGAGCGTCTCGAAGGCGTAGCGCGCCAGCAGGTACTGCGCCTCGGTGCCGATCCTGGTGCGCTTGAGCGCCGGCGAATAGAGCACGTGGCCGACCTCGATCGAGCGATCTTCGGGGCGGATCGACATCAGCGTGAAATAGCCGACGGCACGGCCTTGATCGTCGATGATGGCGTAGGCGTAAGGATCGGCGAGGCCGGCGCGCTTGGCGATGAACTCGGCGAAGATTTCCGGATCGGTGAAGGGTCCGTCGCTGCTGATATAGGTCCAGACGTCGGGATGTCCCTTGAATACGGCCCACAGATCGTCGGCGTGGTGATCCTGCAGCTTTTCGATGCGGCCGTAGCGGCCCTCGAGCGTCACCGGGCCGGGGCGCTGCGCCGGCGTGGTGTCGACCTTGAGGCCGACTGGCTGTCCTGTCTCGGGCAGCGGCTCCCATTGCGATTCATAGTCGGGCATGGCGGCTTATTGTTTCTTTTGAGCTTGAGCGAAGAAGGCATTGAGCTCGGCGTTTGGAATGACGCCGGCGAAGCTGTCGAACTTTCCGTCCTTGGCGATCTCACGCGCCGCCTTGATGAAGGCATCCATCGCGATGCGGGCGAGCGTGCCGCCGACGCTGATGCGGCGCACGCCCATCGCGGCGATGTCGGCGACGGTGAAGCCGCCGGCGAACGACATCAGCAGATTGACCGGTTTCGGCGCCACCGCCTTCACCACGGCCCCGATTTGCTCACGCGTCTTGATGCCGGGCACATAGAGACAGTCGGCGCCAGCTTCGGCGAAAGCGGTCAGGCGGCGAATGGCGTCGTCGAGATCGGGACGGCCGTGCAAGAAACTCTCGGCGCGTCCGGTCAGCAGAACGTCGGCGCCGGATTTGTCGATCGCCTGCCGTGCCGCGCGCACGCGGGCCACCGCCTTGTCGAAATCGTAAAGCGGCGCGCTTTCGTCGCCGGTGAAATCCTCGATCGACAGGCCGGCGACGCCGGTGTCGATGCAGAGCCGCACATTGTCGGCGACGGCGTCCGGCTCGTGGGCAAAGCCGTTCTCGAAATCGGCATTCAGAGGGATATCAGCCGCCGCCGTCAGCTCGCGGTAATGCGCCAGCACCTCGTCGCGGCTCATGGCGCCGTCGGGCCGTCCCATCGAATGAGCGTAACCCGAACTGGTGCTGGCCAGCGCGCGGAATCCGAGACCCTGGAGATGAAGCGTACTTCCGATATTCCACGGGTTTGGAATGACGAAGCAGCCGCTACCGTGGAGTTCACGAAAGGCGCGGCGCTTGTCGGCGGCGGTGGGCATAGCGCGGTGTCCCGGCATTGAGTCGCAGGAACGTGGCATGACCGGGCGCGAAAGGACAATGGCATTCCTTGATGGGATGATGAATGCCGCTCATGCCCAAACGACGCGCCGCCGAACCTGGAAAGGTCCGGCGGCGGGTCGGTCAGGTGCCCTGAACCTGACGGGGCCTGTCCGTCGGGAAGGCGCCGGGCTGTTCGACCGGGAGCCGGCCGAGCACCAGGCGGCCCTGTTGGTCGAACGCACTCGATATCATCCTTGGACGTCCGTTGAGCAGGAAGGTGCTCAGGCTGCGCTGGGTCCGTTCCGGCATATCGAGATAGGCCCGGATGAGCTCGACGATGCCGGGCTCGCGCGTCCAATAGTAAAGTTCGAGCAGCCGGCTGGTGTCGGTGCCGCCATTGACCAGCGTCCTGATCAGCTCAAGCGCCTCGTTGTCGCGTGGACTGTCGGCGAGACCGGCTGTCTGTCCGCGTTTGGAGTTACGTGGCATGTTCGACCTGCCGTAACAGGGGAACCTGCGGTCCGCGCCTGACCAGCACGGAGCCCGTGATGCCGCCGAGCGCGCGCGCCCGGTCGCGGCTTGATTCGCGAACTTCAACTTCCGCCGCGACGGCCCATTGGTTCTCGATCAACGTCGGCAGGCCGAGCGGGCGCACCACGAAACCTGCCTCATGGAGGCGCGGCAGCCACCACGTCTCGATCACCGCGGAATAATGCGTGATGCCTTCGTCGATGCCGAATTCCTGAACTGCGGCCAGCATCGTGCAGTCGGTACGGCCGGAGCGCCGCTCGCGTACGACGAAGTAGCGCGACGCCTCCCAGATGCTCGGTCCGGTCGGGACGCCCTTCACCGCGGCGAGGTTTGGGAAAATCTCACTGAGCATGTGCGGCGCGGTCGTTGGCGTCAGACGCTGGCCGCCCACCACGCGGCTGCCGTCGATGGCGATGAGGTGAACGGTTTCACCGCGGTCATAGGCGTCGATGTCGCGCCCGTCTTCGCGTTCGACGGCCTTCCAGCCGCGTTCCTTGACGAAAACCTCGTGGCGGATGCGATGATAGCTGTCGAGAACGTCTTCATAGAGGTGGCGGTTGGCCGCCATGACGATATGCACTTCGGTCATTGCAATGGCTCCCACCCGAATGTTCCGGATGGGAAAATCGCTTCAAGTGCGACGGACTGGCAATTGTAACTGTTTACATGGAGTGCCGCGCCGCAAGCCTCTCGCGCAGGCAACGCGATGATTTCGCATGAGAATCAATTGGCAATGAAGCGAAGCGGGAAGGTCGGTTGAGAGTGTCGCGATCAGGGGCTGATAAGCCGCTGCTGCAGTGCTTTCACCACAGCATGGGTTTTATTCTGCGCCCTGAGCTTGCGGGCGGCGCGCACCGAATATTCATCCACCGTCCGCTTCGACAGGTTCATGATTTCAGCCACTTCGGAGGCGGTCTTGCCGATCGCCGTCCAGGTCAGCACCTCGCGTTCACGCTGTGTCAGGCGATCGAATCGGCTCTCCTGCTTCTGCGTCATCAATTGGCGGATACGTTCGAAAGCGTACATCCCCATCAGATGAATGGCTGGCTTGGTGCGCGGCGACAAGTCGAGATCGAGGCCCCCGAGCGACACGCAGGCTTCGTAACCGGTCAGGCCGTGGATCGGGATGCAGAAACCGTTGGCCATACGGAAGTCGGAGGCTCGGTTCATCACTTCGAGCGCGCGCGGCTCGGAGTCGCGGTTGAAGGGGGCGTCGCTCCAGTCGAACGGATTGACGCTATTGCGGCATAGTCGAACCACAGGATCGACCGCAACGTAGTTTTCCTTGATGTATATTTCGAACCAGCCTTGCGGCCATTTTCGCGCCAGCACCATCTGCTCGGCATTCTGGTGCGGATTGGGAAGGCCGGTGAGAATAAAGTTCTCAAAGCCGAAGCGGCCCAGCGACTGCTCCATCTGATTCATTACTGCGTCGGGACTATCGAGCTTTTCGAGGAACTCGACGAAGTCAAAGGCCTCGCGGGCGTGGTCGAAATTCGACGATTCCATGGGCGGCTTTTGGCTCCCGATCCATAGATGGACTCAGTAATCGACTTCCTTGTCGTCAAGCTTGTAATTCATCATACGAGGCGCCGGTCTTTTCGTCATCCGAAACGCGCATAGGGTCAGTGTGTACAATTTTTATTAAGCGTATTGAATTTATTCAATCAATAGTTGCGAGTCGTACCGACGCGCCATTCGCGCCCGAGTTTGCATTTGCAGGGCGGATCATGTGAACTGCCGCCAAATTTTGCTGGAGCCGGGGAGGTTTAAGCGATGCTCAAGACGATCGCGGCGTTCGACCGCATTGGTGAGGAGAACGCCTTTGCGGTCCTCGCCCGCGCCAATGCGCTGGCCGCCCAGGGGCGTGACATCATCAGTCTCGGCATCGGCCAGCCCGACTTCCGCACTCCCGATTTCATCGTCGAGGCGGCGGTGAAGGCGTTGCGCGACGGCCACCACGGCTATACCGCGGCGACCGGTATTCCGCAGTTGCGAGAGGCCGTCGCGGCCGACTTGCACAAGCGTTTCAAGGTCGAGGTTTCGCCCGACAGCGTCATGATCATGCCCGGCGGCAAGCCGACCATGTTCATGTCGATTCTAATGTTCGGCGAACCCGGCGCTGAGATCATGTATCCGGATCCCGGCTTTCCGATCTATCGCTCGATGATCGAGTTCACCGGCGCGACCCCGGTCCCGGTCCCGATCCGCGAGGAGAACGGCTTTGCCTTCTCGGCGGAAGAAACGCTGAAGCTGATCACGCCGAAGACCCGCCTTATCATCGTCAATTCGCCGGCCAATCCGACCGGCGGCGTCACGCCGAAGGCTGAAGTCGACAAGCTGATTGCCGGTCTCGCCAAGTGGCCAGACGTCGCCATCATGTCGGATGAGATCTACGACCACATGACCTATGACGGCGAGAAACATGTCTGCCTGCTCTCCTATCCGGAGATCCGCGATCGCCTCATCCTTCTCAATGGCTGGTCAAAGACCTACGCCATGACGGGCTGGCGTCTCGGCTACGCGGTGTGGCCGGGCAAGCTCTACGATCTGGCGCGCAAGCTCGCGGTCAATCTGCATTCCTGCGTCAACGCTTCGGCCCAGTATGCCGGCCTTGCCGCGCTGACCGGCCCGCAGGACGAGGTCTGGAAGATGATCGGCGAGTTCGACAAGCGGCGCAAAGTCGTGGTCGAAGGCCTCAACAAGCTGCCCGGCGTGTCGTGCGTCACGCCGAAGGGCGCCTTCTATGCTTTCCCGAACGTCAAGCAGACCGGCTGGAAGGCGAAGGAGCTTGCCACCACGCTGCTCAACGAAACCGGCGTCGTCACCATCGGCGGCCCGGATTTCGGCATTCTCGGCGAGGGTTACATCAGGCTGTCCTATGCCAACTCGACCGAGAACATCCTCAAGGCGCTCGATCGCATGGGCGACTTCCTGTCGACCAGGAAGGCCGCCTAGTCAAAGCGGAGCCGCCAGGGCGGCGACAGTCGCTCAGCGTAGGGCGAAGCGGAAGCCGACGAGGACGATCGCGAGGCCGATGAGCTGGGCAATGCTCGGGACGATGCCCAGCGCCAGCACGCCGATGATCAGCGAAAAGCCAGGCACGAGCGCCGGGAAGGTCGAGGCGCGGCCGGCGCCGAGCAGCGCCACGGATCTGGCAAACAGAAAGATCGGCAGTACGCCGGCGACGAGCCCTTGCACCACGATCTGCAGCAGGTTCTCGCCCCAGCCGAACCGCAGCATGTTCACTGGTCCGATGAACAGGAAATAGATCGGGCCGTAGATCAGAACCGTCATCATGCCGACCGCGGCGGCGACGCGAATTCCAGACACCTGCCACTGCCGCAGCAGAATGCCGAACAGCGCCCAGAAAGCGCCGGCCGTCGCAAAGAGGAGATCGCCGCCGATGCCGTGCGTGCCGATAGTCGCGAACGATTCGATGCCGAACACGACAAGGCCAGCGATGATGGTGGCGGTGCCGACGATTCGCGATGGGGACAGCCGTTCCTTGAGCATCACCGCGGCGAGCACGATGCCGGCCAGGGCCGCCGTCGCCGGTTGAATGGTCGTGCCGTGGCCGAACGGGACATAGATGAACCCGGTATAGGCGATCAGCGCTTGGGTGGGGCCCGACAGCACCGCGAGAATGAAACCCCGCCCCCAACCTACGCCGCCGAGATCGGTAACGCCGTCGCGAACGATCAGCGGAACCAGCAGCAACCCGGTCCAGAAGTATCGATGGACCGCAAGGTCGGCCGGCGAGAGGCCGATCGAGATGCCGTGTTTCGCCACCGCGAACCCGGCGGCCCAGGCCAGCGCCGCGCCGACGCCGCAGAGCACCCCCATAAGGAGCCCGGGCGCTTTTCCGCTCGACGAAATTCCGGATTTGGGCGGGCTGACCTGCAACGGCGGCATCCGTTTTTTGTGGCGCGGGGCCATGCGCCGTGCGAGGTGACGTCCGCCCGGCACATACTCTAGGATCGCCGGATAAGTCCAACGATCAAAAACACATCGCACCTACGCCAAGGACGGATAGCTCATGGCTAAAGCACGCAAAGTCATCATTACCTGCGCCGTTACGGGTGGCATCCACACGCCGTCGATGTCGCCTCACCTCCCGGTCACCGCGCAGGAAATCGCGGACGCAGCCATTGGCGCGGCCGAAGCCGGCGCGGCCGTGGTGCACCTCCATGCGCGCAATCCGCAGGACGGCCGTCCCGATCAGTCGCCCGAACTCTTTTCGCCATTTCTCAAGGTGATCAAGCAGCGCTCGGATGTCGTCCTCAACCTGACCACCGGCGGCGCGCCCACGATGACCGTGGAAGAGCGCCTGCGCCCGGCGGCGACATTCAAGCCGGAAGTCGCTTCGCTCAACATGGGCACGATGAACTTCGGTCTCTATCCGATGATCGAACGCTTCAAGGGCAAGTTCAAATACGATTGGGAGGAGCCCTATCTCGAAGGCACGCGCAAGGGCATGTTCAAGAACACCCTCGCCGATATCGAGATGATTCTGACCACCTGCGCCGAGAACAACACGCGATTCGAGGTCGAGTGCTATGACATCAGCCATCTTTATACGCTGAAGCACTTCCTCGACCGCGGCGTGATCAAGGCGCCGCTGTTCATTCAATCGGTGTTCGGCATTCTCGGCGGCATCGGCACGCATCCCGAAGACGTCATCATGATGAAGCGCACCGCCGACCGTCTGTTCGGCGATCAGTACCATTGGTCTGTCCTGGGCGCCGGCGCCGCGCAAATGCGCATCGCCGCGATGGCGGCGTCGATGGGTGGCAACGTCCGCGTCGGTCTCGAGGACTCCTTGTGGATCGGCCCCGGCAAGCTTGCCGAGTCGAACGCGCAGCAAGTCAAGAAGGTGCGGCAGATCCTTGAAGGCCTCGGCCTCGAGATCGCGACGCCCGACGATGCGCGCGAGATCCTCGCGCTCAAGGGCGGCGACAAGGTCGCGTTCTGATGCCGGCGCCGCACGTCGTCGCGACGCCGAGGAGGCGAGCCTCTTGATCGGCTCCGGCGTCCAGGTCGCCGGGGCGCTCGGAGTCGTCAGCGTCGTCGTGCTGTACGTGGTGGCCGGTGACTGGCAGGGGGCCTGGCGTCTCATTGCCGGCGCCGTGGCCGGCGGGCTGCACGATGACGCGATGCTCGCCATTCCGCTGCTCTCGCTGATGGGCGTGTTCATCGTGCGCTCCGGCGCCGCGGCCGAGTTGTTCTGGGCGGTGACCCGCCTCTTGCGCAATGTGCCGGTCGGCGCGCCGCTCGCGGCTATTGTCGGCGGCGCGATCAACGCATTTGCGGCCGGCAACAGCACGATCGCGGTCGCCAATTTTGCCCGGATCGTTTACCCGGAGTTGCGCCGGCGCGGTCATGACAGAGCGTTCGTGCTCGGCACGCTGGTCAACGCATCGGCGCTCGGCATGCTGTTGCCGCCCGGCGTGCTGATGGCGGCCTGGGCCGTTCTCGGTCAGCAGCCGGCCGGTGCGATATTTCTCGCGGCACTCACCCCGGCGCTCGTGGTCGCCTTTTTTCTCGGCCTGTATGTCGTGTTCGTGACCCGCCGCACGCAGGCGCCGCATCAGGGCAAAATGTCGGCCCGGCCAGCGCAGGCGATGAGCAACATCGTCGGACTGACGCTGATTTTCGGAGTGTTCTTCGGCGGCCTTGCCACACAGTTGCTGAGCCCGGCCCAGGCCGCGTGCGTCGGCGTCACCATCGCGATGCTGATGGCGCTGCGCAGGGGCATGCCGCTGGCGGGAATCGTGCTTGCGGTGCGCGTCACGACCCGCTTTGTCTGGCCGGTTCTGCTGCAATTGTTCATGGCACTGCTCTATGGCCAGGCGCTGGCCGTGACCGGCGCCGGTGCTGCCATTCAGAACCTCCTGGCCAGCCTTGGTCCGGCGCTCGGCCTGACGGCGGTCATCGCCATCTGGCTGGCGCTGGCGACGGTTCTCAATTCCATTTCCGTCCTTGCCTTTACCGTGGTCTTGTTCGGGCCGGTGGCGATACGGTTCGGCCTCGATCCGCTCGCCTTCGCTGTGATCGGCGTTATCGTGGTGGAGGCCGCGCAACTGCTGCCGCCGCTCGGCCTGCTGGTCTATGCTGCCAAGGCGGCGGCCGATGATGATATCGTCTCGGTGGCAGATATCTTCCGGTTCGTCCTGCCGCTGGCCGCTATCCTGTTCGCTGCTATCGTGGCTATCGCAGTATTCCCCAAAGTCGCCATCTGGCTCCCTTATCTGGTGCGATAGCCTCCCGGCGGCAGCGACAAAGTGCGCGCCGGGTTGACGCGCGGCACTTGGCGCGCTTGGTGGATTCGCCAACAGGACATCGCCGATGCACCACCACATGCCCCTGATTTCGACCCTCGTCGTGGGCCTCGTGGTGGCCTTTGCCCTGGGGGCTTTGGCGCAGCGGCTGCGGATTTCTCCACTCGTTGGCTATCTGCTGGCCGGCGTAGCGATCGGGCCGGCGACGCCGGGCTTCGTCGCGGATATAGGCCTCGCCAACCAACTCGCCGAAATCGGCGTCATCCTGCTGATGTTCGGCGTCGGCCTGCATTTCTCGCTCAAGGACCTGCTGTCGGTCCGGGCCATCGCCGTGCCCGGCGCGGTGGCGCAGATCACGGTGGCGACCCTGCTCGGCATGGCACTCGCCGCGGCGATGGGCTGGGACATTGCAGCCGGCCTGGTATTCGGTTTCGCGCTGTCAGTTGCCTCGACGGTGGTATTGCTGCGCGCTCTGCAGGAGCGCCGCCTGATTGAGACCGAGCGCGGCCGCATCGCGGTCGGCTGGCTGGTCGTCGAGGATCTCGCGACCGTCATGGCGCTGGTGATGCTGCCGGCGCTGGCGCCGGTGCTCAAAGGCGAGCTGCAGAACGGCCCCGACCTGACGTCGCTTCTGATGCCGATCGCCCTGACTCTCGCCAAGGTCATTGCGTTCCTTGCCGTGATGCTGT
>Ga0180223_1000315_pt1 | contig 72136 bp, 72 predicted proteins | sample eDN5th30CKraftOP_FD_151337 | JGI IMG/M metagenome (GOLD analysis project Ga0180223, IMG submission 151337) | Enriched Organic Plus compost microbial communities from Emeryville, California, USA - eDNA 5th pass 30_C Kraft OP (version 2) (version 2) ...
CGGTGGTGATCACCGGCCTGCAGCAGGGCGGGCAGCTGATGACGACCACCGAGGTCGACAACTGGCCCGGCGACGCCCACGGCCTGATGGGCCCGGACCTGATGGCGCGGATGCAGGCGCATGCCGAGCGCTTCGACACCGAGGTGGTGTTCGACCACATCCACACCGCCGACCTGTCCAGGCGTCCGTTCACCCTGGTCGGCGACAGCGGCACCTACACCTGCGACGCCCTGATCATCGCCACCGGCGCCACCGCCAAGTACCTGGGCATCCCCTCCGAGGAGAAGTACAAGGGCCGTGGCGTGTCCGCCTGCGCCACCTGCGACGGCTTCTTCTACCGCGACCAGGACGTGGTCGTGGTCGGCGGCGGCAACACCGCGGTCGAGGAGGCGTTGTACCTGTCCAACATCGCCCGCAAGGTCTACCTGGTCCACCGCCGCGATACCCTGCGCGCGGAAAAGATCATGCAGGACAAGCTGTTCGCCAAGGTCGAGGCCGGCAAGATCGAGCCGGTCTGGCACCACGTGGTGGACGAGGTGCTGGGCGACGACGCCGGCGTGACCGGCGTGCGGGTCAAGTCCACCCTGGACGGCAGCACCCGCCAGATCGCCGCCCACGGCTTCTTCGTGGCCATCGGCCACCAGCCCAACACCGGCCTGTTCGAAGGCCAGCTGGCCATGGACAACGGCTACATCACCATCCGCTCGGGCCTGGGCGGCAACGTCACCGCCACCTCGGTGGAGGGCGTGTTTGCCGCCGGCGACGTGGCCGACCAGCACTACCGCCAGGCGATCACCTCGGCCGGCTTCGGCTGCATGGCCGCGCTGGACGCCGAGCGCTTCCTGGACAAGGGCGCCTGAGGCGACCGATGAAGGCCGGACGCTGCTATCCCGGTGGCGTCCTGGCCGGCGCGCGCCGCCGCGGTCGCGGGATGGCGCGTCCATGAGCGCCGGGCTGCGCACGCGCTGGCTTGATGGCCTTGCCCGGGTCCCGGCCAGGCAGTGGGATGCCTTGCACGACGGCGGCAATCCCTTCGTGGCCCACGCCTTCCTCGAAGGCCTGGAACGCCACGGCTGCCTGCGCCCCGGATGGGGCTGGACGCCGCGCCATCTCACCCTGTGGGACGGCGATACCCTGGTGGCGGCCGCGCCCGGCTATCTGAAGACCAACTCGCACGGCGAGTTCGTGTTCGACCATGCCTGGGCCCGCGCCTATGCCGGGCACGGCCTGGACTACTACCCCAAGTGGCTGTGCGCCGTGCCCTACTCGCCGGTCACCGGGCCGCGCCTGCTGGCGCGCGACCCGGCCGTGCGCGGGGCCCTGGTACGGGCGATGTGCGCGCTGGTCGAGGACGAAGGGCTGTCCTCGGCCCACGTCAATTTCCACCTGCCGGCCGAGTCCGGGGCCTTCGATGCGGCCTGGCTGGAGCGCACCGACGTCCAGTACCACTGGCGCAACCCGGGGCACTGGCGCCGGTTCGACGACTACCTGGCGGACATGGACCATCGCCACCGCAAGAACATCCGCCAGGAGCGTGGCAAGGTAGCCAGCTCCGGGATCACGTTCCGGCGCCTGCATGGCGACGAGGCCGGGCCCGACGAACTGGATGCGATCCACGGCTTCTACCTGCAGACCTTCGCCGAATACGGCAACGCCCCCGCGCTGACCCGGGACTTCATCGGACATCTTGCGCGAACAATGCCGCGCAACATGCTGATAATTCTTGCCTATCTGGATGGATCGCCGGTTGCCGGGGCGCTCTGCCTGCGCGGCGGCGACACCCTCTACGGACGCTACTGGGGCAGCCACCTGCGCCTGCCGGGCCTGCACTTCGAGACCTGCTACTACCAAGGCATCGAGTACTGCCTGGAGCAGGGCCTGGCCCGGTTCGAGCCGGGCGCGCAGGGCGAGCACAAGCTGGCGCGCGGCTTCCTGCCGGCGTTCGTGCACAGCCGCCACTACATCGCCCATCCCGCGTTCCGGGAGGCGCTGGCCACCTGGTGCGCCGAGGAGCGCCAGACGGTGGAGCGGTATGCGCGCAGCCTGGGCAGGCACGGGCCGTTCCGCACGGCGGAGGGCGGCTGAGCATGGCCATGGCGCGCTTCCCCCGCCTGCTCGGCCCGGACGATCCATTCCCGCCGGTGGACCAGGCCCTGCGCGAGCCGGACGGGCTGCTGGCCATCGGTGGCGACCTCTCGCCGGAACGGCTGCTGGCGGCCTATGCCCAGGGCATCTTCCCCTGGTACTCGGAAGGGCAGCCGATCCTGTGGTGGAGCCCGGATCCGCGCATGGTGTTCCGTACCGACGGGGTACGCCTGTCCACTCGCTTCCGCCGCCAGCTGCGCCACAGCGCCTGGCAGGTGCGGGCCGACACCGCGTTCGACGCGGTGCTGGCGGCCTGTGCCGAGACCCCCCGCCGGGGCCACGACGGCACCTGGATCCTGCCGGAGATGCGCGCCGCCTACGCCCGCCTGCACCGGCTGGGGCATGCGCACTCGATCGAGGTGGTCGATGCCGGTGGCCGCCTGGTCGGTGGCCTGTACGGAGTGGCGGTGGGGCGGATGTTCTACGGTGAGAGCATGTTCAGCGCCTGCTCCGGCGGCTCCAAGGTGGCCCTGGCCGCCCTGGCCCACCGCCTGTGCGGCTGGGGCTGGCCGCTGCTGGACGCACAGGTGGAGAACCCGCACCTGGTCTCCCTGGGCGGCGAGCGCTGGCCGCGCCCGCGGTTCCAGGCCGAGCTGTCGCGGCTGACCGCCCTGCCCGGCATGGTCGGCAGCTGGACCACCGCCTTCGGCCTGCTGCCGGCCTCCGCGCTGGCTGGCTGAACCGGCTGTTTTGCGCCGCAACGGCTTTCCGCGTAAAATTGCCGCCTTTAACGCCCTGCTCGCGCAAATCGGAAACGCATGTCGAAAGACGATTCCATCGAGTTCGAAGGCACTGTCATCGAGACGCTGCCCAATACCACCTTCCGGGTACGCCTGGAGAATGGGCACGAGATCATCGCCCACATCTCCGGTCGCATGCGCAAGAACTACATCCGCATCCTGACCGGCGACCGCGTCAAGGTCGAGATGACGCCCTACGACCTGACCAAGGGCCGCATCACCTATCGCATGAAGTGAGCCCGCGGCGTGCCTGGCGGCACGCATGGCCCCGCTCACGGCAAAGGCGGCCGCAAGGCCGCCTTTTTTCGTGCGCCGGTTGCGCCCAGGCATTGCGCGGCGTGCCGCCAGGGGTGGCCGGAGGTCGGTGTCACCTCAGGCAGATTCCGCGGCGGCGGCGCGGCACTAGCGTGGAATGCGGTCCAATCCGGGCCGTCTTCCGAGCAGTGCCATGAAGCCCCTTGCCCGTACCGTCCTCCTGCCGCTCGTGCTCCTGTGCGCCGCCCCCCTGGCGCAGGCTGGCAGCGGCGCCCCGGCCGAACAGCCCGGCTGCGTCCACCTTGGCCAGGACCAGCAGATCACCCGCCAGGGCAACGCCCGCCAGTTCCTCCTGCGCGACGGCCAGGCGCAGTACCAGGTCACCCTGCAGCGCGACTGTTCCGCCCTGCCCGCCGCGCGCGTCGGCCTGATCGAACGCAACGGCGCGCAGCACCTGCTGTGCCAGCGCGGTTCGGCCCTGCATACCGACCGCGGTACCTGCGAGGTGGCGCGGGTGCAGCGTATCGAGCCTGTGCTGGAGCAGGTGGCGGACAGCCGCGAGTGAGCCGGCCGGTCGCCGCCGCGTGCCGGCACCCGGAAGCGACAAGGCCGGCCATCCCGCGCGCCCTGGGCCGCGGAATGGCCGGCCTGGCGGCCGTGCCCGGGTAAGCCGGCTCGGCTCAGACCGTCGCCGGCAGCAGCTTCTCCGGTTCGGACTGGGCCTCGACCACCAGCTCGCCGTCGACCACGTCGATGTGGACGCGGCCGCCGTTGACCAGCTTGCCGAACAGCAGCTCGTCGGCCAGCGGGCGCTTGATCCGGTCCTGGATCACGCGCGCCATCGGGCGGGCGCCCATCAGCGGGTCGAAGCCGTGCTGGGCCAGCCACTCGCGCGCGTTCGGCGAGGCGGTCATGGCCACCCGCTTCTCGTTGAGCTGCATCTCCAGCTCGATCAGGAACTTGTCCACCACCCGCAGGATGTGCTCGAAGGCCAGCGGCTGGAACTGCACCACCGCGTCCAGGCGGTTGCGGAACTCCGGGCTGAAGGTGCGGCGGATCACTTCCATCGCGTCGGTGGAGTGGTCCTGGCGGGTGAAGCCGATCGAGCGCCGCGAGGCCTGGGCCGCGCCGGCGTTGGTGGTCATCACGATCACCACGTTCTTGAAGTTGGCCTCGCGCCCGTTGGTGTCGGTCAGCACGCCGCGGTCCATGACCTGCAGCAGGATGTTGAAGATGTCCGGGTGGGCCTTCTCCACCTCGTCCAGCAGCAGCACGCAGTGCGGCGTCTTGACGATCTTCTCGGTCAGCAGGCCGCCCTGGTCGAAGCCTACGTAGCCCGGGGGCGCGCCGATCAGGCGCGAGACCGAGTGCGGCTCCATGTACTCGGACATGTCGAAGCGCACCAGCTCGATGCCCAGCTGCAGGGCCAGCTGGCGGGTCACCTCGGTCTTGCCCACGCCGGTGGGGCCGGCGAACAGGAAGTTGCCGATCGGCTTGTCCGGGTTGCCCAGGCCGCTGCGCGCCAGCTTGATCGCCGAGGCCAGGGTCTCGATGGCCGGGTCCTGGCCGAAGATCACCATCTTCAGGTTGCGCTCCAGGTGCTGGAGCACGTCCTTGTCGGTGGCGCTGACCTGCTTGGCCGGGATCCGCGCCATCTTGGCGACGATGGTCTCGATTTCCTCGACGTCGATCAGCTCCTTGCGTGCGCCTTCCGGCAGCAGGCGCTGGCGGGCGCCGGCCTCGTCGATCACGTCGATGGCCTTGTCCGGCAGCAGGCGGTCGCCGATGTGCTTGACCGACAGGTCCACCGCGGCCTGGATCGCCTCGTCGGCGTAGGTCACGCCGTGGTGGGCCTCGTACTTGGCCTTCAGTCCCTGCAGGATCTCGTAGGCCTCGCCCACCGTCGGCTCGACGATGTCGATCTTCTGGAAGCGGCGGGCCAGCGCCCGGTCCTTCTCGAAGATGCCGCGGTATTCCTGGAAGGTGGTCGAACCGATGCAGCGCAGCTCGCCGGAGGCCAGCGCGGGCTTGATCAGGTTCGAGGCATCCATGGTGCCGCCGGAGGCGGAGCCGGCGCCGATGATGGTGTGGATCTCGTCGATGAACAGGATCGCGCCGGGGATCTTCTTGACCGCGGCCAGCACGCCCTTCAGGCGCTTCTCGAAGTCGCCGCGGTACTTGGTCCCGGCCACCAGGGCGCCCAGGTCCAGCGAGTAGATCACCGCGTCGGCCAGCACCTCCGGCACCTCGCCGTCGACGATGCGCTTGGCCAGGCCCTCGGCGATGGCGGTCTTGCCCACGCCGGCCTCGCCCACGTACAGCGGGTTGTTCTTGCGGCGGCGGCACAGCACCTGGATGGTGCGCTCGATCTCGTCGGCGCGGCCGACCAGCGGGTCGATCTTGCCGGCCCGGGCCTGCTCGTTGAGGTTGGTGGCGTACTCGGTGAGGACGTCGGTCTTGCCCTCGCCCTCGCCGCCCTCGGCGCGCCCTTCCCCGTCCGGGGAGGCGGCGCCCGGCTCGGGCTCGTCGCCCAGCTTGGCGATGCCGTGCGACAGGTAATTGACCACGTCCAGCCGGGTCACGTCCTGCTGGGTGAGGAAGTAGACCGCGTGCGAGTCCTTCTCGCCGAAGATCGCCACCAGCACGTTGGCGCCGGTGACCTCCTTCTTGCCCGAGGACTGCACGTGGTAGACGGCCCGCTGCAGCACGCGCTGGAAGCCCAGGGTGGGCTGGGTGTCGCGGCCGTCGTCGTCGGCCAGGCGGGAGACGGAAGCCTCGATGGCCTGCTCCAGGTCCACCCGCAGGCGTTCGAAGTCGGCACCGCACGCCCGCAGCACGGCCTGGGCCGAGGGGTTGTCGAGCAGGGCCAGCAGCAGGTGCTCGACCGTCATGAACTCATGACGGGCTTCGCGCGCCCGCTTGTAGCACTGGCCGATGGTCTGTTCGAGGTCTTTGCTGAACATGGCTCGCTCCGGCGGTTTGCCAACAATATGCGGCCTGCCACCGGCAATTCCAGCGTGCCGGCGCAACGCCGTGTTCAGCCGGCGGCAGGCCGGCGCCCGGGCGGGGCATCCCGCGGGTCAGGCCTTCTCCATCGTGCACAACAGCGGGTGCTGGTTCATGCGGGAGAACTCGTTGACCTGGGCTACCTTGGATTCGGCCACTTCGCGCGTGAAGACACCGCAGACGCCACGTCCCCGGGTGTGGACGTGGAGCATCACCTGGGTGGCGCGCTCCAGGTCCATGCCGAAGAACTGCTGCAGCACGGCCACGACGAAGTCCATGGGGGTGTAGTCGTCGTTCAGCAGGATCACCTGGTACATCGGCGGCGGCGCGACTTCAGGCCGGCCGGTATCGACCAGGGTGCCGTGTTCGTGATCGTGGCGGGGGGTGCTCGACATGTACGGGATTATACGTTCCGGCGCGCCACGCGACCCCAAAGGCGCGGCGGATGGACGCGGCCGCCGCGGCTGCCGGACAATTCCCCGATCCTTCCCCCCGGATGCCCGCATGAGCGCCCTTCCCCGCCTAGCCGCCGCGCTGCTGGCGCTGGCCCTGCCCCTGTCCGCCGCGGCCGCGGGCCCCGACCGCGCGGTCGCGCGCATGCTCGACCAGCTCGGCCACGCCTACGAGGTGGACGAGGACGGCGACTTCCGCCTGGTCCTCGGGCTGGAGGACGAACGCTCCCAGGTGGTCATCGTGCGTTCGCCGGTGGAGGCCTTCGGCAGCCTCCGCGTGCGTGAGGTGTGGTCGCCGGCCTGGTCGGCCGCGGGCGCGTTCCCGGTGGCGGTGGCCAACCGCCTGCTGGAGGCCTCGGCCGGGCAGAAGCTCGGTGGCTGGGTGCGCCAGGGCGACTACGCGGTACTGGTGATCCAGCTGCCGGCCGACGCCGGCGCGCAGGCCCTGGACGACGTCATCGCCTACGCCGCGGCCGCCGCCGACCTGATGGAGCTGGAACTGGGCGACGGGAGCGACGACTACTGATGGCCTGGCATCCCCACGTCACCGTGGCCAGCGTGGTCGCCCGCGAAGGGCGGCTGCTGCTGGTCGAGGAGCGGATCGACGGCCGCCTGGTGCTGAACCAGCCGGCCGGGCACCTGGAGCCGGGCGAGAGCCTGGCCGAGGCCGCCGTGCGCGAGGCCCTGGAGGAAACCGGTTGGGACATCCGCCTGGACGCCTTCATCGGCTGCTACCAGTGGAAGGCCCCGGACGGCAGCGACTACCTGCGCTTCGCCTTCGCCGGCACCGCCCTGCTCCACCACCCGGAGCGGACTCTCGATGAAGGCATCGAGCGCGCCGTGTGGCTGGCGCCGGACGAACTGCTGGCCGAATCCGCCCGCCACCGCAGCCCGCTGGTCTGGCAGGTGGCCGCCGACTGGCTGGGCGGGCGGCGCCAGCCACTGGACCTGGTGCGGCAGCTGTGAGCACGCCGCCGCGCACTGTCGTCGGCGTGTCCGGCGGCGTCGATTCCTCGGTGGCCGCGCTGCTGCTGGCCCGCGCCGGCGAGCCGTTGGCCGGGCTGTTCATGCAGAACTGGGACGACGACGGCAGCGGCGAGTGCCGCGCCGAGGAGGACCGCCGCGATGCGGTGGCGGTGTGCGGCCGCCTCGGCATCCCGTTCCATTTCCGCGACTTCTCGAAGGAGTACTGGGCCGGGGTGTTCGAGCACTTCCTGGCCGAGTACGCCGCCGGGCGCACGCCCAACCCGGACGTGCTGTGCAACCGCGAGGTCAAGTTCAAGCACTTCCTCGACGCGGCGCGCGACCTGGGGGCCGAGCGCATCGCCACCGGCCACTACGCCCAGGTCGTGCACGAGGGCGGACGCTGGCGGCTGCTGCGCGGCGCCGACCGCGACAAGGACCAGAGCTACTTCCTGCACCAGCTGGGGCAGGAACAGCTGGCGGCCACCCTGTTCCCGATGGGCCACCTGCCCAAGGCGCAGGTGCGCGCGATCGCACGCGAGGCCGGGCTGCCGACCCACGCCAAGAAGGATTCCACCGGCATCTGCTTCATCGGCGAGCGCCACTTCCGCCAGTTCCTCGGCCGCTACCTGCCGGCGCAGCCGGGCGAGATCCGCGACCCGCAGGGGGTGCGGATCGGCACCCACCCGGGGGTGTTCTACTTCACCCTGGGCCAGCGCGAGGGCCTGGCCATCGGTGGCGTGCGCGGCCGCCCGGCCGCGCCCTGGTACGTGGTCGGCAAGGACGTGGCCGCCAACATCCTGTACGTGGACCAGGACCGCGACAGCCCCTGGCTGATGTCCAGCACCATCCGCACCGAGGCCATGCACTGGATCGAGGGCGCGGCGCCGGCGTCGGAGTTCGAGTGCAGCGCCCAGGTCCGCTACCGCCAGCAGGAAGAGCCGTGCCGGGTGCGGGTGCTGGACGACGGCAGCCTGTCGGTGCGTTTCCTCCGCCCGCAGCGGGCGGCGACCCCGGGGCAGTCGCTGGTGCTGTACGACGGCCCGGCCTGCCTGGGGGGCGCGGTGATCGCTTCCACCGATGCCCCGGTGCCGGGCGATGCCGGGCGGGCGGCTATGGTCGCCAGCTAGAATACCGGCCATGGAAAATCCCCATAGCGATCGCGTGCTGGCGCTGGCCGGCCTGGCCCAGTCCCTGCAGCAGGTGCGGCGCATCGCCGAGACCGGCCACAGCGACACCGGCGCCGCCCAGCCCGTCCTGGACAGCGTGTTCCGGATCGACGCCCCTTCCGCCGCCGCCGTCTACGGCGGCGTGCCGGCGCTGGCCCCGGGCCTGCGCCTGCTCGACGCCTACCTGGCCAACCGCGCCGACGACCCGCTGCTGCCGCGCCTGGCCCTGGCCACGGTCCAGCTGGAGCGCCGCTTCTCCGGCGAGCCGGCGACCATGCAGGCGGTGGGCAACGGCATCGCCGGCCTGGCCGCGCGCGCCGAGGAACTGGGCAGCACCCACCCGGAGGTCCTGTCCGCGCTTGGCGCCCTGTACGCGGACACCATCAGCCACCTGCGGCCGCGGATCATGGTCCAGGGCAACCCGCACTACCTCGGCCAGCCCGGCGTGGTCTCGGAGATCCGCGCCCTGCTGCTGGCGGCGGTGCGCTCGGCGCGGCTGTGGCGCCAGCTCGGCGGCAGCCAGTGGCACTTCCTGTTCGCGCGCAAGGCCATGGCCGAAGCGGTGCGCATGCATCGCAACTGAGCACCAGTTCGCACTGGCAGGGGCGCGGCGGCTAAAGGCAAGGGGTCTACGGCCGATACTGCGAACGAGGTTCCGCAGAGATCACCCATGGATTCCCGTTTGCTCTTCCGCATGGCCGCACCGCTGGTGCTGACCCTCCTGGCTCCCATCGCGATCGGTTTCGACTGGCCGGCTCCGGTGCGCTGGGCGATCCTGACCACCCAGACGCTCGCCTGGTTCGGCTTCGCCGCCTGGCTGCTGCTGCGTGGCTCCGCCTCTTCCGGACCGTCGCGGGAACATGCGCGCGTGATCCGCGAGCAGGAGCAGCTGCTGGGTGAGCTGCGCAACTTCGTCGGCAAGGAGATCGAAGGCTCGCGCAGCGAGATCGACCGCGCCCGCGAGCTGATCCGCCAGGCGGTCGCCGGCCTCGGCGGCAGCTTCGACGCGATGAACCGCAAGTCGCGCCAGCAGAGCCAGGCCATGGCCCGGCTGATCGCCGACCAGGACGGCAACGGCGGGGTCGACGTGGCCCGCTTCGCCCAGCACGCCAGCTCGCGCATGGAGCAGCTGGTGGAGGCGCTGGAGCAGGTCGCCGGCCAGAGCACGACCACGGTGCAGCACATCGACCAGATGGCCCAGCACCTGGACGGCATCTTCGCCCTGCTGGAGGACGTCAAGTCGATCGCCGACCAGACCAACCTGCTGGCGCTGAACGCGGCGATCGAGGCGGCCCGCGCCGGCGAGGCCGGCCGCGGCTTCGCGGTGGTCGCCGACGAGGTGCGCAACCTGTCCGAGCGCTCGACCACCTTCAACGAGCAGATCCGCAAGCTGGCGCACAGTTCCAAGGACGCCATCGCCAAGGTGCGCGAGACCGTGACCCAGATGGCCTCGCGCGACCTGGACCGCTCCCGCGAGGCCCGCGCCGAAGCCGCGCAGATGCTGCAGAACGTGGCCGCGATCAATGCCTCGCTGAGCGAGGGCATGCGCGAGATCTCCGACTGCGGCCGCGCCATCGACGGCTCGGTGGCCGAGGCGGTGCGCGCCCTGCAGTTCGAGGACATCGCCACCCAGGCCCTGGGCGGCGCGCACCTCCACCTGGACCGCCTGGACACGATCAACCGCGAGGCCATGGCCCTGCAGGAGCTGCTCCAGCGCAACAACGGCAGCGACGACGTCGAGCTGATCCGCGCCCTGCAGAAGCTGGGCCAGCGCCTGCGCGAACTGCGCGGCGAGTGGGAGCAGCCGCCGCACAAGCCGGTTACCCAGCAGAGCATGGGCGCCGGCACGGTGGAGCTGTTCTGAGCCCCTCCGGCACCCGCACCAACCCGGCAGGCCCCGGCTCCGCACCGGGGCCTGCTGCCGTGCAGGCCCCGGAAAACGCGGCCGCACGCAGCACGGCGCTGATGGCCCGGCTGGAGGCCATGGCCCTGCAGGAACTGGCCCTCGCCGCTGCGATCGGTTCGCCTGCCGCGGCCACCGACCCGCTGCTGGCCTGCGTGGACTGGGACCTGGGCGTGCCCGGGCTACCCTCCCCGGCGGCCTGATCCCGGCCCGTGTTCCCGGTCGCGGCGCGCGACCGGCTTCCCTTCCCGCCCGCACGGCCAGGTTCCCCAAGGCTCGTGTTCTCGACCGGCGGCGACGCCCCGGGACGATCGCAGCCTGCGCCCGGACATGCCTGGCGCTCCCGGATCGACGACCCGCCACGCGCGACTGGCCCCGATTCCCTGATGCGGCCTTGTCCGCGCTACGCGTCGCGGACCGGTGCGTCGTACTTCAATAATGGCGCGGGGCCGTGGCAGCCCAGGCGTTGCCGCGCTGCTGCGGCGCCCGCGCACTGGTGGGGGGGCGCGTCGCCACGCGCTGCAGGCTCACCGCCGGGCTGCCTTGGGGCCCACTTCGCATTGCGGGGTTCCCGGGTGCGGCCTTGCCCGGACCACACGATGGCGGAGCCGTGCCGGGACAACGAAGGCACGGGGCTGGCGGCGGCGGAAAGCACGACGCCGGCAAGCGCCGGCGTCCGTGGTGCCGGGATCCGGATCGGCGCCCCTACTTGAGCGCCACCGGCCGCGACCACTCGATCACGCCGGCCTCGCTGGCCTGGCGCAGCCACTGCGCCAGTTCACGCGGCGGCAGCGGCCGGGTGTGCACGTATCCCTGGACCTCGTCGCAACCCCATTGCCGCAGCTGATCCTGCTCCTGCATGGATTCCACGCCCTCGGCCACCACCCGCATGCCCAGCGCGTGGCCGAGGTGGATGATGGCCTGGGTGACGCCGCCGGCATTGGCGTCGTGCAGCATGCCGCTGACGAAGCTGCGGTCGATCTTCAGCCGCTGCACGGGGAAGCGGTTGAGGTAGTGCAGGTTGGAGAAACCGGTGCCAAAGTCGTCCACCGCCAGCTGGATGCCGTGGCGTTCGAACACCTTGAAGCAATGGCGCAGGCTCTCGCTGTCCAGGATCAGGGCGGACTCGGTCAGCTCCAGCTCCAGCCGCGCCGGGGGCCAGCCGGCGCGCTGGCACAGCGCCACCACGCGTTCGGCGAAGCCGCGGTCGCGCAGCTGCACGCCGGAGACGTTGACCGCGATGCGGCCGAAGTCCAGGCCGGCCGCGTGCCAGGCCACGGCCTGGCGGCAGGCCTCGGCGATGACCCACTCGCCCAGGCGCACGATCTCGCCGCACTGCTCGGCGATCGGGATGAACTCGCCCGGGTGGCAGGTGCCGCCCGGCCGGTGCCAGCGCACCAGCGCCTCGATGCCCGGCGCGTGGCGGTCGTTGATGCTGATCTGCGGCTGGTAGACCAGCGAGAATTCCTCGCGCTCCAGCGCGCCGCGCAGGGTGTGCTCGATCTCCAGCCGGCGCCGGGTCTGGCGCTGGATCTCGGCATCGTGCATCTGCAGCGAGTTGCGGCCGCGCTCGCGGGCCACGCGCAGGGCCGCGTGCGCGGCGCGCAGCAGCTCGTCGAAGGCGTTGCCGTCGCCGCCGAGCACCGCCACGCCCACGCTGGCGCCGGCCTTGAGCAGTTCGCCGGCGAACGGCAGCGGCTCGGACAGCGCCGCGATCAGCTTCATGCCGACGGCCTCGGCGCGGGCGGCATCGGCGCGCAGCATGACCATGAACTCGTCGCCGCCGAGGCGGCCGAACAGGTCGTGCTGCGACAGCGTCGCGTGCAGGCGCCCGGCCACCGCCTTGAGCATGGCGTCGCCGGCGGCGTAGCCGAAGGTGTCGTTGATGTTCTTGAAGCCGTCCAGGTCCAGCAGCAGCAGGGCCAGCGGGGTCGCGCCGGTGGCCAGCGCGTCCTCGATCGCCTCCTCGGCCTGGACCCGCAGCAGGAAACGGTTGGGCAGGCCGGTAAGCAGGTCGTAGTGCGAGAGCAGCTCGATCCGCTCGCTGGTCTCGCGCTCGCGGCTGATGTCGCGGAACAGGGCGACGAAGCGCTCCGACAGGCCTTCGCGGCGGTCCAGCTCCAGGGTCACCTCGACCCAGACGCGCTGGCCGCCGGGGCGGTAGAAGCACAGTTCCAGGCGTTCGGCCGGGCCGCCGCCGGCCAGCCGCGCCAGCGCCGCCTCGAAGGCGTCGCGCGAGTCGCGGGTGTACAGGGCCAGGGCGTCGTCCAGGGTGATCGGGCCCGGTGGCAGGCCGTGGATGCGGTAGCACTCGTCGGTCCACTGCACCCGGCGGGTGGCGCACTCGATCTCGCAGCCGCCGATGTGGCCGAGCGCGGAAACCCGGTCCAGCAGCTCGGTGCGCCAGCGCAGCAGCGCATCGGCGTGGCGCTGCGCGGTCACGTCCTGGAACTGGCCCAGCACGCGCTCGATGTGCCCGGCCGCGTCCAGTTGCGGGCGCGCCCAGGCCTGCAGGTGCAGCGGCTGGCCCTGGGCATCGGTGAGCTCCAGCACGAAGCGCACCGGCTGGCCGTCGCGGCGCATGCGCTGCCAGGCACGCCGCAGCGCGGCCGAAGCCTCGCGCGGCATCCGCCGCAGCCAGGCGCGGGCGCTGTCGCGGTCGCGCGGCGGGTGGCCCAGCAGGCGGTAGAACTCGCGCGGCCACCAGCCGCTGTCGGTGGCCGGGCTCCACGACCAGGAGGTGATCCCGGCCAGGCGCTGGATTTCCTCCAGCAGCGCCTGCTGCCCGCGCAGCCGTTCCTCCAGCTGCTTCTGTTCGTCGATCGCGGTATGCGTGCCGATCATCCGCAGCGGGCGGCCGTCGGCGCTCCAGGCCACCACCCGGCCGCTGTCGCGGACCCAGCGCCAGCTGCCATTGCAGTGGCGCACGCGGTGTTCGCAGGTGTAGGCGTCGGTGCGGCCGTCCAGGTGCGCGCGCAGGGTCTGGCGCAGGCGCTCCACGTCCTCCGGGTGGACCATCGCCAGCGCCGATTCCAGGCTGCTGTCGAGCACGTCCTCGGCGGTGAAGCCGAGCATGGCCCGCCAGGTCTCGGAGCGGAAGATGCGGTTGGCGCCGATGTCCCAGTCCCACAGCCCGTGGCCGGCGCTGTCCAGCGCCACCTGCCAGCGGCTGGCGCCTTCCGGGTCGGGGATGCTCAGGGTGTAGGCGATGGCTTGGCCGTCGGGGCCGCGCACGGCGCGCAGCCAGCCGTCCAGGCGCCGGTCCGGGCCCGGCAGGCTGCAGGCCACGGCCTGGCGCTCGCCGGCGGCCAGGCTGGCGCGCAGGTCCTGCAGCAGCGGGGCATAGCGGGCCGCGGCATCGGGCAGGGCCATGGCCTGGGCCGCCGGGTTGGCGGCGATCGGACGGCCCTCGGCGTCGAGCACCAGCAGGGCACTTTCGATCGGGTGTTGCAACAGGCTGGCAATTGCGCCGGAATCCACGCCCTGCTCTCTCCAAACTCCCCCGGGGGGCTCCCGGGGCGGTCATGCCGTTAACGGCATCGGCGCGGCGTAGTTGAGCCCGGCACGGGCGCCGGCGCTGGTATGCTTGCGCCTCTCGTTCCGGGGCAAGCCGATGGCACAGCACGACCGGTCCGGGGTGCCCGGGCCAGCCGAGGACGTGGCGGACGCCAAGGTCCGCGCACGTGCGCTCGCGATGCGCATCCCGTTGCTGTACCTGCTGTTCGGGATCCTGTGGATCCTCTTCAGCGACCGCGCGCTCGCCCTGCTGGCCACCGACACGGCGGCCCTCACCCGGCTGCAGTCGTGGAAGGGCGCCATCACCGTTGGCATCAGCGCGGCGCTGCTGTACGTCCTCACCTATCGCCTGCTGCACCGGCTGCTGCGCGCGGCCGACCGCGCGCGCGCGTCGGAAAACCGCCACCGCGAGATGTTCGAGGCCAACCCCAACCCGATGTTCAGCTGCGACATGCAGTCGCTGGAGATCGTGGATGCCAACCCGGCGGCCGCCGATTTCCTCGGCTGGCCGCGCGAGCACCTGCGCGGCATGGCGGTCGGCAGGTTGTGGCGCGACCGCGAGGAGCTGGCCGCGGCGGTGGCCGAGGTGCGCCAGAATCCCGGCAAGCCGCACGTGAAGCTGGCCAGCTTCACCGCGCGCGACGGCCGCGTCCGCCACGTGGAACTGCGCAGCACCGACCTGCCGCCCTCGCCCGGCGGCGCGCCGCGGCGGCTGGTCGTGCTGCTCGACCGCACCGCCGAGGAACAGGCGCGGCTGCGGCTGCTGGAGGCGCAACAGCTGGCGCGGCTGGGCTCCTGGGAGCTGGACCTGGCCACCGGCGCCACCCGCTTCTGCCCGGTCATGCGCCAGCTCACCGCGCATCCGCCGGGACCGGACCGCCGGCTGACCGAGGTCCTGGTCGGCGCCGACGCGGCCAGCCACGCGCGCCTGGAGCGCATGCTCGAGGAGCTGGCCTCCGGCGCCCTGCCCCACCTGGACCTGCTGCTGCCGGTGCTCGGTGCCGGCGGCCAGGAGCGCCTGCTGCACCTGCGCGGCCGCCGCCGGGAGGAACAGGGCCACGCGATCCTGCGCGGCACGGTGCAGGACGTGACCGAGGAGCAGCAGACCCGGCGCCTGCTCGGCGAGCGCGAGCAGCAGTTCCGCGAGCTGGTCCGGATCCTGCCCGACGGGCTGATGATCCTGCGCGAGGAGCGGGTGTTCTACGCCAACCCGGCCTGCGCCGGGCTGTTCGGCCGCGCCCCGGAGGCGCTGATCGGCGAACCGCTGGCGGGCCTGGTCGAGCCGGCCGACCTGCCGGCGCTGCGCGACTGGCTGCGCGGCGAACTGGCCGAGGCCTCGCCACGCATGCGCCGCAACGGCGGCGAGCCGTTCCGGGTGGCGCTGTCGCGCGCCGCGGCCCGTTACGGCGGCCAGGACTGCCAGCTGCTGCTGGTGCGCGACCTCAGCGAGCCGGAGCGCATGCGCGACGCCCTGGCCGGGGTCAACCGCGAGCTGCAGGCGATGGCCGGGCGGCTGTTCTCGGCCCAGGAGGACGAGCGCCGCGCGATCTCGCGCGAGCTGCACGACGACGTCGGCCAGGCGATCACCGCGATCAAGCTGTCGGTGCACGCGGCCATGGCCGAGGAGGACGCGGAGCGGCGGCGCGAGGACCTGCAGGAGGTGGTCGCCACCGCCGACGCCACCCTGGACAAGCTGCGCAACCTGTCCATGCTGCTGCGCCCGCCGCAGCTGGACGCGCTGGGCCTGGAAGCGGCGCTGCGCTGGCACGCCGGCAGCCTGTTCCGCAACCAGCCGGTGGTGCTGGCGCTGGACGTGGCGCCGCTGCCGCGGCGCCCGGAGCGCGAGGTCGAGCAGGCGTGCTTCCGCATCGCCCAGGAAGGGTTGACCAACATCCTGCGCCATGCCGGCGCCAGCCACGTCACCCTGGCCCTGTCCGGCGACGAGGAGTCCTTGCGCCTGCACATCCGCGACGATGGCCGCGGCTTCGACCAGGCCCAGGCCGGCGGCCTGGGCCTGGTGATCATGCGCGAGCGCGCGCAGAGCGCGGGAGGGCGCCTGAGCATCCACAGCGCGCCGGGCACGGGCACCCGCATCGAGCTGCTGCTGCCCTACGCCGCGCGGGGTTGAGGACGCGTGCTGCCTACGTCTCCCGCCATCCACGAACTTCCCGCGCCCGGCCGCCTGGGCGCCGGCCACCCGGTGCTGCAGGAACTGGTCGCGCAGGCGCGCAACGGCGGCCCGCCGCTGATGGCCCTGCACCTGGACATCGACCACTTCGCCTCGGTCAACGAGAACATGAGCTTCGAGGTGGGCGACCAGGCGCTGGCCGAGCTGGGCCGGCGCCTGCACGCCCTGCTGCAGGGCCGCGGCCACGTCTGGCACCACGGCAGCGACGAGTTCGTGGCGGTGGTGCCGCTGCAGCCGGGGATGCCGGCGCCGGAGCAGCTGGCCGAGGAACTGCTGGTCGAGGCCGAGGCGCCGCTGAGCGTGCTGCCCTACACCCTGTTCCTGAGCACCAAGGCCGGGGTCGCGATCTGCCCGCAGCACGCCACCGACGCCGACGGCCTGCTGCACCTGGCCGAGATCGCCGCGCGCCAGGCCAGCCACGTCGGCGAGCGCATCCAGATGTACGGCGGCGCCAGCCTGCAGACGGTGCACAACGAAAGCCTGATCGCGCGCCAGATCGTCGACGCGGTGCCAAACGGCGAACTGCGCCTGCGCTTCCAGCCGGAGATCAGCGCCCGCGACGGCCGCGTGGTCGGCATGGAGGCGCTGCTGCGCTGGCAGTCCCCCACCCTGGGCCTGCTGGTGCCCGAGCGCTTCATGCCGGTGGCCGAGCGCCTGGGCGTGATCGTGCAAATCGGCGACTGGGTGCTGCGCAACGCCATCAACCAGGCCCGCGCCTGGCGCGACGCCGGCTTCGACGACCTGTTCGTGGCGGTCAACGTCTCCACCCTGCAGCTGCTGCGCCCGGCCTTCGTCGACGAGGTACTGGCGATGCTGCGCCAGGCCGGGCTGCCGGCCGAGAGCCTGCTGGTCGAGATCAACGAGAGCACCCTGGCCGCCAGCGTGGCGCCGGTGTACGACGGGCTGGCGGCGCTGCGCCGCGAGGGCGTGCGCCTGGCCCTGGACAGCTTCGGCACCGGCGACTCCAGCCTCAGCGCGCTGGTCCGCTACCCGGTGGACATGCTCAAGATCGACCGCAGCTTCATCCGCAGCGCGCCGGCCGGCGAGCGCGAGACGGCGATCGTGCGCGCGATCATCGCCATGGGCCACCAGCTCAACATGAAGGTGATCGCCAACGGCGTGGAGAGCGAGGCCCAGCTGGGCTACCTGCGGCGCAGCGACTGCGACCTGTTCCAGGGCTACCTGTTCGGCGAGCCGATGCCGGCCGAGTCGGCGGGCATGGTCCTGCGGCGGCGCTACATGCGCCCGGAGCTGTTCGCCTCGACCAAGCAGGACCAGACCCTGCTGCTGGTGGACGACGAGGAGAACGTGCTGCGCTCGCTGGTGCGCCTGTTCCGCCGCGACGGCTACCGCATCCTGGCCGCCGGCAACGTGCGCGACGCGTTCGACCTGCTGGCCACCAACGAGGTCCAGGTGATCCTCTCGGACCAGCGCATGAGCGACATGAGCGGCACCGAGTTCCTGGGCCGGGTGAAGACCCTGTACCCGGACACGGTGCGCATGGTGCTGTCCGGCTACACCGACCTGGCCACGGTGACCGAGGCGATCAACCGCGGCGCGATCTACCGCTTCCTGACCAAGCCCTGGAACGACGACGAGCTGCGCGAGCACATCCGCCAGGCGTTCCGGACCCACGCCGAGCGCCAGCCGCTGCGCCCGGAAGGCCCCTGAGCGGCTGCCGCCTCAGGCGGCCGCGCGCGGCTGCCGCACCGGCAGTACGATCCGGAACTTCGAACCCTGCCCGGGCTGGCTGTCCACGTCGATGCGGCCGTGGTGCTTGGCGACGATGCCGTAGGAGATCGACAGGCCCAGCCCGGTCCCCTTGCCCACCGGCTTGGTGGTGAAGAACGGGTCGAAGATGCGCTGCATCACCTCCGGCGGGATGCCCGGGCCGCTGTCGGCGATCTCCACCCACGCCTCGTCGCCGGCGTGGCCGGTGGAGATGCGGATGGTGCCGCGCTCGCCGATGGCCTGGCCGGCGTTGATCAGGATGTTCATGAACACCTGGTTGAGCTCCGAGGGCAGGCACTCCACCGGGGGCAGCTGGCCGTAGTCCTTCTCCAGGGTGGCGTGGTACTTGAGCTCGTTCCAGATGATGTTGAGGGTGGACTCCAGGCCGGCGTGCAGGTCCACCAGCTTCCACGACTCGTCGCGCTCGGAGCGCGAGAAGTCCTTGAGGTCCTTGACGATCCGGGTCACCCGCTCGATCCCCTCGCGCGACTCGGTCATCAGCTGCGGCAGGTCGCGGGCGATGAAGTCGATGTCCAGGCGCGAGCGGGTCTGGTCGATCTCGGCCAGCATCGCGCGCGGGTCTGGCGAGCGCAGGGCGCGCTCGTAGGCGTCGATCAGCGCGAACAGGCTGTGCAGGTATTCCTGCAGGCTGCCCAGGTTGGAGTGCACGTAGCCGATCGGGTTGTTGATCTCGTGGGCGACGCCGGCCGCCAGCTGGCCGATCGAGGCCAGCTTCTCGGCCTGCAGCAGCTTGGCCTGGGCCGCGGTCAGGCGCACGTTCAACTCGGCGTGGCGGCGCAGCAGGTCCTGTTCGTACACCTGCACCTTGCGCAGGTCGGTCAGCAGCACCAGGTACCAGCCGCCCTCGTCCGGGCAGTAATACGCGTGCACCAGCAGGATCGAGTCCTTGCCGAAGGACAGGTGCCCGCTCCAGCGCCCTTCCGCGCGCGCCTGCGGCAGCGCGTCGCGCGGCAGCAGCGCCTCCAGGGTCAGGCTGCCGTCGGTCCCGCCCGGCGGGCAGTCCTGGCACAGGGCCGAGGCGGCGGGATTGGCATAGGCCAGGGTCCCGGATCCGCTGAACAGCAGCACGCCTTCCTGCAGGCTGTCGCCCAGGCGGTCGAGGATCGCGGGGGAAGGCAACAGGCCTTCGCGGTTTCGATATGGCATGGCGCGCGGCGCGGCTCCGGTGAAACACCGGATTCTAGCGGCGGGGAGCGCGCCGGGTCAGGCGACCGCGAGGTCGCGGCTGGCGCGCAGCTGCTGGGCTTGGCCGTGGGCGTCGTAGGCCGGGGCGCTCTCGGCGCGGCCCAGGTGGCGCAGCGCCCAGTTCACCTCGCGCCGGCGGCGCGCCAGCAGCGCACCGTTGCGGCGGTTGGCTTCGGCCAGCTCGGCCAGGCGCTCGGCCTGGCCCTGGGGCAAGGCTTCCTCCAGCTCGCGCAGGGCCGCCAGCTTCTCGGCGGTGGAGCGCATCAGCAGCTCCACGTCGTGGTCCAGCAACGCGCGGCGCTCGTCGGCCAGCGCGGCGGCCAGGCGGTCGAGGGCGGCGTCGGTGGTGGCCGGGGCGGTCATCGGGATCAGCCGAGCAGGCGGTCCATCTCGAGCATGCGATCGGCGATCTTCGCCGGATCGATCCGGTAGCTGCCGGACTCCAGCGCCTGGCGCACTTCGGCCACGCGCGCGGCGTCGACCGCGGGGGCGACGGCCAGCTCGCGCTGCAGGGCCTGCAGGCTGGCGGCTTCGCCGGTCAGGCGCAGGCTGTCGCCGGCGCGGGTGGCTTCCACCGGCTCCGAACGGTCGGCGCCGGCGGCGGCAGTACGGCCGACCTGGACCGTGCTGCGCACGGCCTGCGGCGGGAGGCTGCCTTCGATCTTCTGGCTCATGGGAATGAGTCCTTGGGCGGGGTACGCGCTGGGTATCGGCATGCGTCGGCGGGAACTTTAGAGCTGGAGCACGGATTTCGTGCCGGCGTTCAGGGAGTGACCAGCACATCCCCGCCGGGGACCACGCGCCCCTGCAGGATACGCCGGGAAGAAAGGTTTTCCACGCTGACCCGCTCGTCCACCCCGGCGTCGCCGAGGGCGCGGCCGGCCACCCGGACCTCCACCCCGCCGCGGCGCGAGACCAGGGCGACCTGGTCGCCGCGGCGCACGATCCGCGGCGCGGCCAGGTCGCCGGCGCCCAGCACGGTGCCGGCGGCCATGGCGCGGCGTGCCACCTGGCCCACGGCCTGGGCCGGGTCCGACAGCGGGGTGCCGGCCAGGCGCGAGGCGTCGCGCTGGGCGGTGGACAGGGCGTCGGCGGCCAGGGTCTCGCCGGCGGACACGCCGCGCGCCAGCACCACCACCTGCTGGCTGCGGCGCTGGCGGACCGGCACGTAAAGCCGCCAGCCGCCCGGGCAGGACACCTCCACGGTGGACGCGGTGGACTGCCGGCCCTGCAGCGGCGCCGCGCAGGCGGGCATGCGCAGCGCCGGGTCCAGGCTGGCCTCGCCCTCACCGCCCACCGCGGCGAGCGCGGCCTCGCGGATCGAGTCCACCGGCTGGTACGCGGTGGCCGACGCCCAGGCCACCGGCCAGGCGAGCAGGAGTGCGAGGAATCGACGCGGGCGGAGCATGCAGGCCTTCGGTCGCGGGGAATCCGCCCGGCTCTTGCAAGCGGCGTGCCAGACGCCCGGCTCAAGCGTCGCCGCCCCCGGCCGATACCGCGGGCATGACCCACAACCTGCTCAACCGCATCGACCAGCGTACCCGGCTGGCCGGCCACAACCGCCTGGCGCTGTTGCTGTTCCGCCTGGGCGGGCGCCAGCTTTTTGGCGTCAACGTGTTCAAGGTCCAGGAGGTGCTGCGGCGGCCGCCGCTGTTCCAGCTCCCGGGCCTGCCGCCGCAGTTCGCCGGCGCGGCCGACGTGCGCGGCCGCTCGGTGCCGGTGCTGGACCTGGGCCTGGCGATCGGCCACCCGGAGCGGCTGGCGCCCGGCGACGAGGGCACCCAGTACCTGGTGGTCACCGAGTTCAACCGCTCGGTGCAGGGCTTCCTGGTCAGCGACGTGGAGCGGATCGTGAACATCGCGGTGGAGGACATCCATCCGCCGCCGGACCTGGGCGCCGACAGCACCTACCTGACCGCGGTGACGCGCTTCCAGGGCGAGCTGATCCAGGTGCTGGACGTGGAGAGCGTGCTGGCCGACATCACCCAGGCGCGGATGGACGCCACCCTCGCCCCGGAGATGGCACTGCCGGAGAACGCCCCGCCGATGCAGGTGCTGGTGGTGGACGACTCGCGCGTGGCCCGGCAGCAGATCCGCAGCGTGCTGGACCAGCTGGGGGTCGGCGTGACCCTGCTGTCCGACGGCCGCCAGGCGCTGGAACACCTCCTGCAGGTGCTCTCCAGCGGCGAGGACCCGTGCAAGCGCTACGCGATGATCATCTCCGACATCGAGATGCCGGCGATGGACGGCTACACCCTGACGACGGAAATCCGGCGCAACCCGGGCCTGGCGGGGCTGTACGTGCTGCTGCACACCTCGCTGTCGGGCGTGTTCAACAACGCCATGGTCGAGCGCGTGGGCGCCAATGCCTTCGTCGCCAAGTACAGCCCCCACGAGCTGGCCGACCACGTGCTGACGCGCCTGCGCCAGGTCGCCGCCGAGACGGCCTGAGCCCCTCCGGCCGGCGCCCGCGCGGCCCCGGCAACGGACTTCCGGCGGGTTCTGGCACGCGCCTTGCCTGAGCACTGGCGACCTTCCGCGATGGAGTCGCCATGTTCAACCCGATCTCTTCCTATATGGGTGTCCACGCCGACGCCCTGCCCCTGCGCGAGCAGCGGATGAAGCTGATCGCCAGCAACCTGGCCAATGCCGACACCCCCGGCTACAAGGCCCAGGACCTGGACTTCAATGCCGCCCTGGACGCCGCGACCCGCGCCCGCGAAGGGCGCGCCGCCGGCGGGCCTGGCGTGCCCGCGGCGACCCACGAACGCCACATCCAGGACGCCATCGCCACCGGCGCGGCCCCGTTCCAGTACACCCGCCAGGCCTCCCAGCCCAGCCTCGACGGCAACACCGTCGACCCGGACATGGAGCGCGCCGCCTACGGCCGCGCGGCGCTTGAGTACCGCGCCTCGCTGAGCTTCGTCGAGGGCAAGGTGCGCACCCTGCTCACCGCGATCACCGGCCAGTAACAGGAGTCCGAGCATGAGCAACCTCCCGATCTTCGACGTCGCCGGCTCCGGGCTGCACGCGCAGTCGGTGCGGCTGAGCACCATCGCCTCCAACCTGGCCAATGCCGACTCGGTGGCCGGCTCGCCGGAGGCGGTCTACAAGCCGCTGGAGCCGGTGTTCCAGGCGCAGGCCAGCGGTTCGGACCCGGCCCTGACCGGCGTGCGCGTGCGCGAGATCGCGCAGAGCGAGGCCCCGCCCGTGCGCCGCTACGAGCCCGGCCACCCGCTGGCCGACGCCGACGGCTACGTGTTCGCCCCGGACGTGGACCCGGTGGCGCAGATGGTCAACCTGATCTCCGCCTCGCGAAGCTACCAGGCCGGCGTGGAGGTCATCAACACGGCCAAGGAGCTGGCCATCGCCACCCTCACCATGGGCCGCTGAGGACATACCGCATGAGCGCGATCGCCAGCGACATCTATTCCAGCCTCGGGCTGGCCCCGGCCGCGACCGGCAACGGCGCCAAGAGCGACTCGCTGGGCCAGGCCGACTTCCTGCGCCTGATGACCGAGCAGCTCAAGCACCAGGACCCGCTGAACCCGATGGAGAACAGCCAGTTCCTGGGGCAGCTGGCGCAGTTCTCCACCGTGCAGGGCATCGAGACCCTCAATACCCAGGTCAAGGCGTTCTCGTCGGCGCTGAGCAGCGACCAGCTGCTGCGCGGCGCCGCCCTGGTCGGGCACGAGGTGCTGGTGCCGTCGGCGAAGGTCGCGCTGGGCGAATCCGGCGGCGCCAGCGGTGCGGTCGCCGCGCCGGACGCCGGCACGGTGCAGTTCACCGTCACCGACGCCACCGGGCGCACGGTCAAGGAGTTCAGCGTCCCGGCCAACCGCGCCGGCGAGGTTGCCTTCGCCTGGGACGGCACCAACCACCTCGGCGAGCGCGCGCCCGCCGGCAGCTACGGGATCACCGCCAAGTACACCGCCAACGACGGCAGCACCAAGGCGCTGGACACCTACGTCCGCGGCAAGGTCGACAGCGTCACCGCCGGCAGCGATGGCCTGTTCCTCGACCTCCCGGGCCTGGGCACCGTCCCGCTCGACTACGTGCTCCGCATCAGCTGAGCCGCACCACCCGAATTCCGCAGGAGTCCGCCATGAGCTTCACCACCTCGCTGTCCGGCATCAACGCGGCCAACGCCGACCTCAACGTCACCTCGAACAACATCGCCAACGCCAGCACCGTCGGCTTCAAGACCTCGCGTGCCGAGTTCGCCGACCTGTTCTCCACCACCAGCTACGGCCTGGCGCGGAACGCGATCGGTTCGGGCGTGAAGGTCAGCAACATCGCCCAGCAGTTCGCGCAGGGCAACATCGACCCGACCGGCCGCAGCCTGGACTTCGCCATCGACGGCGAAGGCTTCTTCACCGTGGTCAAGAACGGCGACACCCTCTACACCCGCGCCGGCAACTTCCAGCCCGACAGCAGCGGCTACGTGATCACCCCGGACGGCGCGCGACTGCAGGTGTACGCGCCCAACGCCAGCGGCGGCTTCGACGTCGGCCGCACCACCGACCTGAAGCTGGCCACCACCGACAGCCCGCCGCGCCAGAGCAGCCTGGTCGAGCTGATGGTCACCCTGCCCGGCGCGGCCACCGAGCCGACCGTGCAGCCGTTCGACCCGTCCGATGCCAACAGCTACAACGCCGGCAGCGGCGGCGTCACCGTGTACGACTCGCTGGGCGTGCCGCACGTGCAGGCCTCGTACTTCGTCAAGACCGCCAACCCGAACGAGTGGCAGGTCTACAACTACATCGACGGCAACCCGGTCGGCGCGCCGACCACGCTGCAGTTCGATTCCAACGGCGCCCTGGTGTCCCCGGCCGACGGCCGCGTCGCCATGGATCCCTACGCGCCGGGCACCGGCGCCGGCACCCTGGAGCTGAGCCTGGACATCAGCGGGAGCACCCAGTACGGCAGCAACTTCGCCCTGCGCAGCGTCAACCAGGACGGCGTGGCCTCCGGCAAGCTGACCGAGATCGACGTGTCCGAGGACGGCGTGGTCTATGCCCGCTACTCCAACGGCGAGGACGTGCCGCTGGGCCAGATCGTGCTGACCAACTTCGTCAACCCGCAGGGCCTGCAGGCGGTCGGCAACAACATGTGGGCGGCGACCTACTCCTCGGGCACGCCGCGCAGCGGCACCCCGGATTCGTCGGACTTCGGCCGCATCCAGTCCGGCGCGCTGGAGGCCTCGACCGTGGACCTGACCGAGCAGCTGGTCAACATGATCACCGCGCAGCGCAACTTCCAGGCCAACGCGCAGATGATCTCGACCCAGGACCAGGCCACCCAGACGGTCATCAACATCCGGTAATTCGTGATTGGTGATTGGTGGTTGGAGGAGGCCAACGCGCTCCTCCAACCACCATCACTATTCCGGTCAGCCGGCTCTTTCCAATCACGAATCACGAATCACGGCCCGCCCATGGACAAAGCGCTCTACATCGCGATGACCGGCGCCCGCGCCTCGCTGCAGGCGCAGGGCACGGTCAGCCACAACCTGGCCAATGCCGATACCGCCGGGTTCAAGGCGGTGCTGGCCAATACCGAGGCCTTCCCGGTGCGCGGTGCCGGGTATCCGTCGCGGGTGGCGGCGCTGCACGTGGACCAGGGGTTCAATTCCAGCGTCGGCGCGCAGCGCGTCACCGGCAATCCGCTGGACGTGTCGCTGCACGCCGACCGCTGGCTGGCGGTGCAGGCGCCGGGCGGCGGCGAGGCCTACACCCGCGCCGGCAACCTGTCGCTGACCCCGAACGGGCAGCTGGTGACCGCCGGCGGCCATCCGGTGCTGGACCAGGACGGCAACCCGATCGCCCTGCCCCCGCACCAGGCGCTGGAGATCGGCCAGGACGGCACCGTGTCCATCATCCCGCTGGGCGAAGGCGCCGACACCATGGCGGTGCTGGGGCGTCTGAAGGTGGTCGAGGCGCGACCGGAGCAGCTGCAGCGCGGCCTGGACGGCCTGATGCGCAACATCGCCCCGCAGCAGCCGCTGCAGCAGGCACCCGGCACCGTGCTCACCACCGGCGTAATCGAGGAAAGCAACGTCGACGCCGCCGGCGCGCTGGTGCAGATGATCCAGATCCAGCGCCAGTTCGAGATGCAGGTGAAGGTCATCAAGACCGGCGACGAGAACGCGCGCTCGGCCAACACCATGCTGCGCCTGGGCGGCTGACGGCCGTTCCGGCCCCCGGCCGGTGCCTCCGCCGGGAAGGACATCCGGGCGCCTCCCGCCCCGTCGGCAAGGCGCCCGTTCCTTTGCTTCCGTGCCCTGCCCCTGCGCACGCCCGGGCGGCCCCGCCGCGGCCGCGACGGCGTCCCGGCGCGCGGACGGCATGCCGCCACGGCCAGCGCGACGGGCCTCCGACGCGGTTCTGGCACGCCCCATGCATCAGGGGTGGCGTCAATCCGTCACGTGAGGTTCCGCGTCATGAATCAGGCACTCTGGGTCGCCAAGACCGGTCTGGATGCGCAGCAGACGCGCATGTCCGTGGTGGCCAACAACCTGGCCAACACCAACACCACCGGCTTCAAGCGCGACCGCGCCAACTTCGAGGACCTGCTGTACCAGCAGGTGCGCCAGCCCGGCGGCTCGACCTCGGCGCAGACCCAGCTGCCATCCGGCCTGCAGCTGGGCACCGGCGTGCGCGTGGTGTCCACCGCCAAGGACTTCCAGCAGGGCAACCCGCAGCAGACCGGCCGCGCCCTGGACGTGATGATCAACGGCCGCGGGTTCTTCGAGGTGCTGATGCCCGACGGCAGCTCGGCCTACACCCGCGACGGCAGCTTCCAGGTCAACGCCCAGGGCGAGCTGGTGACCAGCAGCGGCTACCCGGTGCAGCCGGGCATCCAGATCCCCGAGGGCGCGCAGTCGATGACCATCGGCACCGACGGCACGATCACCGTGCAGATGGCCGGCGACGGCCAGGCGCTGGAGATCGGCGCCCTGACCCTCACCGACTTCATCAATCCCGCCGGCCTGCAGGCACGCGGCGAGAACCTGTACGTGGAGACCACCGCCTCCGGACCGGCGCAGAACGGCACGCCCGGCCTCAATGGCCTGGGCCTGATCGAACAGGGTGCGCTGGAGGGCAGCAACGTCAACGTGGTCGAGGAGCTGGTGAGCATGATCGAGACCCAGCGCGCCTACGAAATGAACGCCAAGGCCATCTCCACCACCGACTCGATGCTCGGCTTCCTCAACAACAACGTCTGACCGCGCTAGCGCCGCTGGAGTCCCGCCATGAACCCGCGTCCCCGTTCCGCCCTCGTCCTGGCGCTGCCGGCCGTGCTGCTGCTGGGCGGCTGCGCGGCCGCCGGCGACGTGCGCCCCTACCCGCCGCTGGCGCCGATCGTCCCGGTCATGCCGGCCCAGGCCGCGCCAACGCCCGGCGCGATCTACGCCGGCGGCCAGGGGCTGTCGCTGTACGGCGACCGCATCGCCCGCGACGTCGGCGACCTGCTGACCATCACCCTGGTCGAGTCCACCACCGCGCAGACCAGCGCCACCACCCAGGTCAGCAAGGACAGCGAGCTGTCCACCGGGGTGACCTCGCTGTTCGGCGGGCCGGTGAGCTTCAAGGGCCGCGACATCCTCTCGGCCTCGGCCAACGGCGAGCGCGGCTTCGACGGCCAGGGCAAGTCCAGCCAGAGCAACCGCCTGCAGGGCAGCGTCACCGTGAGCGTGATCCAGCGCCTGCCCAACGGCAACCTGGTCGTGCAGGGGCAGAAGAACCTGCGCCTCAACCAGGGCGACGAGCTGGTGCAGATCCAGGGCATCGTCCGCCCGCAGGACATCTCGCGCGACAACACCGTGCCCTCCAGCCGGGTCGGCGAGGCGCGGATCGTCTATGGCGGCCGCGGCGCGCTGGCCCAGTCCAACGCGATGGGCTGGCTGAGCCGCTTCTTCAATTCCGGCCTGTACCCGTACTGAGGTCGCCCCATGGCAACGTCCCGCAACCCCATTTCCGGCCTGCGCGCCCTCGCCTGCGCGCTGGTGCTGCTGGCCCTGGTGGCCGCGCCGGCGCAGGCCGAGCGCATCAAGGACCTGGCCCAGGTCGGCGGCGTGCGCAGCAACGCCTTGGTCGGCTACGGCCTGGTGGTGGGCCTGGACAACAGCGGCGACCGCACCAGCCAGGCGCCGTTCACCGTGCAGAGCCTGAAGAACATGCTCGCCGAGCTGGGCGTGCAGGTGCCGGCCAACGTCAACCCGCAGCTGAAGAACGTGGCCGCGGTGGCGATCCACGCCGAACTGCCGCCGTTCGCCAAGCCCGGCCAGACCATCGACGTGACCGTGTCCTCGATCGGCAACGCGGTGTCGCTGCGCGGCGGTTCGCTGCTGATGGCGCCGCTGAAGGGCGCCGACGGCCAGGTCTACGCCATCGCCCAGGGCAACCTGGTGGTCGGCGGCTTCGGCGCCCAGGGCCGCGACGGCTCGCGCGTGGCGGTCAACATCCCCAGCACCGGGCGCATCCCCAACGGCGCCACCATCGAGCGCGCCCTGCCCAACGTGCTGGAGGCCGGCGGCGACCTGACCCTCAACCTGCACCGCACCGACTTCACCACCGTCGCGCGCATGGTCGACGCGATCAACCGCATGTACGGCCCCGGCGTGGCGCGCGCGGTGGACGGGGTGACGGTGGCCGTGTCCGCGCCGTCGGACCCGGGCATGCGCATCAGCTTCCTCTCCCAGATCGAGAACCTGGAACTGACCCCGGGCACCGCGCCTGCCAAGGTCATCGTCAACGCCCGCACCGGCACGGTGGTGATCGGTTCGCAGGTGCGGGTGATGCCGGCGGCGGTCACCCACGGCGCGTTGACCGTGACCATCAACGAGGGCGTGCAGGTGAGCCAGCCCGGCGCCTTCGCCGGCGGCCACACCGTGGCCGCCCCGACCTCCTCCATCAGCAGCGCGCAGGAAGGCAGCCGCATGTTCCGCTTCGAGGGCGGCACCACCCTGGACGAGATCGTGCGCGCGGTGAACGAGGTCGGCGCCGCGCCGGGCGACCTGATCGCCATCCTCGAGGCCCTGAAGCAGGCCGGCGCGCTGCGCGCGGAGCTGGAAGTGATCTGATGCGCATCGACGCCCGCCCGCTGGAACTGGCGCCCCAGTCCGCTCCCGACGCCGCGCGGGTGGAACACGCCGCGCGCCAGCTCGAAGGCCAGTTCGCGCGGATGCTGGTCAAGAGCATGCGCGACGCCAGCTTCGGCGACTCGTTGTTCCCCAACGAGAACCAGGTCTTCCGTGACATGTACGACCAGCAGCTGGCGCAGGCGCTGACCTCCGGCAAGGGCCTGGGGCTGGCGCCGATGATCGCGCGCCAGCTGGCCCGGCAGAGCGGCATCGACGCCGGCGGCGGCAAGGCGCTGGATAGCCGCATCGACGCCCGCCCCGGCCCGACCCGCGCCGCCGCGGCCCAGGCCTATGCCAGCGCCGCGGGGGCGATGGACATGCCCGCCGCCGCGGCCGACCGCGCCCTGGACCTGATCGCCGGCCGCGAGGGCGGCGATGCCGGCGACGGCTCGCCGCTGGACGCGCTGGTCCGCCGCCTGATGGCCGGCCCGGAGGGCGCCGCGGCCACCACCGGCATGGTCCCGCAGGGCGCCGCGGCCCGCGCCGCGGAGGAGTTCACGCCGCGCAGTCCCGAGCACTTCGTCGCCAGCATCTGGGACCAGGCCCAGGCCGCGGCCCGGGAGCTGGGCGTGGACGCGCGCGCCCTGGTGGCCCAGGCCGCGCTGGAAACCGGCTGGGGCCGGCGCCAGATCCAGCGCGATGGCGGCGGCAGCGCCAACAACCTGTTCGGCATCAAGGCCAACGGCTGGAGCGGCGAGCGCGCCACCACCCGCACCCACGAATACGCCGGCGGCGTGCGCCGCACCGAGACCGCGCAGTTCCGTGCCTACGCCTCCCCGGCCGAGAGCTTCGCCGACTACGTGCGCCTGCTGAAGAGCAACCCGCGCTACCAGAAGGCGCTGCAGGCCGGCGGCGACGTCCGCCGCTTCGCCCAGGCGCTGCAGAACGCCGGCTATGCCACCGATCCGGGTTACGCGGCCAAGATCACCGCCATCGCCAATGGCCCGACCGTCAACCGCGCCATGCAGGCGATCGCCGGCGTGGCCGCGCGCGCGGCCGGCGGCGCGCTGGCCGCGGCCGACGTGGCCGGCTTCACCAGGAGATAAGCGATGTCCGTCCTGTCCACCGGCACCGGCGCCCTGCTCGCGTTCCAGCGGGCGCTTTCGACGGTCAGCCACAACGTCGCCAACGTCAACACCGAGGGCTATACCCGGCAGCGCGTCGACTTCGCCACGCGCACGCCGATCGACTACGGCTACGGCTACGTCGGCAGCGGCACCAAGGTCGCCGACATCCGGCGCATGGCCGACGAGCTGGCGACCTCGCGCCTGCTCGACAGCGGTGGTGAACTGGCGCGCCTGCAGCAGCTTTCCGCCCTGACTTCGCGCCTGGACGCGCTGTTTTCCGACAGCGCCACCAACCTCGCCGGCGCCTGGTCCAACTTCTTCGACTCGGTCAGCGCGCTGTCCTCCAATGCGGCTGGGACCGCCGAGCGTGAGAGCATGCTGGCAGAGGCAGCAGCGCTGGTCACGCGCTTTCGCCAGATTGACGGCCAGCTGCAGTCGCTGGATTCGGAGGTCAATAACGGCCTGGTGACCGGCGCGAGCGAGATCTCTCGCTTGGCTGCGGAAATCGCGCGCATCAACGGCGAGATCGGCTCGGACTCGAGCAAGGCAGCCCCAGACCTGCTGGATTGGCGCGACAAGCTGGTAGCCGAACTGGTCTCCTATACCGGAGGCACCGCGGTCAGCCAGGATGGCGGGGCCATCAACGTGTTCACCGCTGGTGGCCAGCCGCTGGTGGTCGGCCTGCAGGCCTCGAAGCTGACCACTGTGCGTGACCCCTACCGTCCGGAGCGGCTGCAGCTGGCGCTGGAAGGCGGTGGCGTCACCACGATACTCGATCAGCGTGTGCTCGGTGGGCGCATGGGCGGCCTCGTCGAGTTCCGCAACACGGTCCTGGATCCCGCGGGCGCCGAACTTGGCCGGATCGCGATGGCCATGGCCTCCACCTTCAACACTGCCCATGCCGCCGGCATGGACCTGTACGGAAACCTTGGCGGAGATTTCTTCAGGGTTCCCGACCCGGCGGTCAATCCACATACCGGCAACACGGGCACCGCCACCGTTCACGCCAACTTGGCGGACGTTCCGGCCCTCACCGGGCAGAACCTGGTGCTGCGCTTCGTCGAGTCTGGCTGGGTGGCGCTGCGTGCGGACACTGGTGAGGCGATACCGATGAGTGGCAGCGGTACCGCCGAAGATCCGTTCCTGGTCGATGGCATGTCGCTCCAGGTGGCGGGCACACCCGCGCTGGGGGACCGCTTCTTGGTCCAGCCAACTGCGGCCGCACCGCGCGGCATTGGCGTGGCAATCACCGACCCGTCAAGAATTGCTGCGGCAACCCCCGTGATGGCCACGTCCTCCCTGGCCAACCTTGGTACCGGTGTCCTGTCCGATATCCGCGTGGATGACGTCAGCAATCCCCAGCTGCTCCAGGACACGACGATCGAGTTCCTGGACGCCGGGCAGTACATGCTTGATGGCAACGGACCGTTCGCCTATACCCCCGGCCAGCGAATCAGTGCCAATGGCTGGAGCGTCGTACTGGATGGATTCCCGGCTGCGGGCGATCAATTCGTCGTTTCGCGCACCAGGCCGGGTTCCAGCGATAACGGCAATGCGGGCAACCTTGCCAAGATCGACGACGCACGTGTGGTCAGCGGCGGGACCATAAGCCTCAATGGCGCTGTCGGTGGACTCACCACGATGGTTGGATCGGCTGCCCGCCAGGCGGAGTACGCGGCTGAAGCGCAACAGGTGATCCATGAGGATGCCAAGGCCATCCGTGACTCAGTCGCGGGGGTGAACCTCGATGAGGAGGCCGCCAACATGCTTCGAATGCAACAAGCCTACCAGGCAGCAGCCCAGATCATCGCTACCGCCGACACCATGTTCCAGTCCATCCTGAGCGCTACCCGCCGATGAGTACCCGCATCTCCACAAGCATGCTGTATCAGCAGAGCATCTCGACCCTGCAGAGCAAGCAGGCAGCGATGGCGAAGGTCCAGGAACAGCTCGCCACCGGCAAGAAGCTGGTGACCGCCAAGGACGATCCCGTCGGTGCCGGCGTAGCCATTGGCCTGGACCGTGCGTTCGCGGAGCTGGAACGCTTCGGAGCCAATGGCAGCACCGTGCGCCATCGCCTTGGCATGCAGGAAAGCGTACTCACGCAGGCCGGGCAAATCATGTCTCGCATCACCGAGCTGACCGTACAGGCCAATGGCGGTGGCATGTCCGCCGAGGACCGCCAGGCAATCGCAATCGAGGTGCAGAGCCTGCGTGACAACCTGCTTGACCTGGCGAACAGCAGCGATGGGACCGGACGCTATCTGTTTGGCGGCACCCAGGATGACAGCCCCCCTTTCACCCAGACCGCAGGCGGGGTCACATATTCCGGCAACCAGAACCAGAGAAGGGTGGAAGTCGCACCGGAACTTTTCGTTGCCGATGCACTGCCTGGCAGCGAGATATTCATGCGCATCCGGACTGGAGACGGGCGGGTCGATGCCAGCAGTTCGGAAAGCAATTCCGGGACGGCTTACATCAGCGACTTCGGCCTGATCGATTCCGCGGCGTGGACGGCAGGCAGATACCGGATCGAGTTTGGTGCGGATGCCGCATACAGTGTCAAAGACCAGGACGGGAACGAAGTTGCAGCAGGGACCTATGCGCCCGGCGAGGCCATCACCTTCGCTGGCGCTCGGATCGTGCTTCAGGGTATGCCGGCAGATGGCGACAACTTCGAGTTTGGCCCGTCGTCGGCGCGCGACATCTTCGCCACGGTGGACCGCCTCATCGATACGCTGCGCATGACTCCTGCGTCTCCGGCCGAGCGCGCGGCGCAGCAGTCGGCCCTCCAGTCGGCCATGCGCGACATTTCCATGGCCCAGGAGCATTTCATCGATGTAAGGGCATCCGGGGGCGCGCAGCTCTCCGCGTTGGACAACGCGGATTCCCTGCGGGATGCGCAAGGGTTGACCATCGAGACGACGCTCTCGGGGGTGCGCGACCTCGACTACGCCGAGGCGATCTCGCGCTTCAACCTGCACAAGGTTGCACTCGACGCAGCCCAGCTGAGCTTCATGCAGATGCAGAGGCTATCTCTGTTCGACCTGCTTCGCTGACGGGCATCGAACCCGGCTCCTCCTCCGCCCGTTCCCGGGCGGGGCCGCTCACAGCCTCCCGGTCCTTCTCCGGGGGGCTGTCTTCTTTTGGAAGACGGCCCCGGGCTGTGGGCTAAATCCTGGCTGTCCCCTGCCGTTAAAGGGCTCGTGACCGAAAGGCCACGCGGTTCATCGCCAGCACACAGCCCTAAAGCTCGACGACGGCGCGCCGCTAACCCGTACAGCAGAGGACGGGGCCGCACCACGGCGACCACCCTGCGGAGACACCGGCCAGGCCCTGTCCCGTGCCGGATTCCCAACCCAGGAGACCAGCATCATGTCCGTCATCAACACCAACACCATTGCGCTCAACGCCCAGCGCAACCTGGCCACCAACTCCGCCAGCCTCTCGACCACCATCCAGCGCCTGTCGTCGGGCATGCGCATCAACAGCGCCAAGGATGATGCGGCTGGCCTGGCGATTTCCGAGCGTTTCACCACCCAGATCCGTGGCGCGAACCAGGCTGCCCGCAACGCCAATGACGGCATCTCGCTGGCCCAGACTGCCGAAGGCGCGCTGAGCGAGATCGGCAACAACCTGCAGCGCATCCGCGAGCTGGCGGTGCAGTCGGCGAACGCCACCAACTCCGCCACCGATCGCGCCGCCCTGCAGGCAGAAGTCGCGCAGCTGGTTTCGGAGATCGACCGCGTCGCGACCCAGACCAACTTCAACGGCACCAACCTGCTGGACGGCACCTTCCAGGCCCAGGACTTCCAGGTTGGCGCCAATGCGGGCCAGAAGATCAGCATCGACCAGATCACCAGCGCCCGCGCGTCGGACCTGGGCAAGTATCAGGGATTCAACAAGTACGACATGGCCATCGGTACGGCCAGCGACACCGCTGCGGCCAAGAAGGTCACCCTCGGCGACCAGATCTACGACCTTGGCAAGGTTGCGGACGACGCCAAGGCAATCGCCGCCGCCCTGAACAACGCCGGCATCGTGGGTCTGAGCGTCACCGCGAACGCGTCCAAGGCCGCCGGCGTTGCCAGCAACGTCACCGGCGGCGATGGTGACACCGACACCCTGGTGATCAACGGCACCTCGATCAGCCTGACCAATAAGGGCAATGCCGCGAGCAACCGCGCCCATGCACTGGAGCAGATCAACGCCCAGTCCGCTGTTACCGGCGTCCGCGCGGTCGATAAGGGTTCGGGGCTGGACCTGATTGCCGCTGACGGCCGCAATATCACCATTGAGTTCACCGGAGGTGGCGGTGCCACCAATGCTGACTACGGCCTGGCTGCCGATGACACCTACGGCGGCACGCTTGACATCAACTATGCTGCTCCCGCCGGGGTCACCGGGAAGCTCGAGTTCACCACGGGATTTGATACTGATGCGTTCAAGCCCATGGACATCAAGGCCGAGGGCACCGCCCTGAACGCAATCGATATCTCCAATCCGAAGGGTGCGGAAGCGGCGATGCGTTCCGTTGACGCGGCCCTGCAGTCCATCAATTCCTCGCGTGCCGACCTGGGTGCGATCCAGAATCGCTTCAGCTCGGTGGTGGCCAACCTCCAGACCACTGCGGAGAACCTGTCGGCCTCGCGCAGCCGGATCATGGATACCGATTTTGCCAAGGAGACGGCGGAGCTGTCGCGCACCCAGATCCTGCAGCAGGCCGGGACCGCGATGCTGGCCCAGGCCAACCAGATCCCGCAGAACGTGCTCAGCCTGCTGCGTTGATCCGCAAGGGCGATCCTTCGCCTCGGTCCAAGACACCCCCGGCGCCCCCGGGGGTGTCTTGTTTGAGGCAGTGGAGCCCCTGGGCATGCCGTGCCTGGGCTCGGCATGGGAATTGCATGCTCAAGATCGGCGCTTCCGCGCCGTTAATCCCCTTGCACGGCCCCGCCGGGCGGCCGGCCGGCAAGGGCCGGAATACGGAGAACTGGCATGGCGGACTATTCTTTTGGTTACGGTGGTGTTGGCTCTGGCCTGGACATTTCGTCCATTGTCAGCCAGCTGGTTGCGGCCGACCGTGCCCCGCACGATGCCCGGCTGAACAAGCTCGAGGCCAGCGCCAAGTTCAAGCTTTCGGGGCTCGGCAACGTCACGTCCGCCCTCAATTCGCTCAAGTCGGCCCTGGACAGCCTCCAGAAGAGCGATGCACTGGCTGCCCGCGCGGTGACTTCCAGCGGGGTCCCTACGGGGGGAACGGCTGGCAGTGGCGACCCGGTATTGAGTGCAAGCGTTGGCCGCAACACCCCGCTCGGACGCTACCAGGTCGAGGTGCTGGAACTTGCCAGCGCCCACAAACTCGCGGGCGGCGGCATTGATCCGGAAGCAACCTTTCAGGCCGGAACCCTGCGCCTTTCCATCGGCGACGAGTCAGTCGACATCGAGATCGCTGCAGATTCAGATCTCTCCGCCATCCGCGACGCCATTATTGACGCGGCGGGCAAGCATGGCGTCCAGGCTGCGGTCCTGACATCCGACGCCGGCCAGCACCTGTCCCTTGGCAGCGCCAAGACCGGCGCGCAAAACCGCATCTCCATCGAGGTCGTTTCCGGTGGCGCGGACCTGCATGGGCTGGTCGATGGTTTGGTGGAGCAATCGCCGGCCGCTGATGCGCGGATCTCCATCGATGGCCTGATCAGCACTTCGAGCACCAACACTTTCAGCGACGCGGTGCCCGGCCTCAGGCTGCAGGTCAAGCAGACCGGCTCCAGCACCGTCGATGTGACCGGTGATGCGAACGCCAGCCGCGCTGCGGTGGAGGCGTTTGTGAAGGCCTACAACAACGCGCTGAAGGCAGTGGCCTCGGCCACGAAGTACGATCCGGAGACCAGGACGCCGTCGTCGCTCACAGGCGACGCCCAGATGCGGGGTGTTGCCTCCCAGCTCCGTGGAATGATGGGCAGCCTGCTCGGCGAACTTGCGGCCCAGGGGCTGGATGCCAAGACCCTGGGCCTGCAAACCCAGGGCCACCCGAATCCCGACGGCAGCCTGGTGCTGGACGCAAGCAAGTTCGATGCAGCCCTGGCCGAGAATCCCGCACGCATCGCGGCCGCCCTGACTGGCGAGACCGGACTTGCAGCGAGGCTCAACGAAGTCGTCAAGGGGTATGTGGGTGCCGACGGCGCATTGACCCTGCGCACCCAAGGGCTCAACGACCAGATCAAGGACATCACCAAGCAACGCGAGGCGCTTGAGATCCGGATGGAAAACGTAGCCAAGCGCTACCAGGCACAGTTCGTGGCCCTCGATTCGCTCATGGCACAGATGAGCAGCACCAGCAACTATCTTTCCCAGCAGCTCGCTGCGCTGGCGGCCCAGACCAAGAGCAGCTGAGCGCGAGGAGACAACAAGCGATGATGCATCGCAGCTACGCCCAACAATACCGCCAGAACCAGCTCGAGGGCGCGGTTATGGAAGCCGATCCGCACAAGCTGGTGTCGCTCCTGTTCGCCGGCGCCACCCAGCGTATCCGCCGCGCCCAGGCGTGCCTGGACCAGGGCGACGTCGCCCAGAAGGGCAAGGCCATCGGCGAGGCCTGCGCGATCCTCGGCCACCTCAGCGGCTCGCTGGACCACGAGGCCGGCGGCCAGGTCGCCTCTAACCTGGCGTCGCTGTACGACTACATCATCCGCCGCCTGACCGAGGCCAACCTGCACAACGACCCGGCGCCGCTGCACGAGTCGCTGGACCTGCTGGTGGAGATCGAATCGGCCTGGAATTCCATTCCCCAGGCCCAGCGCGTGGCGATGCCGTCATGAGCGCCGCGGCCCGCCTGGCGGAACTGCATGCGGCCATGGACCGGATCCGGGACGCGCTGGAGCGCGACCAGATCGAGGCCATGCCGCCCATGCTGGACGCCTACGACCGGGCCGTGCACGAGTTCTGCCGGATGGAAGGCGCCGCCGCGCTGCGCGAGGACCTGCAGGCACTGCACGAGCGCCAGCAGCAGGTCATCGCCGCGATGCGGGCCCGCCAGGAACGGCTGCTGGCGCTGATGCGCCAGCAGCGCCAGGCCAACCGCGCGGTACACGCCTACGCCGGGGCGCGCTGATGGCGGCCCCCACGCTGGCCGCCCTGTTGCACGATCTGGCCTGCCTGCGCCAGGCGCTGGAATGCGAGGACTTCGGGGCCGCCGGCGAGATGCTGGCCGGCTACGAGCTGCACCTGCGCCAGTTCATCGAGACCTTCAGCCCCACCGCCCCAGCTGGTGCTGCGGGGCCTGCTCCAGCTACAGAACATCCTGCAGCTCGACCACGGCCAAGCCCCCGGAGGTAGTGCATGAACAATCCCGCCTGGCCCGCCACCGCACAGGCCGCCGAGCACGGGCTGTTCGGCGACGTGCTCACCTGCGACGCCGTCCTGCCGGCCAGCTACCTGGCCGACGCCACCGCGCGCACCGCCCAGGCCGAGGCCCTGCTGCAGGGCCTGGCCCAGGTCGAGGACCTGCGCGGCAGCGAGGACTCCGGCGAGGAAAAGCGCGGCGAACTGCCGCTGCTGGCGCAGCGCCTTGACGCCAAGCTGGACCTGGTGCTGGTGCTGCTGGGGCGGCTGGTGCGCCAGGCCAATCCGCCGTTGCCGCCCACGCCGCTGCGCTGGTCGGTGCGCGGGCTGCGCCTGCAGCTGGCGGCCGACGCCGCCCTGCCGGAGCCGGACTCGGCCGGCAGCGTGCGCCTGCAGCCGGCCGACTGGCTGCCCGACGACGTCGAGCTGCCGGTGATCGTCAGCGCCGCCGCACGCGGGCCGCAGGCCAGCTGGGTCTGGCTGCGCTTCCCCGCCCTGCCCCCGGGACTTGAGGAAGCCATGGGCCGCCACCTGTTCCGCATGCACCGCCGCCAGGTCGCCGACGCCCGCCGCCGCTAGGCTTGAACCGCGAACGCGGTCGCGGATGGCTACAAAAGCCCACGCCCATGGGCTAAGGTGGCAGGAATTTTCCCGGGGATCGGCAGCAGGCCGTGCGAGTTCTGATCGTTGACGACCACACCCTGGTCCGCGCGGGCCTCAGCCGCCTGCTGCAGACCTTCGAAGGGGTGGACGTGGTCGCCGAAGCGGCCAACGCCGACCAGGCCATCGACCTGGCCGCGATCCACCGCCCCGACCTGGTCCTGCTCGACCTGTCCCTGCCAGGGCGCACCGGCCTGGAGGCCCTCAGCGGGATCCTCGAGAAGGTGCCGGAGACGCGGGTGGTGATGATGTCCATGCACGACGACCCGCTGCACGTGCGCGACGCCCTGGACCGCGGCGCCGCCGGTTTCGTGGTCAAGGATGCCGCCCCGCTGGAACTGGAGCTGGCGCTGCGCGCGGCGGCCAACGGCGAGGTGTTCCTCAGCCCGCGCATCTCCTCGCGCATGATCGCCCCGCTGCTGGGGCGCTCGCGCCAGGCCCGCCCCGAGGGCGTGGCCGCCCTGCCCCCGCGCCAGCGCCAGATCCTGGCCCAGATCGGCCGCGGCCTCAGCAGCAAGGAAATCGCCAGCAGCCTCGGGATCAGCGTCAAGACGGTGGAGACCCACCGGGCGCGCATGATGGAGGCCCTGGGCTGCCGCCGCGCCAGCGAACTGGTGCTGCTGGCGGTCAAGCACCAGCACGAGCTGGGCTGAGCCGTTCCGGCGCGGCGAAATTCCGGCGCCACCGTCCCCGAAATGCGCACTGCGTCAGGATTTCAACGACGCTGTAGGTAAAAACCCTACACGCTGTAGGGGCTATCCCCTCAGGAATCAGGCACCCCCCGATTCTTCCGCCGACGCAACCGGGGCAGGATGCTTCACATCGGCGTAACGAAACCGGCGCCGAATGGGGAAAAGCAAGATGAAGGCCATCCAGTCCGCGCAGTTGGGCCAGCAGCTCAACCTGACGCCGCAGCTGCTGCAGTCGATCCGGCTGCTGCAGCTCAATGCCCAGCAGTTGCAACTGGAGGTCACCCGTGCGCTGGAACTGAACCCGCTGCTGGAGCTGGAAGAGGAAGCCCAGGCCGAGGCTGTGGTGCCTGCGGCCGGCGACGTGGCCCCGGCGGAAGCCGCCGCGGTGGAGACCGCCGCCTTCGACGAACTGCCCGAACCCTCGATGTGGGACGTGCCCGGCGCCAGCTGGAGCGGCGAAGGCGAGGACCGCATGCAGCGGATCGCCGAGCCCGGCTCCAGCGACCCCTGCGTGCGCGTGCTGCAGGCCCTGGCCCTGGAACTGGAGCCAGCCGAGCTGGAGATCGCCGCCTTCTGGCTGGAGCACTGCGACGAGTCCGGCTACCTGGAAGGCGAACACTCCGCCCTGCTGCTGCGCGCCACCGCCCGCTTCGACGTGGCCGCCGCGCGCATCGAGGCGGTGCGCCAGCGCCTGCTGCACGGCGAGCCGGCCGGACTGGCCGCGCGCGACGTCGGCGAGTGCCTGCAGGCACAGCTGGCCGCCCTGCCCTCGCCCTGCCCCGGCCGCCCGCTCGCGGCCCGGATCCTTGGATCGTGCCTGGACGCGCTGGCGTCCCACGACCACGCCGCCATCGCCGCCCGCCTGGATGCCGAGGAGGCCGACGTCGCCGAGGCGGTGCGCCTGATCCTCTCCCTGCAGCCGCGCCCGGCGCAGGACGCGGTCGAGGCCCCGGCCGGCTACGTGGTGCCGGACGTGGTGGCCTGGCATGCCGATGGCCAGTGGCGCGTGGCCCTCAATCCGGCCACCGCCCCGCGCGTGGCGATCAATGCCGGCTACGAGCGCGCCCTGGCCCAGGCCGGCGACGGCGAAGGCGCCGCGGCCCTGCGCGAACTGCTGCAAGAGGCGCGCTGGCTGACCCGCGGCCTGTCCATGCGCTACGAGACCCTGCTGCGCACCACCCGGGTCCTGGTCGAGCGCCAGGCCGCCTTCCTTGCCCGCGGCGAGGAAGCGATCGCCCCGCTGACCCTCAAGGAAGTGGCCGACGAGATCGGCATGCACGAGTCCACCGTCTCGCGCATCACCAGCGGCAAGTACATCCAGACCCCGCGCGGCACCTTCGAGCTCAAGCAGTTCTTCGCCGTGCGCCTGGAGGGCGCCAACGTCTCCGGCGCCGCGGTGCGGGCGATGGTGAAGCGCCTGATCGAATCCGAGCCGGCCGGCCGGCCGCTCGCCGACGACGCCATTGCCGCCCTGCTGGCCCGCCAGGGCGTGCACATCGCGCGCCGGACCGTGGCCAAGTACCGCGAACAGCTTTCCATCCCCACCGCGCGCGAGCGCCGCCGCGCCGCCGCCCCCGCCGCGCTGGCGCGCGCCGTCTGACCCCCGCCCCCCCGGAGTAGCCCGATGCGCAAGATCCGCGTCCTGCTGGTCGACGATCACGAGGGATTCATCAATGCCGTCCTGCGCCACTTCCGCAAGCTGGAGTGGCTCGAGGTGGCCGGCACCGCCGGCAACGGGGTGGAGGCGATCGAGCGCTCCGAGGCCCTGCGCCCGGACGTGGTCCTGATGGACCTGGCCATGCCCGAGATGGGCGGGCTGCAGGCCACGCGCCTGATCAAGGCCCAGGACGAGCCGCCCTTCATCGTCATCGCCAGCCATTTCGACGACGCCGAGCATCGCGAGCATGCGATCCGCGCCGGCGCCGATGGCTTCGTCAGCAAACTGTCCTACCTCCAGGAAGTGGTACCGATCCTGGAGCGCCTAGCCGGAGTCCAAGCGTCATGAGCGAATCGCGCATCCTCGTCCTCGATAGCCAGGGGCCGCGTGCCGAGCACCTGTGCGGGTTGCTCGAGTTCATGGACCTCAACCCGCGCTGGGCCGCCTCGCCGTCCGACGTCAACCCCGGCCGCCAGCGCCCGAGCGACTGGATGGCGGTGGTGGTCGGCACCCTGGACGACGACGCGTCCGCGCGCGCGTTCTTCGCCTGGCTGGGCGCCGCCCAGCTGCCGCCGCCGGTGCTGCTGCTGGAGGGCGACACCGCCGCCTTCGCCGCCGCCCACGGCTTGCACGAGGCCGGGGTGTGGCCGCTGGAATCGCCGATCCGCCACGCCCAGCTGGAAGCCTGCCTGCGCCGGGCCAGCCTCAAGCGGCTGGACGCCGAGCAGCAGGCGGCCGGCGACGGCGACGGCCCGACCGGTTCCAGCCCCGCGGTGCAGCGCCTGCGCCGCATGATCGCGCAGGTGGCGCCGTTCGATACCACGGTGCTGGTGCTGGGCGAGTCCGGCACCGGCAAGGAGGTGTGCGCGCGCGCCATCCACCAGCAGTCCGCGCGCCGCGACGGCCCGTTCGTGGCCATCAACTGCGGCGCGATCCCGCCCGACCTGCTTGAAAGCGAGCTGTTCGGCCACGAGAAGGGCGCCTTCACCGGCGCGCTGACCGCGCGCAAGGGCCGCTTCGAGATGGCCGAGGGCGGCACCCTGCTGCTGGACGAGATCGGCGACATGAGCCTGCCGATGCAGGTCAAGCTGCTGCGCGTGCTGCAGGAGCGCAGCTTCGAGCGGGTCGGCGGCAACCAGACCATCAAGTGCAACGTGCGGGTGATCGCCGCCACCCACCGCAACCTCGAGGACCGGATCGCCGAAGGCCAGTTCCGCGAGGACCTGTTCTACCGGCTCAACGTGTTCCCGATCGAGATGCCGGCGCTGCGCGAGCGCGCCGAGGACCTGCCGGCGCTGGTGCAGACCATCTCCGCGCAGCTGGCCCGCTCCGGCCGCGGCGAGATCCGCTTCGCCGACGCCGCGCTGGCGGCGCTGGCCGGCTACCCGTGGCCCGGCAACGTGCGCGAGCTCACCAACCTGGTCGAGCGCCTGGCCGTGCTCAACCCGGGCGGCCTGGTGCGCCTGGAGGACCTGCCGGCGCGCTATCGCGCCCATGTCCCGGCCGGCGTCGAGCCGGTGGCGATCGTGCCCGCCACTGCCGCTGCCACCACCACGCCGGCCGCGCCGGCCGCACAGGCACCTGCCGCGGTCGAGCTGCCGGAAGACGGCCTGGACCTGCGCGAGCACATGGCGCGGATCGAGCTGAAGCTGATCCGCGAGGCGCTGGAGCGCACCCAGGGCGTGGTGGCCCACGCCGCACAGCTGCTCGGCCTGCGCCGCACCACCCTGGTCGAGAAGCTGCGCAAGTACGGCATCGAGAAGGAGCACAGCGAGGTGATGGGCTGATCCTCCGTGCCCCCGCGCGGGCCCGTCCGGCCCGCAGGAGCGCCCCGCGATGCGGGGCGTTCGCGTTTTCCGGGCCAGCCGCGCCCGCCCCGCCGGCAGCCGGGCCGGTTTTCCGGCGCAAGGCCCCGCCGGCGCCGTGGCACACCGCTTGCATCGCCTGCGACGACACCGGCCCATGCCGCAGGGAAACCCATGACCGACTCGATCAGCTCCGTCCTGTCGCAGATCCGCGCCTACCAGGGCCAGCTCGGCCAGGCCGCCGCGCGTGCGGGCGACGTGGCGCGCAGCGATGCGATCCAGGGACTGGGCGCCATGCAGGCACCGGGCGCGACCCAGGGCACCGCCGCGCCGAGCTTCACCCAGACCCTGGCCCGCGCCCTGGAAGGCGTCAACGCCGCCCAGGCCAAGGCCGGCGAGCTGCAGGCCGCGTTCGAGCGCGGCGAGCCGGGCGCCGACCTGGCCCGGGTGATGGTGGCCTCGCAGCAGTCGCAGGTGGCGTTCCGCGCCACGGTGGAGGTCCGCAACCGGCTGGTGCAGGCCTACCAGGACGTCATGAACATGCCGCTGTGACCAGGGACTGACACACGATGGCGATCACTCTTTCCAAGGACAGCTTCAACCGCGAGCAGGCCACCGAGAAGGCGGCCCAGGCGGTGGTCAAGCTGCAGGAGATGCAGCTGGGCCGGAAGCTCGGCACCCTGCTGGCGATCTCGCTGGCGGTGGCGGCCGGCCTGTACGTCTTCTTCTGGTCGCAGAAGCCGCAGTACACCCCGCTGTACACCGGGCTGGACGCCAAGGCCACGGCCGAGGCCGCCGACCTGCTGCGCGCCGCGCAGATCCCGTTCAAGCTCGACCAGGCCACCGGCGCCATCTCCGTGCCGGAGGCCAACCTGCACGACGCGCGCCTGAAGCTGGCCGGCTCCGGCCTGACCGAGAGCGGCCGCCTGGGCTTCGAACTGATGGAGCGCGACCCGGGCTTCGGCGTCAGCCAGTTCGTGGAGAACGCGCGCTACCAGCACGCGCTGGAAACCGAGCTGGTGCGCACCATCGCCACCCTGCGCCCGGTGCGCGACGCGCGCGTGCACCTGGCCATCCCCAAGCCCTCGGCCTTCACCCGCCAGCGCGAGGTGGCCAGCGCCTCGGTCGTGCTGGAACTGCGCTCCGGCGCCCTGCTCGAGCGCAACCAGGTGGACGCCATCGTCCACCTGGTCGCCTCCTCGATCCCGGACCTGGCCCCGGAGCGGGTGACCGTGGTCGACCAGAACGGCCGCCTGCTCAGCAGCAACGGCCAGGACAGCGCCTCGGCCCTCAGCGCCGCCCAGTTCGAGCAGGTGCGGCGCCAGGAGACCTCGTTCAACCAGCGCATCCGCGAGCTGCTGGAGCCGCTGACCGGCACCGGCCGGGTCAACGCCGAGGTCACGGTGGACATGGACTTCTCGGTCACCGAGGAGGCCCGCGAGCTGTTCAACGCCGAGCCGCAGAAGCTGCGCAGCGAGCAGGTCAGCGAGAACACCACCGCCGGCGAGGGCCCGCAGGGCATCCCCGGCGCCACCAGCAACACCCCGCCGGGCGCGGTCGCCCAGCAGCAGGCCGACGGCACCCCGCTGCCCGGCACCACCGCGGCCGCGCCCGCCGGCACCAGCTCGCGCAGCGCCACCCGCAACTTCGAGCTGGACCGCACCCTGCAGCACACCCGCCAGCCGGCCGGCCGCATCCGCCGGGTGACCGCCGCGGTGGTGGTCGACCACGTGCCGCGCCCCGGCCCGGACGGCAAGGTCGCCCTGCAGCCGCTGTCGGAGCAGGAGCTGGCGCGCCTGCAGGAGCTGGTGCGCCAGGCGGTGGGCTTCGACGCCGCCCGCGGCGACCAGGTCTCGGTGGTCAACGCCCCGTTCGTGCGCGACGACGCGCCGGCGGTCGAGGGGCCGAAGTGGTGGGAAGATCCGCGCGTGCGCGATGCCCTGCGCCTGCTGGTGGGCGCGGTGGTGGTGCTGGCCCTGCTGTTCGGCGTGCTGCGCCCGAGCATCCGCCAGATCGTCTCCCCGCCCGCGCCGAAGAAGGAGGAAGAAGCCGGGCCGGCCACCGCCGAAGTCTCCCTGGTCGAGGACGGCGAGGACCTGCCGGCACTGGCCGAGGACACGGCCCAGCTCGGCCTGCAGGCCCAGCAGCCGCCGGCGGCGCTGCCCTCCAATGCCTACGAGGACCGCCTGCGCAACGCCCGCGAGGCCGTGCGCGCCGACTCCAAGCGGGTCGCCCAGGTGGTGAAGGAGTGGTTGGGAAATGAAGCAGCCTAGTCTCCAGTCCGAACTGACCGGCGTGCAGCGCGCCGCCGTGCTGCTGCTGTCGCTGGGCGAGAGCGACGCGGCCGAGGTGCTCAAGCACATGAGCGCCAAGGAAGTGCAGAAGCTCGGCCTGGCGATGGCGACCATGAGCGGCATCAGCCGCGAGCAGGTCATGGACGTGATGGAGCAGTTCGAGCAGGCGCTGGAGCGGCAGACCTCGCTCGGCGTGGGCGCGGACGACTACATCCGCAACGTGCTGATCCAGGCGCTGGGCGCGGACAAGGCCGGCAGCCTGATAGACCGCATCCTGCTGGGCCGCAACACCACCGGCCTGGACACGCTCAAGTGGATGGACCCGCGCGCGGTGGCCGACCTGGTGCGCAACGAGCACCCGCAGATCTGCGCCATCGTGCTTTCCCACCTGGACCCGGACCAGGCCGCCGAGGCGCTGAAGTTCCTGCCCGAGCGCGTGCGCGCCGACGTGCTGCTGCGCATCGCCACCCTCGACGGCATCCCGCCGAACGCGCTCAACGAGCTCAACGAGATCATGGAGCGACAGTTCGCCGGCAACCAGAACCTGAAGTCGTCCAACATCGGCGGCGTCAAGGTCGCGGCCAACATCCTCAACTTCCTCGACGGCGGCCAGGACCAGTCGATCCTCGGCGAGATCGGCAAGGTCGACAACGAGCTGTGCCAGCGCATCCAGGACCTGATGTTCGTGTTCGACGACCTGGTCGAGCTGGACGACCGCGAGCTGCAGACCCTGCTGCGCGAGGTCTCCGGCGAGCGCCTGGGCATCGCCCTGCGCGGCGCCGACATCAAGGTGCGCGAGAAGATCACCCGCAACATGTCCCAGCGCGCCGCCGAGATCCTGCTGGAGGACATGGAGGCGCGTGGACCGGTGCGCCTGTCCGACGTGGAGGCGGCGCAGAAGGAGATCATGACCATCGTCCGCCGCCTGGCCGATGAGGGCGTGATCAACCTCAGCGGCGGCGGCGGCGAGGAGCTGGTATGAGCACCGTCGTGCGCTGGATGGCGCCGGAGCTGGAGATCGCACCGCCCCCGGCACCGGAGCCGGAGATCGTGGAGGAAGTGCCGCTGCCGGTTCCGCCGACCCTGGAGGAGATCCAGGCCATCCAGGACGCAGCGCGCGAAGAGGGCTACCAGGCCGGCTTCGCCCAGGGGCACCAGGACGGCTTCGCCCAGGGCCAGGCCGAGGTGCGCCGGCTGACCGCGCAGATCGAGGGCATCCTCGACAACTTCACCCGCCCCCTCGCCCGCCTCGAGGACGAAGTCACCGCCGCGCTGGGCGAGCTGGCCGTGCGCATCGCCGGCAGCCTGGTGGGCCGCGCCTACGAGGCCGACCCGGCGCTGCTGTCGGAACTGGTGTCCGAGGCGCTGGACGCGGTCGGCGGCGCCAGCCGCGAGGTCGAGGTGCGCCTGCACCCGGACGACATCGAGACCCTGGCCCCGATGCTGGCGCTGGTGTCCGAGGCGCGCCTGGTGCCCGACCCGACCCTGGGCCGCGGCGACCTGCGCGTGCACGCCGAGGCGGTGCGCATCGACGGCACCCTGGAGGCGCGCCTGCGCGGCGCGCTGGAAAGCGTGATCCACAAGGCCGGAGCCAGCGCATGAACCCCGCCCCCGACCGCAATCCCGCCCTCGGCGGCGCCGTGCCGGCCGACTGGCTGTCCGCGCGCAACCTGCGCCTGGCCATGCGCCTGGGCGCCCTGTCCCCGGACCCGGCCGCCGGCCGCGGCCTGATCCGCGAGGGCATCCTGCGCCGCGCCGTGGGCCTGACCCTGGAAGCCACCGGCTGCGCGGCGCCGATGGGCGCCACCTGCCGGGTGGAAGTGGCCGACGGCGGCTGGGTCGAGGCCGAGGTCGTCGGCTTTGCCGGCGACCGCACCTCGCTGATGCCCAGCGCCGAACTGCACGGCCTGCTGCCCAACGCCCGCGTGGTGCCGGTGCGCCGGCGCGGCGGCGTGGAAGTGGGCGAAGGCCTGCTTGGCCGGGTGATCGACTCCGACGGCGTGCCGCTGGACGGCAAGGGCCCGGTCCGCGCCGAGGGCAGCGTGAGCATGGCCGGCGCCGCGATCAACCCGCTGGCGCGCGAGCCCATCACCCAGCCGCTGGACGTGGGCGTGCGCGCGATCAACGCCCTGCTGCCGATCGGCCGCGGCCAGCGCGTGGGCCTGTTCGCCGGTTCCGGCGTCGGCAAGTCGACGCTGCTGGGCATGATGACCCGCTTCACCGCGGCCGACGTGATCGTGGTCGGCCTGATCGGCGAACGCGGCCGCGAAGTGCGCGACTTCGTCGAGAGCACGCTGGGCGAGGAAGGCCTGCGCCGCGCCGTGGTCGTGGCCGCCCCGGCCGACCGCCCGCCGCTGGCGCGCCTGCATGGCGCCTACCGCGCCACCGCCATCGCCGAGTGGTTCCGCGACCAGGGCCTGAACGTCCTGCTGCTGATGGACTCGCTGACCCGCTTCGCCCAGGCCCAGCGCGAGATCGGCCTGTCGGTGGGCGAGCCGCCGACCACCCGCGGTTACCCGCCGAGCGTGTTCGCCAAGCTGCCGGCGCTGGTCGAGCGCGCCGGCAACGGCGCCAAGGGCCGTGGCTCGATCACCGCCTTCTACACCGTGCTGACCGAAGGCGACGACCCGCAGGACCCGATCGCCGACGCCGCGCGCGCCATCCTCGACGGCCACATCCTGCTGTCGCGACGGATCGCCGACGCCGGCCTGTACCCGGCCATCGACGTCGAGTCCTCGGTCAGCCGCGTGGTCCAGGACATCGCCGACGAGACCTGGCGCGAGCGCATCCGCGCGCTCAAGCGCCTGGTCGCCGCCTACAACGCCAACCGCGACCTGATCGCCATCGGCGCCTACCAGCGCGGCAACGACCCGCTGGTGGACGAGGCCCTGGCGCGCTGGCCGCAGATCGTCGAATTCCTCGGCCAGGACGTGGCCCGCTCGGCCGACCTGGAACATAGCCGCCAGGCCCTGGCCGACCTGCTGCACAAGGAGAACGCCGCATGATGCAGTCCCGCCGCATCGATCCGCTGCTGCGCCGCGCGCAGGAGCACGAGGATGCCGTGGCGCGCGAGCTGGCCGAGCGCCAGCGTGCGCACGAACTGCAGGAATCGCGGCTGGAGGAGCTGCGGCGCTACGCCGCCGAGTACGCCGCCAGCCAGATGTCCGCGATCAGCCCGGCGCAGCTGGCCAACCGGCGCGCCTTCCTCGACCGCCTGGAGAGCGCGGTCGAACAGCAGAGCCGGAACGTGGACCGCAGCCGCGAGCGGCTGGAGGCCGAACGTGCCCGCCTGCTGCTGGCCAGCCGCGACAAGGCGGTGCTGGAGCAGCTGGCGGCGAGCTACCGCGCCCAGGAACGCAAGGCCGACGAGCGCCGCAGCCAGCGCGAGATGGACGACCTGGGCGCGCGCCGCGTGCGCGCCGCGCAGCAGGCCCGGCAGGAAGGAGAGTCGCAGTGACCCCGAGCCTGTTTGCCGCCGTCGCCCCGGCGCCGAAGACCGCCCCGGCAGGCGCCCCGCCCTCCCCGCGCGGCGCCTCCGCCGGCGGCGAGGGCCAGGATTTCGCGCGCCTGCTGGAAGGCCCGCAGGACGCCGGCGCCGCGCGCAAGGGCCCTGCCCGCGCCGACGCCCCGGCGCGCCAGCCGGGCAAGGACGAGGCCCCGGCCCGGGACGAGCTGCCGGGCGCCCCCGGCGAGGCCCGCCCGGCTACGGAGGAATCCGCGGAAGCGGCCACCGCCGCGCCGGCGGCCACGGACGAGACCCCGGGCACGGACAGCGATGGCGAAGCCGCCGCCAGCGACTGGCCCCCGCCGGGCCTGGCCTGGCTGCTGCAACCGCCGGAACCGGCGCCGCCGGCCCCGGCCGCCGGCGCCGCCGTTCCCGCTCCTGTTGCGGGCAATGCCGGCGAAGGCGAGCCCGCCGCGGCCGGCAAGGCCACGGCCCCGCTGCTGCCGGACCTGGCCGCCCCCGCCTCGCGCCCGCTGGCCGCCGCCCCGTCCCCCGCTGCCGAACCCCTGCCGCAGGAGGATGCCGCCGGCGAGGCCCTGGACACCCTGGCCGGCGCCGCGCGCCACCTGCAGGCGCTGGTCCCGGAGACCGGCCCGGAATCGCAGGCGCCGGCCTTCGTGCTGCCGCTGGCCAACCCGGCGCCAGTGGCCGCACACGCCGCCGCGCTACCGGCCACCCCGGCGCACCTGCCTACCCCGCAGCTGGGCGACGCCGGCTTCGCCGAGGATGTCGGCAGCCACGTGGAGTGGCTGGCCGGGCAGAAGATCAGCCATGCCGTCATCCGGGTCTCGCCGCAGGACCTGGGCCCGGTCGAGGTGCGCCTGCAGCTGGATGGCGACCGCCTGAGCGCCGACTTCAGCAGCGCCCAGGCCGAGGTCCGCCAGGCGCTGGAGCAGAGCCTGCCGCGCCTGCGCGAGATGCTGGGCCAGCATGGCTTCGAGCTGGCCCATGCCGGGGTTGGCCACGGCCAGGCTGGCGACCGCGAAGCGGCGTCGCAAGGCCGCCAGGGGAGTGGCGGCGAAGCAAACGGCGACGAACCGGCGGCCACGGCCCAGCCGGTACGGATGGCCCGACGCGGCCTGCTCGACGCCTACGCCTGACCGTCGCGGTGCCGGTCGCGCGGCACCGCTGTCCCGGGACCTGGTCCGCCGCGCTGCTTCGATGGCGCGTGTTTGCTGCCCCGCCCTGGCCGCGTCCGCGGCCGGGGCGCAGGTGCCTGTCGCAATCCCGATCGCCAGGCCCCGGCCATGCCGGCCGTGCGGCCACGCGCCGGACCTTCGCCGGCTCCGCCGCCGCTCGTCGTCAAACCGTCGCCGCGCTTGCGGCACGCCGCTTGCATAGGCCTTGCCGCAAACCACAGGAGATCGACGCGTGGCCACCGCAGCCGACAGGACCCCCCGCAACTCGCCGAACAGTACTCCCCGCGACGGCGGCAAGCTGCCCCTGGTCATCACCCTGGTCGCGGTGCTGGTGGCCTGCGGCGCCGGCGGCGGTTGGTACTGGAGCTCCCAGCGCGCCAAGGCCGCCGAGCAGGCCGCCGCCGAGGCGGCCAAGCCGCGCCTGCCGGCCCCGGCCCAGTACCTGGCGCTGGAGCCGCCGTTCGTGGTCAACCTCAACGGCGGCATCGAGGGCCCGAAGTACCTGCAGGTGGAGATCCAGCTGATGACCCGCGACAACAACGAGCTGGCGGAGCTGGAACGCCACGCCCCGGCGATCCGCGCCCGCCTGCTGATGCTGCTGGCGCAGCAGACCGCCGAGGGCATCGCCGACCGCGCCGGCAAGGAAGCGCTGCAGGCCGAGGCCCTGGCCGAGGTGCGCAAGCTGATGCGCGCCGAGACCGGCAAGCCCTGCGCCGAAGCCCTGCTGTTCACCAGCTTCGTGACCCAGTGAGCCGCGCGCGCCCATGACCATCAACGACCTGCTCTCACAGGACGAGATCGACGCCCTGCTGCACGGCGTGGATTCCGGCGCGGTCAACACCGAGCCGGAGCCGGACCCGGGCACCGCGCGGCCGTACGACTTCGCCAGCCAGGACCGCATCATCCGCGGGCGCATGCCCACCCTGGAGATGGTCAACGAGCGCTTCGTGCGCCTGTGGCGCATCGGCCTGTTCAACCTGATCCGGCGCTCGGCCGACATCTCCGTGCGCGGCATCGACCTGATCAAGTTCGGCGAGTACATGCACTCGCTGTACGTGCCGACCAACCTCAACCTGGTGCGCTTCAAGCCGCTGCGCGGCATGGGCCTGATCGTGTTCGAGCCCAAGCTGGTGTTCACCGTGGTGGACAATTTCTTCGGCGGCGACGGGCGCTACCCGACCCGGATCGAGGGCCGCGAGTTCACCGTCACCGAGATGCGGGTGATCCAGCTGATGCTGCGCCAGACCTTCACCGACCTGGTCGAGGCCTGGGCACCGGTGATGGACGTGGAGTTCGAGTACATCAACTCCGAGATCAACCCGCACTTCGCCAACATCGTCACCCCGCGCGAGTACGTGGTGGTCAGCCGCTTCCACGTCGAGCTGGACGGCGGCGGCGGCGAGATCCACGTCACCCTGCCCTATTCCATGCTCGAGCCGATCCGCGAGCTGCTCGACGCCGGCATCCAGAGCGACCGCATCGACCGCGACGAGAGCTGGAACGCCACCCTGCGCGAGCAGCTGCAGCTGGCCGAGGTGACCATCTCCAGCGTGCTGGCGGAGAAGCGCATCGACCTGCGCCAGCTCACCCAGCTGAAGGTCGGCGACGTGCTGCCGATCGAGCTGTCCACCACCGTCCCGGTGTGCGTGGAGAACATCCCGGTGTTCACCGGCCAGTTCGGCCTGTCCAACGGCAGGAACGCGGTGAAGATCGTCCAGACCCACCCGCCCGGCGCCGAAAAGCCGCGCCAGGCCGCCCCCGAGGAAATGCCCGCATGAGCACCGAAGCCCCTGCCGCGACCGCGCAATTCGACGCGCTGCAGTCCGAGCCCGTCCAGGGCGCCAGCGACCTGAACCTGGACGTCATCCTCGACGTGCCGGTGACCCTGTCGCTGGAGGTCGGCCGCACCCGCATGCCGATCCGCAACCTGCTGCAGCTCAACCAGGGCTCGGTGATCGAGCTGGAACGCGGCGCCGGCGAACCGCTGGACGTGTACGTCAACGGCACCCTGATCGCCCACGGCGAGGTGGTGGTGATCAACGACCGCTTCGGCGTGCGCCTGACCGACGTGGTCAGCCCCAGCGAGCGGATCCGGAGGCTGCGTTGAGCATCCTGCCGCTGCTGCTGGCCGCCGCCCCCGCCGCGCAGGCCGCGCGGCCGGCGGCGCAGGCCCAGGGCCCGGGCCTGTTCGGCGCGTTCTTCGCCCTGCTGCTGGTGCTGGGCCTGATCGTCGGCCTGGCCTGGCTGCTCAAGCGCATGCCCGGCTCCGGCTTCCGTCCCGCCGACGGCCTGCGCGTGGTCGCCTCGCTGCACCTGGGCACCAAGGAGCGCGCGGTGGTGGTGGAGGTCGGCGGCCGCCAGCTGCTGCTGGGCGTCTCCCCGGGCGGCGTGACCCTGCTGCACGAGCTGCCCGAGCCGCTGCCCGCGCCCGAGGCGCCGCGCCTGCCCAACCTCAAGGAACTCCCCAACTTCGCCCAGCTGCTGTCGCAGCGGCTGCGCCGGACCCGCTGACATGAACTCCCGCCGCCTGCTCCTGACCGTCGTGGTGCTGGTGCTGGCCTGCCTGCCGCTGCTGGCCGCCGCCGCGCCGGCGGCGCCGCAGGTGCCATCCCTGCCGAACGTGACCGTGGGCCGCATCGGCGACGCCCCGGTGAGCGTGCCGCTGCAGACCCTGCTGCTGATGACCGGCATCACCCTGCTGCCGTCGCTGCTGCTGGTGATGACCTGCTTCACCCGGATCATCATCGTGCTGGCGCTGCTGCGGCAGGCCCTGGGCACCGGCCAGACCCCTTCCAACCAGATCCTGGTGGGGCTGTCGCTGTTCCTGACCGCGATGGTCATGATGCCGGTGTGGCAGAAGGCCTGGGACGCCGGCTTCGGCCCCTACCTCAACGGCGACATCGACTTCCGCAGCGCCTGGGACCTGGGCACCGCGCCGCTGCGCGCGTTCATGCTGGCCCAGGTGCGCGAGACCGACCTGATGACCTTCGCCGGCCTGGCCGGGCATGACACCTACAGCGGCCCGGACGCGGTGCCGTTCCCGGTGCTGGCGGCCTCGTTCGTCACCTCCGAGCTGAAGACCGCGTTCGAGATCGGCTTCCTGATCTTCATCCCGTTCGTGGTGATCGACCTGGTGGTGGCCAGCGTGCTGATGTCGATGGGCATGATGATGCTCTCGCCGATGCTGATCTCCGCGCCGTTCAAGATCCTGCTGTTCGTGCTGGTGGACGGCTGGGTGCTGACCGTCGGCACCCTGGCGGCCAGCTTCAACGGGGTCTGAGATGAGCCCGGAACTGGCCCTGACCGAACTGCGCCGCGCCCTCGAGGTGGCCCTGTGGGTGGGCGGCCCGCTGCTGGTCACCATGCTGGTGGTGGGCGTGGTGGTCGGCATCGTCCAGGCCGCCACCCAGATCAACGAGCCGACCATCGCCTTCATCTCCAAGGCCGTGGCCATGACCGCGGCGCTGTTCGCGCTGGGCAGCTTCCTGCTGGCCTACCTGGTCGACTACACCACCACGCTGTTCCAGCGCATCCCCCACCTGATCGGCTGAGGACGGGAGCGCGCGGTGGATCCGGCAACCCAGATGGTGGTCGACGGCCAGCAGGCCTTCGGCATGATCGGCACGGTCATGTGGACCATGCTGCGCACCGGGGCGATGTTGATGGCGATGCCGCTGATCGGCACCCGCGCGGTACCGGTGCGGGTGCGGGTGCTGGTGGCCGGCGCCCTGGCCATGGCGCTGGCGCCGATGCTGCCGCCGGTGCCGGAGTTCGCCGGCCTGGACGCGGCCAGCGTGCTGGGCGTGGCCCGGGAACTGGCGGTGGGCGTGGCCATGGGCTTCTGCCTGCGCCTGATGTTCGAGGCCGGGGCGTTCGCCGGCGAGATCGTGTCCCAGGGCATGGGCCTGGCGTTCGCGCAGATGAACGACCCGTTGCGCGGCACCAGTTCCGGCGTGGTCGCGCAGTGGTTCTACCTCGCCTTCGGCCTGCTGTTCTTCGCCAGCGACGGACACCTGGCCATGGTCGCGATGCTGGTGCGCAGCTACCAGGCCCTGCCGATCGGCGCCGGCTGGACCGATGCCGCGGCCGGGCTGTCGGTGCCGGTGCAGCTGTTCCCGGCGGTGCTGCGCGGCGGCCTGGGCCTGGCCCTGCCGCTGATGATGGCGATGCTGGCCACCAACCTCACCTTCGGCGTGCTGGCCAAGGCCGCGCCTTCGCTGCATCCGGTGCAGCTGGGCCTGCCGGTGGCGGTGCTGACCGGCATGCTGTTGCTGTCGCTGCTGGCCGGCGAGATCGCGCGCCCGGTGCAGGCGCTGTTCGACACCGCGTTCGACGCCGGCATGGCCGTCCCCGCGCCCTGAGCCGGCGCCTGGAACGGAACTTGCACTGACCGCCCCGCGCCGGCCCCCTTCCGGCGCCGGAGACCGGCATGGCCGAGAACGAGGACGGCCAGGAAAAAACCGAACAGCCAACCGGCAGACGCCTGCAGAAGGCGGCCGAGGAAGGCAACGTCCCGCGTTCGCGCGAACTGGGCAACGCGGCGCTGTTCGGCGCCGGCGTGGTGGCGGTGATCGCCGGCGGTCCAATGTTCGCGCGCGGCGCGGCCGGCTGGATGCGCAACGCGCTGGCGCCCGACCTGGGGATGCTGGAGGACCCGTCCCTGCTGTTCGGGCACATGGGCATGCTGCTGCTGAAGCTGTTCGCGGTGGTGCTGCCGCTGCTGGGCGTGGCGCTGCTGGCCTGCCTGGTCGCGCCGGTGCTGATGGGCAGCCTGCAGTTCAACCTCAAGGCACTAGCGCCCAAGCCCGAGCGCCTCAACCCCCTGGCCGGGCTGCAGCGCATGGTCAGCAGCGACGGCCTGGTGGAACTGGCCAAGTCGCTGCTGCGCGTGGCGTTGCTGGGCACCGCCTGCGGCCTGGTGCTGGTGCACGGCTTCGACGTGCTGCGCGCCATGCCCGGGCAGTCGCTGGAGGACGCCGCGCGCACCGGCCTGTACTTCGCCGGCCGCCTGCTGGGCGCCGCCGCGGTGGCGCTGCTGCTGCTGGCCCTGGCCGATGCGCCGTACCAGAAGTGGAACCGGCTCCGCAAGCTGAAGATGACGCGCCAGGAAGTGCGCGAAGAAATGAAGGAGGCCGACGGCAACCCGCAGGTCAAGGGCAAGATCCGGCAGATGCAGTTCCAGATGTCGCAGCGCCGGATGATGGAGGCGGTGCCGACCGCCGACGTGGTGGTGGTCAACCCGACCCACTACGCGGTGGCCCTGAAGTACGACGGCGGCAGCATGCGCGCGCCGAAGGTGGTGGCCAAGGGCGTGGACGAGCTGGCGATGCGGATCCGCGAGGTGGCCGACGCCCACCGCGTGGCGATCGTGTCCGCGCCGCCTCTGGCACGCGCCTTGTATCGCGAGGGTGAGCTCGACAAGGAGATCCCCGTGAGACTGTACGCCGCCGTGGCCCAGGTCCTGTCCTACGTGTACCAGCTGCGCGCCTGGCGCCCCGGTACCGGGCGCGCGCCGCAGCTGGGCACGGTCGAGGTCAGGGAATTCCCGGAGGATGACGGCAAGTGAGCGCGACCGCTTCCCAGCCGCTGTCCCGCCGCCTGCTGGAAATGGCCCGCAATGGCATCGGCGCGCCACTGTTGGTGCTGGCCCTGCTCGCCATGGTGGTGGTGCCGCTGCCGCCGCTGCTGCTGGATGCCCTCTTCAGCTTCAACATCGCCATCTCGCTGGTGGTGCTGCTGGCCGTGGTCTACGTGCAGCGGCCGCTGGACTTCACCATCTTCCCGGTCATCCTGCTGACCACCACCATGCTGCGGCTGGCGCTGAACGTGGCGTCCACCCGCGTGATCCTGCTGCACGGCCAGGCCGGCGGCGACGCCGCCGGCAAGGTGATCGCCGCCTTCGGCGAGTTCGTGGTCGGCGGCAACTACGCGGTCGGCATCGTGGTGTTCGCGATCCTGACCATCATCAACTTCGTGGTCATCACCAAGGGCTCCGGGCGCATCTCCGAGGTGACCGCGCGCTTCATCCTCGACGCCATGCCCGGCAAGCAGATGGCGATCGACGCCGACCTCAATGCCGGCCTGATCACCCGCGAGGAGGCCAAGGCCCGCCGCGACGAGGTCCGCGAGGAGGCCGACTTCTACGGCGCGATGGACGGCGCCAGCAAGTTCATCCGGGGCGACGCCGTCGCCGGCATCCTGATCCTGTTCATCAACCTGCTGGGCGGCTTCGCCGTGGGCATGTTCCAGCACGGCATGGCCGCCGCCGACGCCGCCTCGACCTACACCCTGCTGTCGATCGGCGACGGCCTGGTGGCGCAGCTGCCGGCGCTGCTGGTGTCCTCGGCCGTGGCCATGCTGGTGACCCGCGCCTCGCGCGCCCAGGACATGGGCCAGGCGGTGGTCGGCCAGGCCTTCGGCCAGTACCGCGCCCTGGGCGTGGCCTCGGCCATCCTGGTGACGGTGGGCCTGGTGCCGGGCATGCCCAACGTCGCTTTTCTGACGCTGGGCGCGGTGCTCGGCTTTGCTGCCTGGAAGCTGTGGCAGCGCAAGCAGCAGGAGGAATCCGCAGCGGCGCGGGCCGAGGCCGCCGGGCCGGCGGCCGCCCCGGGCCAGGCGGCCGGCGAGCTGGACTGGGACGAGCTGCGCCCGGTCGATCCGCTCGGCCTGGAGGTCGGCTACCGCCTGATCCCGCTGGTGGACAAGACCCAGGGCGGCGAGCTGATGGCGCGGATCAAGGGCGTGCGCCGCAAGCTCACCCACGAGATCGGCTTCCTGATCCCGCCGGTGCACATCCGCGACAACCTGGAGCTGCAGGCCAACCAGTACCGCCTGCTGGTACACGGCGTGCCGGTAGCCACCGCCGAGATCCAGCCGGACCGCGAACTGGCCCTGGACCCGGGCGGCGCGCTTGGCCCGATCGACGGCATCAAGGGCAAGGACCCGGCGTTCGGCCTGGACGCGGTGTGGATCCACCCGCACCAGCGCGCCCAGGCCGAGGCCCTGGGCTACACCGTGGTCGACCCGGCCACCGTGGTCGCCACCCACCTGTCCCACCTGGTGCGCGAGCACGCCCCGGAGCTGCTGGGGCACGAGGAGGTGCAGCAGCTGCTGGCCACCCTCGCCCGCAGCGCGCCGAAGCTGGCCGAGGACCTGGTGCCCAAGACCCTGCCGCTGTCGGTGGTGGCGCGGGTGCTGCAGAACCTGCTGGTGGAGCGGATCCCGGTGCGCCAGCTGCGCAAGATCGCCGAGGCCCTGCTCGAGCACGGCGCCTACAGCCAGGACCCGGCCGTGCTCACCGCCGCGGTCCGCAACAGCCTGGGCCGCTTCATCGTCCAGGAGATCGCCGGCGCCTCGCCGGAGCTGCCGGTGTTCACCCTGGCCGCGCCTCTGGAACGGGTCTTGCAGGAGTCCGCGCAGGGCAACGGCGCCGCGGCGCTGGAGCCCGGGTTGGCCGAACGCCTGCAGCAAAGCCTGGCCGAGTGCGCCGGGCGGCAGGAGGCGAAGGGCGAACCGGCGGTGGTCCTGGTACCGGCCACCGTGCGCGCCTCGCTGGCGCGGCTGGTACGCCACAGCGTGCCGTCGCTGTCGGTGCTGGCCTACACCGAGGTACCGGAGGACAAGCGGCTGAAGCTGGTCGGAACAATCAACTGAAAGCCGTGATTGGGGATTCGTGGTTCGTGATTCGAAAAAGCGGATCGCGGCGGACTGGGAAGGAAGTGGGATGAACAAGGCAACAAGAACACGGATACGGACAGGCCGCGGAGGCCCGGCATCTGCTTCTTCCAATCACCAATCACCAATCACGGATCACGGCCCCTAACCATGAAAATCAAGCGTTTCGTTGCCGCCGACATGCGTACCGCGCTGCGGATGGTCCGCGCCGAGCACGGACCGGATGCCGTGATCCTCTCCAACCGCCGCACCGAGGAAGGGGTGGAGATCGTCGCGGCCAGCAACTACGACGAGGACGCGGTGCAGCGGGCCCTGATCGAGGCCCAGCGCGCCAGTGAACCGGCGCCCGCGCCCGCGGCCCCGACGCCGGCCGCCGCCCCTGCCCCTGCCCCGCACGACTTCGCCGCCGCCATGGCCGCGGCCCTGGCCACCCCGACCGCGCGCGCGGTCTCGGTGCTGCCGCCGGAGGTGGTCATGGCGCATCCTGCCGCCCCGGCCGGTCCCGCCCCCGCGGCGCCTGCGCCCGCCCCGGAACCGGCGCCCCCGGCCGCCAGTCCGGCCCCGACCCTGGCCGCGGTGCCGGCCCCGGTGGCGCCGGCCGACGACGAGCAGCTGCGCGCCATGCGCGAGGAACTGGCGCAGATGCGCGCCATGATCGAGCGCGAGATGCACCGCCTGACCGACGAGCGCCTGCGCGGCTCGCCGGTGCGGCTGGCGGCGATGGAACTGATGGAGGACTACGGCTTCGACGCCGGGATCACCCGCGACATCGTCCTGGAACTGCCGGCCGACACCCCGATGCACCGCGGCCGCGGCCTGATGCTGGGCCTGATCTCGCGGCGCCTGCCGGTGTGCCCGGTGGACCCGCTGGAGGCCGGCGGCGTGATCGCCCTGGTCGGCCCCACCGGCGCCGGCAAGACCACCACCATCGCCAAGCTGGCCGCCCGCTTCGTGGCCGAGCACGGCCCGCGCGACATCGCCCTGGTCACCACCGACACCTCCCGCATCGGCGGTCGCGAGCAGCTGTACGGCTACGGCCGCCAGCTGGGCATCGCGGTGCACGAGGCCGACAGCGACGCGGCCCTGATCCAGCTGCTGCAGCGCCTGCAGGACTACCGCCTGGTGCTGGTGGACACCGCCGGCCTCGGCCAGCGCGACCGCGCCCTGGCCAACCAGCTCAACTGGCTGCGCGCCGCACGCAACGTCAGCACCCTGCTGGTGCTGCCGGCCAACTCCCACTTCGCCGACCTGGACGAGGTCGTGCGCCGCTTCGGCCCGGCCCGCCCGCAGGGCGTGGTTCTGACCAAGGTCGACGAGACCGGGCGCCTGGGCAGCGCGTTGTCGGTGGTCGTGGACCACCAGCTGCCGCTGACCTGGGTGACCGACGGCCAGCGGGTCCCGGAGGACCTGCACCGGGCCAATGCCGCCAGCCTGGTGCTTCGCCTTGAAGATCTGCGCCGGGCTGCCGATAAGCCGAACATCCCGGAGGCCGACCATGCCGTCGCCTGAGTCCCGCCCCGCAACCCCGAGCCCCTTCCGCCCGACGATGAACCACGCACCGCTCGCCCCCGTCCGCAGCATCGCCATCACCGGCGGCAAGGGTGGCGTGGGCAAGACCAACCTGTCGGTCAACCTGGCCGCCTCGCTGGCGGCGCTGGGCAAGCGCACCCTGCTGCTGGACGCCGACCTGGGCCTGGCCAACGTCGACGTGCTGCTGGGCCTGTCCCCGCAGCACACCCTGGCCGACCTGGTCGCCGGCCGCTGCGAGCTGGAGGACGTGATCCTGGAAGGCCCCAACGGCATGCTGGTGGTGCCGGCCGCCTCCGGGCGCCGGCACATGGCCGAGCTGCAGCCAGCCCAGCACGTGGGACTTGTCAATGTTTTCAATGACCTGCAGCGTGATCTTGACATTCTGGTTGTAGACACCGCCGCCGGCATCACCGACAGCGTGCTGACCTTCTGCCAGGCCGCCCAGGACGCGGTGGTGGTGGTCTGCGACGAGCCGGCCTCGATCACCGACGCCTACGCCCTGATCAAGGTCCTGTCCCGCGAGCGCGGCGTGGACCGGGTCCAGGTGGTGGCCAACATGGTGCGCAGCCCGGCCGAGGGCCGCAGCCTGTACGACAAGCTGTCGCGGGTATGCGAGCGCTTCCTCGGCGACGTCTCGCTGAACTTCCTCGGCGCGGTGCCGCAGTGCGACTGGCTGCGCATGGCGGTGCAGCGCCAGCAGGCCGTCGCCACCGCCTACCCGGCCAGCCCCTCGGCCCGCGCCATCGCCGAGATCGCCCGCCGCGCGGCGCGCTGGCAGGCGCCGACCGCCCCGCGCGGCAACATCGAGTTCTTCGTCGACCGGATGATCCGGCAAGGCGCGGTCGCATGAATGCCGTGGCCGAATACCGCGCCGTGCGCGGCAGCAACGACGACGCCATCACCCGGCATGCCGACCTGGTGCGGCGCATCGCCCACCACCTGGCGGCGCGCCTGCCGGCCAGCGTCGAGGTCGACGACCTGATCCAGGCCGGCATGATCGGCCTGATCGAGGCCAGCCGCAGCTACGACCCCGACCAGGGCGCCTCGTTCGAGACCTACGCCTCGATCCGCATCCGCGGCGCGATGATCGACGAGATCCGGCGCGGCGACTGGGTGCCGCGCTCGGTGCACCGCCGCGCCCGCGACGCCGCCGCCGCGGTGCGCGAGATCGAGCAGGCCACCGGCCGCGCCGCCGCGCCGCAGGAAGTGGCGGCCAAGCTGGACATGCCACTGCCGGAGTACCTGCGCCTGCTGGAGGACGCCTCTCGCGGCCAGGTGCTGAGCCTGGACTCCCACGTGGAAGACCACGGCGACGTGCAGGTCAACAGCAACAGCCCCACCCCGCAGCAGCTGCTGGAGCGCAGCGATTTCGGCCGCGAGCTGGCGGCGGCCATCTCCAACCTGCCCGAGCGCGAACAGCTGGTGCTGTCGCTGTACTACGAGCAGGAGCTGAACCTGAAGGAGATCGGCGCGGTGCTCGGGGTCAGCGAGTCCCGGGTGTGCCAGATCCACGGCCAGGCCGTGCTGCGCCTGCGCGGCCGCCTGTCCCAGTACGAATCACGTGATGCCGGTCTGGACGACGACTGAGCACGCAACGCCAAACGGAGCACGAAGTGAACAAGAACATGCGGATCCTGATCGTGGACGACTTCTCGACGATGCGACGCATCGTCAAGAACCTGCTCAACGATCTGGGCTACAGCAACACCGCCGAGGCCGACGACGGCCACACCGCGCTGGCGGCCCTGCGCGCGCAGCCGTTCGACTTCGTCATCACCGACTGGAACATGCCGGGCATGACCGGCATCGAGCTGCTGCGCAGCATCCGCGCCGACCCCAAGCTCAAGACCCTGCCGGTGCTGATGGTCACCGCCGAGGCCAAGCGCGAGCAGATCCTGGAGGCCGCGCAGAACGGCGTGAACGGCTACATCATCAAGCCGTTCACCGCGCAGACCCTCGAGGAGAAGCTCAACAAGATCTTCGAACGGCTGGCGGCGACGGCATGAGCACCACCGCATCCCCCGAGCGTGCGGCGCTGGTCCAGCGCCTGCACGACGCCCTGGAAGCCCTGGACCGCGGCGACGAAAGCGCACTGCGCGCCGAGATCGACGCCCTGGCCGCCGCCCGCACCCGTCCGCTCGTGCAGGGCCTCGGCCGGCTGGCGCGCGAACTGAGCCAGGCCCTGGGCGAACTGCCGGAGGTCCCCGGCGCCGACGACCATGGCGTGGAGGGGGTCGAACTGGACGACGCCTGCGCGCGCCTGGACCACGTCATCGGCATGACCGAGCAGGCCACCCACCGCACCCTGGACCTGGCCGACGAATGCCGCGCCCTGGTCGAGGGCCTGCGCGCCGAAGGCGTGACCGACGGCCAGGACCAGGTGCTGGACCGCATCCGCCGCAACCTCACCGAGATCGCCCTGACCCAGAGCTACCAGGACCTGACCGGGCAGATCATCCGCCGCGTCGCCGGGATCGTGCGCCGCGTCCACGAAGGCTTCGGCGAACTGGGCCTGCCGCCGCGCGCCGAGCCGCGCGAGCCCGCGCTGGCGGGCCCCGCGGTGGCCGGGCTGGACACCCATGCGGTCAGCCAGAACGACGCCGACGTCCTGCTGTCGGAACTGGGGCTGTAAGCCATGAGCGGTGTGACGCCCGAAATCGCCGCGGACTTCATCGTCGAGGCCCAGGAGATCCTGGACCGGCTCGGCGAGCAGCTGGTGGAGCTGGAGCGCGCGCCCCAGGACAGCGAGCAGCTCAATGCGGTGTTCCGCGGCTTCCACACCCTCAAGGGCGGTGCCGGCTTCCTCGGCATACAGCCGATGGTCGAGCTGTGCCACGCCGCCGAGGAAACCCTGGGCGCCGCCCGCTCCGGCACCGCCGAACTGGACCCGCTGCACTTCGACGCCGCCCAGCGCTCGCTGGACTGGTTGCAGGCCATGCTCGACGCGGTCGCCGCCGGCACCGAGCCGGAGCACGCGCCGCCGGAGCTGATCGCGCAGTTCGCCCTGGTCGCGCCGCCCGCGCCGCAGCCCGTGGCGGCGCCCGCGCCGGCCGGCGGCGACGACCTGATCAGCGACGACGAGTTCGAGGCCCTGCTCGACCAGCTGCACGGCAAGGCCGCGCCCGGCGCCAAGCCCGCAGCCGCGCCCGCGCCGGCCACCGCGGCTGCGGACACCATCACCGACGACGAATTCGAGGCGCTGCTGGACCAGTTGCACGGCAAGGCGCCGCCCGGGGCCAAGCCGCTGCCGGCCGCCGCGCCGGCCCCGGCACCGGCACCGGCGGCCGCTGCGCCGCCGCCCGCTCCCAACCCCGTGCCGAAGCCGGCCGCCCCGCGCCCGGCCAGCCCGCCCCCGCGCGCCGCCGCCGCGGGCGAGGCCGAGCACACCGTGCGCGTGGACACCCGCCGCCTGGACGCGATCGTCAACCTGATCGGCGAGCTGGTGCTGGCGCGCAACCGGCTCAAGACCCTGCGCGCGCGCCTGCGCGACGACGAACTCGACCGCGCCGTGGCCAGCCTCGACGTGGCCACCGCGCGCCTGCAGTCGGCGGTCATGCGCACGCGCATGCAGCCGGTGGGCAAGGTGTTCTCGCGCTTCCCGAAGGTGGCGCGCGACGTCGCCCGCTCGCTGGCCAAGGAAGTCGAACTGGAGATGGTCGGCGCCGACACCGAGCTGGACCGCAACCTGGTCGAGGCCCTGGCCGATCCGCTGGTGCACCTGGTGCGCAACGGCATCGACCACGGCGTGGAGGCGCCGGAAGTGCGCGAGGCCTCCGGCAAGCCGCGCGTGGGCCGGCTGCGCCTGGCCGCGCAGCAGGAAGGCGACTACGTCACCATCGAGGTCCAGGACGACGGCGCCGGCATCGATCCGGAGCGCCTGCGCGCCAAGGCGCGCGAGAAGGGGCTGATCGACCCGGAGGCCGCGGCACGCCTGGGCGCGGACGAATGCCTGCAGCTGGTGTTCCTGCCCGGCTTCTCCACCAAGACCCAGGTCACCGACATCTCCGGCCGCGGCGTGGGCATGGACGTGGTGCAGTCGCGCATCCGCGAGCTGGGCGGGCAGATCCAGATCCAGTCCGAGCTCGGCCGCGGCACCCGCTTCCTGATCCGCGTCCCGCTGACCCTGGCGATCCTGCCCACCCTGCTGGTGCAGGCCGGCGAGGCGGTGTACGCCCTGCCGCTGGCGCGGGTGCAGGAGGTGCTGCACGCCAAGCCCTCCGCGCTGGGCTGGTTCGACGGCCGTCCGGTGATGGACCGCCAGAGCCATACCCTGCCGCTGGTGGACCTCCGCCGCTGGCTGGGGCTGGAGCCGCTGTCCGGCAACGGCGCCCTGACCGTGGTCGTGCTGCAGATGGGCGACGCCCGCTTCGGCCTGATCGTCGACCAGGTGCGCGGCCGCGAGGAAGTGGTGATCAAGCCGCTGCCCAAGGCCCTGCGCGGCCTGCCCGGCTATGCCGGCGCGACCCTGATCGGCGACGGCCGCCTGGCGCTGATCCTGGACGTCGACGGCCTGCGCGCCAGCAGTCCGTGAGCGCGCGGCGCACGCCGTGCGCGTGCGCCGTTCCGCGCAGCCGCGCGCCGGCGGCGATGCCGGCGGGCGTTCCCGCTCAAGTCCCAGTCCACGTGCGCCGATAACCCGACATATGGACATCCTCAGCCTCATCGGTCTGCTCCTTGCCCTGGTCGCGCTGATCGGCGGCGCCATCCTCAAGGGCGCCGGCCTCGGTTCGCTGTGGTCGGCCGCCGCGTTCGTGATCGTGATCCTCGGCACCTTCGCCGCGATCTTCGTGCACACCCCGCCGCCGGTGTTCAAGCGCGCCCTGGGCATCGTCGGCTGGGTGCTGCGCCCGCCGGCCGCCGACCGCGCCGCGCTGATGGCGCAGATCCTGGAATGGAGCAACATCGCCCGCCGCCAGGGCCTGCTGGGGCTGGAGCAGCAGGTCGGCGAGCAGGAGGACCCGTTCCTGAAGAAGGGCCTGCAGATGCTGGTCGACGGCGTGGAGCCGGAGCAGATCCGGCACATGCTGGAGATCGACCTGGAGAGCCAGGAGAACCAGGAGCTGGCCGCTGCCAAGGTGTTCGAGGGCATGGGCATCTACGCCCCGACCCTGGGTATCGTCGGCGCCGTGTTCGGGCTGATCGCGGTGATGAAGAACCTGGCCGATCCGTCCAAGCTCGGCCACGGCATCGCCGCCGCGTTTACCGCGACCATCTACGGCATCGCCTCGGCCAACCTGTTCTTCCTGCCGATCGCCTCCAAGCTCAAGGCGGTCATCGGCCGCCGCACCGGCGAGCGGGAGATGATCATCGAGGGCCTGATCGCGATCGCGCAGGGCGAGAACCCGCGCAACATCGAATCCAGGCTCGCCGGCTTCCTGCACTGACCCGGAGCCGTCGATGGCGCGCAGGAAGAAGCACGAGGAGCACGGCAACCACGAGGCCTGGGCGATCCCCTACGCCGACCTGATGACGCTGCTGCTGGCGTTCTTCGTGGTGATGTACGCGATCTCCACCCTCAACGAGGGCAAGTACCGGGTGCTGGCCGACGCCCTGACCGCCGCCTTCGGCGGCGCGCCGCGCACCATCAACCCGGTGCAGGTCGGCAACTTCCAGCTGCAGGGCTCGGACTACGACCGGCCCTCGCCGATCAAGTCCGGCGCCCGCCACGGCCCGTCTGCGCCCTCGCCCGCGCCCAACCCCACCCTGCTTCCGGCGCTGGCCTCGCACATGCGCACCGGGGTGCCGCTGGACGTGTCCGACCGCGCCGCCGTGCAGCGCGCCCAGCGCCAGCTCGGCAACATCGCCACGCGCCTGGAGGAGGCGCTGGCGCCGCTGGTCGACGCGCGCCTGATCACCGTCCGCCGCGCCGAGCTGTGGCTGGAGGTGGAGATCAACAGCGACATCCTGTTCGACACCGGCTCGGCCGCGCTGGACGCATCCGCGCGCGAGGTGCTCACCCGCCTGGCCGACGTGCTGCGCGAGACCCCCAACCCGGTGCGGGTGGAGGGCTATACCGACAACCGCCCGATCAACACCGTGCAGTTCCCGTCCAACTGGGAGCTGTCGGCGGCGCGCGCAGCCAGCGTGGTGCACCTGTTCTCGGCGCAGGGCGTGGCCCCGGAGCGGCTGGCCATGGTCGGCTACGGCGAGCACCGCCCGCGCGCGGACAACCTCACCGAGGAAGGCCGCAACCGCAACCGCCGCGTGGTCCTGATCGTGCTGGCCGCGCCCGGCGCCGCCGGCGATGCGGACCCCGGCGCGGAGGAAGGCGTGGCGGTCAAGAGCGGCGCGCAGGTGCCGATAGCAGATGTGGCAGCCAGCCAGCCGGTGCCCGGGCGCGCGGCACCCGGCCAGGCGGCCACCGCTGCCGCGCCCGGCGCGGCAGCCGAAAGAACCACAGGAGGATCCGACTGATGCGCGTGTGGGCGATCGCCAACCAGAAAGGCGGCGTGGGCAAGACCACCACCACCCTGGCCCTGGGCCGCGGCCTGGCCGCGCGCGGCAGCCGCGTGCTGCTGGTGGACCTGGACCCGCATTCGTCCCTGACCCGCACCTTCGGCGTGCCCGCCGACCCGGCCCCGGAAGGCGTGATGGAGCTGTTCGCCACGCCGCCGCGGCCGCTGGCGAGCCTCGCCCGGACCAGCGCGGTCGAGCGCCTGGACTACGTGTGCGCGCAGACCGCCCTGGCCACCCTGGAGCGGCGCAGCGCCAACCAGCCCGGCCTCGGCCTGGCCCTGGCGCAGGCCCTGGCCCGCCATGCCGGCCAGCACGACTACGTGCTGCTGGACTGCCCGCCGACCCTGGGCCTGCTGATGATCAACGCCCTGGCCGCGGCCGACCGCGCGATCATCCCGACCCAGGCCGAGCCGCTGGCGCTGCACGGCCTGGCCGGCATGCGCCGCACCGCGGAGATGGTCGAGCGCTCGCGCCGGCGCCCGCTGCCGGTGTCGGTGCTGCCGACCCTGTACGACCGCCGCACCCGCGCCGGCCAGGAAGCACTCAAGCGCATGCAGGACGAACACGGCGAGCGCGTGTGGGATGACGCGATCCCGGTCGATACCCGGCTGTGCAATACCGAACTGCTGGTGCAGCCGTTTGCCGACGAGGGTGCCTATCCCGGGCGTGCCCTGTCCGCCTACCGGCGTGCGCTGGACTGGATCCTGGCCAGCGATGCCCAGGCCCTGGAACAGGCGGCATGAACGGGGTCGCGGCACTGGACGACTACCTGGACGGACTGCTGGCCCCCGAGCCTGCGGCCGGCGAGGCCGCGCCTGCCGCCCAGGCCCCTGCGGGCGATGCGCAGGCTCCCTCGCCGCCGCCTGGAGCGGAGGCTACGGTCATGGACGAGCGCCCGGCTGACGTTCCGGCTGACGTGGCTGATGCGGCGGCAGACCCGGCCGAGGCTCCGTCGGAGGCCGCGGTCGGGCCGGATGGAGCGGCCGGTACCCCGGCGCCCGCTGGCGCCACCGAAGCCGCCCCGGCGGCGGCCGCCGTCAGGCCCGCCCCGGCAGTGGCGGCCCCGGCAGAACCCGCCCCCGGCCCGGCGGCGGTCCCGGCTCCCGCGCCCGCTCCGATGGCGGCCCCTGCTCCGGCCCCAGCGCCCGCTCCCGCGCCACGCATCGTGGCCCCTGCGCCGGTTCCCGCCGCCGCGCCCGTGCCGCCGCCACCCGCGCCGGCCCCGGTCCCGCACGCGCCGCGTGCGGCCCATGCCGCCACGGATGAGTCGACCGCGGCCGACCCCACCGGGCACAGCTCGCGCTGGCTGCGCCTGCGCTGCGGCAGCCAGCGCTACGGCCTGGAACTGCTCAAGGTCCAGGAAGTGGTGCTGCCGGTGCCGCTGCTGGCCCTGCGCGGCACGGTCCCGGCCATGCTCGGGGTGATGAACCTGCGCGGCCAGGTCGTGCCGGTACTGGACCTGGGCATGCACCTGGGCCAGCCCGCGCAACCGGATACCGCCGCCACCCGCTTCGTCGTGCTCGAGGAAAAGGGCGAGGTGCTGGGCCTGCGCGTGTCCGCGGTCGAGGACGTGGTCACCCTCGGCCAGTCCCAGGTCGAGCCGCCCGGCACCACCCAGGTGCGGCTGGCCGGCAACGGCCTGTTCCGCGGCATCGCCCGCCTCGGCGGCGAGCCGATGGTGCTTCTGGACGCCTCCTGCCTGCTGGCCCCGGCCGGCGCGGACGCGTGGCGCTAAAGCCTGCGCCGCGGCGGCCGCTATCCAGACCGACCCCACTGCGTGGAGAAACGATGAACACCGTTTCCCTGGGCGAGGACCTCGGCATCGAGGCCAGCGCCGAGCTCAAGGAACGCCTCTCGGCACACCTGGATGCCAGCGAACTGGCCCTGGATGGCACCGCCGTGCGCCGCGTGCACACCGCGGCCATGCAGGTGCTGTGCGCGTTCTTCCGCAGCCGCCGCGAACTGGGGCGCCGCACCGAGCTGTCCGGGTGCAGCGACGCCCTGCGCGACGCCGCCCGCCTGCTGGGCCTGTCCGGCCAGCTGGGGCTCACCGACCAACAAGACTTGAATAAGAAAGAAGTGGAGAACGCCGCATGAGCGCACGCATTCTGGTAGTGGACGATTCGGCCTCGATGCGCCAGATGGTCTCGTTCGCCCTGACCTCGGCCGGGTTCGCCGTGGAGGAAGCCGAGGACGGCCAGGTCGCGCTCAACCGCGCCCAGGGACAGCGTTTCAACGCGGTGGTGACCGACGTGAACATGCCGAACATGGACGGCATCTCGCTGATCCGCGCCCTGCGCGCCCTGCCGGACTACAAGTTCACCCCGCTGCTGATGCTGACCACCGAGTCGGCCGCGGACAAGAAGGCCGAGGGCAAGGCCGCCGGCGCCACCGGCTGGCTGGTCAAGCCGTTCAACCCCGAGCAGCTGGTCGCCACCGTGCAGAAGGTCCTGGGCTGATCCCGGGCCACCCGCCATACCCCCAAGTTTCGAGCGCGCCACCATGAGCATGGACCTGCAACGCTTCCACGCGACCTACTTCGAGGAAAGCCGCGAGGGCCTGGACGCGATGGAGGCCGGCCTGCTGGCGCTGGAAAGCGGCAGTACCGACCCCGAAGTCATCAACTCGGTGTTCCGCGCCGCCCACTCCATCAAGGGCGGCGCGGCCACGTTCGGGTTCGAGAAGATGGCCGCGCTGACCCACGTGCTGGAGACGCTGCTGGACGAGATCCGCGGCGGCAAGCGCGCCCTCGCCTCCAGCGCGGTCGACGCCATGCTCGGCTCGGTGGACGTGCTCCGCGCCCTGCTGGCCGAGGCCGAGCACGGGCACCCCGCCGACACCGCCGCGATCGAGGCCGTGCACCAGCGCCTGCAGCAGGAGCTGGGCCAGCCCGGCGCCGCGGCCGCGGCCAAGGCCGCCGCCGAGCCGGAGCCGGAAGGCTGGGACATCGCCTTCAGCCCGGCGCCGTCGCTGTTCATGAGCGGCAACGACCCGCTGCGCATCATCCGCGAGCTGGAGCACCTGGGCCCGCTGGAAGTCAACGCGCGCCTGGAGAAGCTGCCCGAATTCGCCCAGCTCGATCCGCTGGAAGCGTGCATCGCCTGGGACCTGGGCCTGCGCGGCAAGGTCCCGCGCAGCGCGATCGACGACGTGTTCGCCTGGGTGGTGGACGACTGCGAGCTGGACATCCGCCCGCAGCTGCCCGCCGCGCCCGCCGCGGCTGCACCCGCGGCCCAGGCCGCGCCGGCCGCCGCGCACCCGGGCGCCGGCGCCCCGGCGGCCGCGGGCGTGCACGAGGCCGAGACCTCCATCCGCGTCAGCGTCGACAAGGTCGACGCCCTGATCAACCTGGTCGGCGAGCTGGTGATCACCCAGGCCATGCTCAAGCAGGTCAGCGGCGGCATGGACCCGGCCCAGGCCGAGCGCCTGTTCGCCGGCCTGGAACTGCTGGAGCGCAATACCCGCGACCTGCAGGAAGCGGTGATCGGCGTGCGCATGCTGCCGGTGGATGCGGTGTTCCGCCGCTTCCCGCGCCTGGTGCGCGACCTGTCCGGCCGCCTTGGCAAGCACGTGCGCCTGCGCACCATCGGCGAAGGCACCGAGCTGGACAAGGGCCTGATCGAGAAGATCGCCGACCCGCTGGTGCACCTGGTGCGCAACGCCATCGACCACGGCCTGGAACTGCCGGACGCGCGCAAGGCGGCCGGCAAGGACGAGACCGGCACCATCACCCTGGCCGCCTCGCACCAGGGCGGGCACATCGTGATCGAGGTCGCCGACGACGGCCGCGGCCTGAACCGCGCCAAGATCCTGGCCAAGGCCGCCGAGCGCGGCCTGGCGATCCCGGACAACCCCACCGATTCGCAGGTCTGGGACCTGATCTTCCAGCCCGGCTTCTCCACCGCCGACCAGGTCACCGACCTGTCCGGGCGCGGCGTGGGCATGGACGTGGTGCGCAAGAACATCCAGGCCCTGGGCGGCGAGGTGCAGCTGGAGAGCGCCGAGGGCCGCGGCACCCGCGTGGTCATCCGCCTGCCGCTGACCCTGGCCATCCTCGACGGCATGGTCGTGTCCAGCGGCGGCGAGATCCTGATCCTGCCGCTGAGCCACGTACTGGAAGCGCTGCAGCCGGAGCCGGACGACATCCGCACCGTCGCCGGCGAAGGCCGGGTGCTGCGCGTGCGCGGCGAGTACCTGCCGCTGCTGTCGCTGGCCGGCGCCTTCGGCTATGGCGACGGCTCCGGCGAATCGCTGGTGGTGGTGGTCGAGGGCGACGGCCAGAAGCTGGCGCTGCAGGTCGAGGACCTGGTCGGCCAGCAGCAGGTGGTGGTCAAGAACCTGGAGAAGAACTACCGCCGCGTGCCGGGCATCTCCGGCGCGACCATCCTCGGCGACGGCCGCGTGGCCCTGATCGTCGACGTCGGCGGCCTGGCCCGCCAGCGCCAGCTGCCGCAGGCCGCCTGAAGCGGTGCCGGCCGTCGCTCAAGTCGCGCGGCCGGCGGCCGATAAGGCCGGTATCCAAGGCCCCGACCACCAAGGGATGACGGCTGCCACCGACCCAGGCTTGGCCCCCATCGACCTGCCCGATGCGGAGCGCTACCAGCTCCGCGACCCGCGGGAAGTGTTGCGCGTGCTGCATGCGCTGGTCGACGGCCGTGCCCTGATCAGCGCCCACCTGCTGCCCGGCGGCCTGTCCTGCCCCACCGCGCTGCTGGAAGCCGGGCCGGACGGCGTGCTGCTGGACGGCAACCGCCAGGAGGCGATCAACCAGCGCATGGCGGCGGCCGAGCAGGTGCTGTGCGTGTCGCAGCTGGACCGGGTACGGGTCCAGTTCCGCCTGCAGCGCCTGCAGCTCGTCCCCGGCGAAGGACCGGCGACCTTCGCCGCGCCGCTGCCGTCCTCGGTACTGCAGCTGCAGCGCCGCGAGCTGTACCGGCTGGAGCTGATCCCCGGGCCGGTGGCCACGGTGCTGGTGCCGCCGCGGCACGAGGGCCAGGCGCCGCTGCAGGCCCGGGTGGTGGACATCAGTGGCGGCGGCGTGGCCCTGGCCGTCGGCGAGGAGGACCAGGCGCGCTTCCCGCCGGGCGGGCAGCTGGACGCCTGCACCCTGGAACTGCCCGACGGCGGCCGCCCGATCCCGGTGCGGCTGCAGGTCGCGCACACATCGCGGCGCCAGCAGCTGGCGCGGCACCCGGTGCGGATCGGCTGCCGCTTCGCCGACCTGCCGGCCAGCGCCGAGCAGCGGATCCTGCAGTTCATCTTCCGGGTCGAGCGCCAGCGCATGGCGCGCGAGCGGGGCGTGGTGTAGCCGGCCCTAAAGTTGCGCCGCCCACGGCCGATTCAACCCGGGAAGCCAGCGCGCATCGCGCCGACATGCCCTGCAGGAGCAAACAATGAGCAGCACCCCGGTCCCCTCTACCGGCGAATTCCTCACCTTCACCCTGGGCGAGGAGAACTACGGCGTCGACATCCTCAAGGTCCAGGAAATCCGGGGCTACGACTCGGTCACCCGCGTCCCGGACGCGCCGGAGTACATCAAGGGCGTGATCAACCTGCGCGGCACCATCGTGCCGGTGATCGACCTGCGCCTGAAGCTGCGCCTGAAGGAAGCGCGCTACGACAGCTTCACCGTGATGATCGTGCTGAACGTCGAGGACCGCGTGGTGGGCATCGTGGTCGACAGCGTGTCCGACGTGGTGCCGCTGGCCGCCGGGCAGATCCGCCCCACCCCGGAGTTCGGCGCCTCGGTCGATACCCGCTTCATCAGCGGCATCGGCACGCTCGACGACCGCATGCTGATCCTGCTCGACATCGAGACCCTGCTGGACAGCACCGACCTGGGCGAGGCCCTGGACACCGCTGCCTGAGAACCCTGCAAACGGCCGCCGCCGGGCGACCCCCGGGGCGGCCCGCCTTTCCGTTCCCGCCATTGGAGTATGCCCCCATGAATCGTTTGACCAAGACCTTGTCCCTGGTGGCCGCCCTGGCCGCGGCGCCCGCCGCCTTCGCCCAGGAAGCCGTCCCCGCCGAGCAGGCCGTGCGCTTCATCGGCAAGGACGTGATGGTCTGCGGCAAGGTCGAGAAGACCCGCTGGGCCCAGAACACCGAGGGCGAGCCGACCTTCCTGTACATGGGCGGCATGTTCCCGCGCCACACCTTCTCCGCGCGCATCCCGGGCGACCAGCGCGGCAAGTTCAAGCCCACTCCGGAGGAGCTGGAGGGTCGCGACGTGTGCGTGATCGGCACCGTCCAGCGCGACGCCAGCCGCGCCGAGATCGCGGTGACCTCGCCGGCCAACATCAAGCTGGCCAACCTGAAGTAACAACAAAGACCTGGCGGGATGCCCGCGGGCATCCCGCACCCAATTGCCGCGAATATTCGGGGGAGTACGCTGCATGCATTGGCTCAAGAACTTGAAGCTCACGCCAAAACTGATGCTGGCTTTTGGCGTGGTGCTGGTATTGCTGGCCGCGCAGGGCGTCGGCGCCTACTACGGGCTGTCGTCGCTCAACCGGGCTACCACCAACCTGTCCCAGGGCAGCATGCAAAGCGTCTCCGTGGCGGCGGAGCTGCGTGCCCTGCTGGGCGAGTACCGCACCGCGGCCTACCGCGGGCTGGTGCGCGCCAGCGAAGCCGTCAAGCTGGACGCGCGCGAGCGTAGCGCCAAGCTGTCGGAGCAGATCGACCAGTCCCTGGCGGCCTACGGCAAGCTCGCCGCGACCGCCGAGGAGCGCAAGCTGCTGGAGGAGCTGACCACCTCCTGGCACAAGGCCCGCGCCTCCTACGAGTCGGTCAACGAACTGATCGACCTGGAGCTGCCGGACGACGCCCTGGACACCTTCCTGGGCGAAACCTCGGACCTGCACAACGCCGCCACCGCCGCCGTCACCGCGCTGATCCAGGAAACCGACCGCCAGGCCGACCAGTCCGTGGCCAGCGCGGGCACCGCCTACGCGACCTCGGTGACCACCATCGTGGTGATGCTGCTGGTGGGCGTGGCCGGTGGCCTGGCCATCGCCTTCTTCATCGCCCGCAACCTGGCCGGTGCGATGCGCGGTGCCGTGGCCGTGGCCAACGACGTCGCCACCGGCAAGCTGGACAGCCGCATCGACATCCGGGGCTCGGACGAGATCGCCGACCTTATGCGCGCGATGCAGCGCATGCAGCACGACCTGCGCGAGCGCACCGAGCGCGACCAGAAGGTCGCGGCGGAGAACCTGCGCATCCGTACCGCGCTGGAAGCCTCCACCACCGGCCTGATGATCACCGATCCGGAATACCGCATCGTCTACCGCAACCCGGCGCTGGCCCGGATGCTGGAAGGCCATGCGGACCAGGTCGCGGCCGCCCTGCCCCACCTTGACATGGAGGCGCCGCTGGTCGGCCAGCCGGTCGAGGTCCTGGAGATCGGCGGCAAGATCGCGCAGGACTTCGTCGCCCGCCTGGAGCGCGAAGGCAGTGCCGCCCGCGAGGTGCAGTACGGCGATGCCTGCTTCGCGCAGAACATCTCCACCATCCTCGACGCCGAAGGCAAGTACGTCGGCATGGTGTGCGAGTGGCGCGACCGCACCGCCGAGATCCGGGTCGAGCAGGAGGTGGCGCGCGTGGTCGAGGCGGCCGCGGCCGGCGACCTGTCCGGGCGCATCGACACCAGCGACAAGCAGGGCTTCCTGCTGCAGCTGGCGGTGCAGCTCAACGGCCTGCTGGACGCCAACGCGATCAGCCTGGCCGAGGTCTCCCGCCTGCTGACCGCCCTGGCCCAGGGCGACTTGACGGTGCGCATGGAGGGCCAGTTCCACGGCGTGTTCGCGCGCATGCGCGACGACGCCAACGCCACCGTCGACCAGCTGACCTCCATCGTCTCGCGCATCCAGGCCGCCTCGGCCGCGATCAACGC